>OOCB01004654.1_pt1 | contig 11187 bp, 13 predicted proteins | sample 1671351 | NCBI WGS metagenome assembly OOCB01 (sample SAMN06348148, study PRJEB24527) | human gut metagenome | biome: human gut; feature: ankylosing spondylitis patient; material: feces | host: Homo sapiens | place: China | collected 2015-10
GTTCAATAAAATTAAAACACCAATGTTGTACAATAATGTGCTTCGATTGGTGTTTTTTATCAACATTGATGTATTAATTTTCTAATGTATTATACCAAACAATCCATCGTTTGTGACAACAAAAGCAAAGTCATGCAAAGAATAAATCGCAATACTTCCATTTGTACTTGTACAAAAAGTATGAATATGTAAATGATCTAATGTCTTTAATGTTTCCGTACTAGGATGATCATACTTATTCTTATAACCTGCACTAATTAGGGCAATCTTACAATCTAAAGAATCCAAAAAAGCTGCGTCTGAACTTGTATTTGAACCATGATGTCCTACTTTGATCACATCCGCTTTTAAATCATACGTGTCCATCAATTGTTTTTCGATTTCTTTACTCGCATCACCCATAAAAAGATAATTTAAATGATCATATGTAAAATAAGAGATTATACTTGAATCATTTTCATCTTTCGATATTCTTTCTTGAAGAAGTAAATAGAATGGATATTCTACATTGACCTTATCTTTTGAATCCTTGATCACCTGTTTAATTTTAACCTTTTCTTTTAAACAATCATAACCACCACTATGATCAAAGTCATCATGTGTTAAAATCAAAGTATCGATTGTATGAATATTCTTGTTTTCTAAAAAAGGAAAAATGATGCGTTCTACATTATCTCGATATAGGCTTTGACCACAATCAATCATTACTACACTTTTATAAAAAGGTTCTACAATAACACTACAATCGCCTTGACCTATATTTAATGTATAAACTTGAAAGAATGGATTACAAAATACTTCTAGAAATGGAATGAGAAAAAGGATCATATATTTCCATTTAAAATGTTTAAGACATTGTATATAAACAACAATAAAGATAAAAATAAATACAAATTGTGGAGCATAATGAATTGTTAGAGATGGAATTTTTAATGTCAAAAAATCCGGAATAAACATTCCCAACAAGAATACACATCCGTATAACTTTCGAAGTAAATTAAACAACAAGAACGAAACTATATCGACTTTCTTAAAGTAAATGAATAGGATACTTATTAAAACCATCTTTTGTACGATCCACTTATGTTCTGTACAAAAATAGGATACAAGCTGCAAAAGAATAGGTAGCACAAACGATATAGATAATACTTGTATTGGATATAGAATTGAAAAGCATAAAATGGTAAATCCAATTTGATCAGATTTGGATTTAAAAAATAAGTAAGATATTTGATACAGAATAAATCTTGTCAATGAAAGTGTGAACACAAAGAAAGAACCAAAGAGTATACTCAAAATTAATAAACTTATGCGAATCTTTTTATCTTCATACTTTCTTTTTAATAGATTAAACACGATAAAATAAGCACTAATATATCCATAACCTAACATAGTATAGATTTCATCAATCGTATCTTCATGAATTCCATAATATAAAGATAATAATACTTTTGAATTCTTTTGACTCGATATATAGGCATATAGTTTGGATTTTAATGAAGTGGATTTCTTTATGAGCCTTACATCTCTTGTTTTATAAAATACATTTTTAGAAGCATTATACTTTGTAAAACTAAAGAGTGTAAAATTGTCATCGGTATGAATCGGTTCTAAAGAATCGACTTGAATCTGATCGTTAAAATTTAAATCTAAATCACTCTGTACAAGCACCCTTGTCCTTTGTTTTTTTGCGACATAATAACTTTGTTTGATTTCGGATATAGTATAAATTCCTTTTTCAGCCTCTTTACAAGGCTTAACTAAAACAATAGAGAATAAAGAGAGTATAGTAAATACAATCAGAATTCTTTTACTATGAAATCTTTCATTTAAATAAAATAAGAAACAAAAGCTAAAACAAAATATACAAAGAGGATCTTTTAGAATGATACAGGCCAAAAAGCCAAGACTTACAATCAACATCATAGGCAGATCTTATCCTTGATCTTATTAAATAAAGCTTCGCCAATGCCTTTTACATCTTTAATTTGTTCTAAAGTTTGAAATGTGTTTTCTTGCCGATAGTCTATGATTCTTTGCGCAATGCTTGGACCAATGCCAGGAAGCGTTTGAAGCTCTTCTGAAGTTGCACTATTTAAAGATATAAGTTTGATTTCTTTGATTTCTGGAATAACGACAACATCTTTATCTTGAAGAATATGCGTAAAACTAATACTTGAAGTATCCGCATTCTCTAATAAAGGACCACCCATTTTAATAAGTTTTGAAATAGAACTATTCCGTTTGAGTGTATAGACACCTGGATTTTGAATGGCCCCTTTAATTTCAACTTCCATCAATGTAGGCTTTATTTCTTTTAAAGTAATTGGAGTATATCGGTTAAAGCATGTAAAGACAAAGAAAATGATTGCACAAAAAAAGAGAAGAGTTCGTTTCATAAATATCACCCTTCTCTTATACGTTATTTTTTGATGTTTTTTTATTTTATTTCTAAAATTTTTACATCATAAGGTTCTTCAACACGTTTTACAGTACAAACATCCCCTACTTTGTGATCCATGATCACTTCTGCAAGTGGAGTTGTGTTTGAAAGCTTACCATTGAATGGATCCGCTTCAATTGTACCAACGATATTAAATGTTACTTCTTGATTGTCTGATAAATCTAAGATCTTTACAGTCGATCCTAATTTAACAACATTCTTTTTCTTTTTATCTTCTACATCTGCAGATTCAGTAATGATTTCGGCATTTTTGATCATTGCCTCTAATTCACGAATACGACCTTCGACTTGCGCCTGGTGTTCTCTTGCCGCATCGTAGTCCGCATTTTCGGACAAGTCACCTTGTGCACGAGCTTCTTGTAACTCAACGATAACTTCTTGACGCACTTTATGAACTAGGTTTTCATGTTCATTAACTAAATCATTATAACCTTCTTGGGTAACGTAAAATTTTTCATTTGCCATGTGGTATCACTCCTTGTATTTAGCACAAAAAATTATAGCATAATCCTTGAATTATGCAAAACATTGTTACAGATTTAATCCTAATTCTTCGCAAATCTGTTGATGTTCTTTATATGTTTTTGAATAATGGACTTTACCATCCAACTTATTGTAAATATCGGCCGCAAAGAATAGATAATCTGTCTTTTTAGGTGCAAGCACAGCCTTGATCGCATCATCTCCCGGATTTAAGATTGGCCCAATTGGCAAACCTTCATGTAGATACGTATTGTATGGTGAATCTACTTCCGGATTGGTTTCACAATCTTTAGGATCTTTAAAATCATCATATAATGCATAACATACTGTAACACTCGATTGAAGTTTCATATTTTGTTCTAAACGATTATGGAAAATACCTGCAATCATTTCCATATCTTCTTTTGAACTTGCCTCAAATTGAACCACACTTGCCAAACTGATGACTTGTTGCACAGAATAATGACTCTTTGAGAACAATTCCTTGTTCTCTTTATACATCACTTCAAAGCGGTCTAGCATAATCCGAGTGATTTCATCAATGGAATCCTCTTTTCCTAAGTAATACGTATCCGGGAATAAATACCCTTCTAGTTTTACTTTGTAGTTGGAATTATTTAAATCATCCACATTGATAAATGAATAATCTTTCGCTAGTTTTTGAATATATGAAATATCATTCCATTGATTTAAGATTTCTTCAGACGAAAACTTTCCATCATATAAATTGGATATTTCAGCCGCTATTTCTTTTGCCCATTTTCCTTCTGGTACCTTTAATATCAACGCATCCTTCTTAAGTTTTGTACTATCTTGAATATACGATAATATTTCTTTTACACTCATACCATCATTCAACTCAAATGTTCCGGCCACAAAATTTGTATTGTGACTTGCCTTGGCATACAACTTTGTCACTGTCGCATTTGAAATCAAATTTTCATTTTCTAAATTTTCTACAACCTGATCAAGCGCATCTCCGCTTTCAATTGTGAATACTATATTCTTATCCCCGTTGCCCGTACTTGACAAGCCTTTTTTTACCACAAAAACACCTGCAAGACCAGCAATAATTAAAATACATACAACGGCTAATAAAACAACTCTTACAGAATTGACTTTACGCCTAGTCGGCATTTTCCTCATCCTCAACAAATGTGTTGATTACTTCTTCAACCATATCCCATTCTGCTTCACTTTCGATTGGAATCAATTGACCCTTGTCATCATAACGAGAGGCATATACTTCGCCTTCATCTAAATCTGGGTCTTGGAAAACAACATATTGACATCCTGTTTCATCACTATCAAAAGTGAATAGAATTGTCATCTTTTTTTCATTTCCATTTTCATCTTTAACATATAAACAATTTGAATCTAACATACATTACTTCCTTTCAAAAATAAAGGAGGACATTAAAATCCCCCATTTTGTCTGTCCAAAAAACTCTGTAAAATTTGAACCGCAGCCATTTGATCAATTACTTTTTTACGTTTCTTTCTAGAAACATCCCCCTGAAGTAAAATTTTCTCAGCCGCAACTGTTGTAAGTCGCTCATCCCAAAGATGAACTTTAATTCCAGAAGATTCTAATTTCTTGGCAAATTCACAAGATATTTCACCACGAATTCCGATATCTCCATTCATGTGCTTCGGTAAGCCTAAAACTACTTCTTTTACTTTATTTTCCTGAAGCAATTTCAAAACTTCTTCTAAACAAGCATCATAATCATCCGATTCAAAACGCACAGTCGTTAAAGCACGACACGTAATGTGAAGCGCATCACAAATCGATACACCACACGTTTTCGAACCAAGATCTAAACCAATGATACGATCCATTATTTATCCAAATATGCACGTACTAATTCTTCAATGATTTCATAACGTTCGATCTTTTGGATCAAGTTACGAGCATTCTTGTGAGAAGAAATATACGCAGGATCATTACTGATCAAGTAGCCAGCAATTTGATTTTCTGAATTATAACCACGTTCTTCCAAAGCATCACTTACTTCACGAAGAATCATCTTGATATTCTCACGACGAATCTCTTCCGTAGTAAATGTCATTGTTTCGGTAATGTCTTTCATAATTTCACACTCCTTAACACATTTTTATTATATATGAATCCTAACCAAAAAGAAAGCGATTTAAGAGAAAATGGGATGTTAAACACCCCATATACAGTAAAAATAATCACTTTTTTGTTGAATATCCTCTAAGATAAAGATCCATTTCGAACAAGTAGAAAGGTTATGTTTCCTATTTTTTACTTCGACAATCGTTTCAATTTGGATTTGAAGCATTCTTCTTTCAAAATCCTCGTATGACTTATTAAGTACATTCAATCCAAAGATTTCATACATCGCTACATATTCATCATCTTTGACTCGATTTAAATCCACAATGATCTTACGCATCACTAAGCCTCTTCAAATTGAGCATTGTATAACTTCGTATAGAAACCATTACGTTTCATCAATTCATCATGACTTCCGACTTCTACAATGTCACCATGATCCATCACAATAATATTATCCGCATCACGAATCGTGGATAAACGGTGCGCAATCACAAAACTTGTACGTCCCTTCATCAGTTCATCCATACCTTTTTGAATCAAGACTTCCGTACGTGTATCCACACTACTTGTTGCTTCATCCAAAATTAAGATTTTAGGATCCGCTAAAAAAGCACGGGCAATCGTTAATAATTGTCTTTGGCCTTGACTAATATTACTTGAAGATTCATTTAATACAGTATCATATCCATGATCTAATGTATGAATAAAGTGATCGACATGAGCTGCCTTAGCTGCTTGGATTACTTCATCATCTGTAGCACTTGGCTTACCAAAACGTAAGTTTTCTAAAATACTACCCTCAAATAGCCAGGCATCCTGTAAGACCATACCAACCATATTACACAAACCACTTCTTGTATATTCCGTAATATTATGACCATCAATATAAATGGATCCTGCATTCAATTCATAGAAACGCATCAATAATTTGACAATCGTTGTTTTACCAGCGCCTGTAGGACCAACAATTGCGGTCGTTTGTCCGGGTTTAATATACATCGAAAAATTGTTGATGACAATTTTATTTGGATCATATCCAAAACATACATTTTCAAAAGTCACTTGACCTTGTACATCTTCTAATACAACTGGATTTTTTACATCACAAATTTCTTCTTCTGCTGCCAAAAATTCAAAAACACGCTCTGCAGCTGCAGCTGTACTTTGAAGCATATTCATTGATTGTGAGATTTGAGAGATCGGTTGCGTAAAGTTACGTGTATATGTAATAAACGATTGAATATCTCCCACGGCAATTTCTCCACGAATCGTTAAATATCCCCCTAGAATACATACACCGACATAACCAATATTTCCAATTAAGTTTGTCAAAGGCATCATAAGTCCAGATAAGAACTGTGATTTCCAAGCACTCGTATACAATTGATCATTATATTCTTTAAAAGTACGCAAAGAATCTTCTTCCCCATTAAATGCCTTCACAATTGTATGTGCCGAATACATCTCTTCAATATGACCATTCACTAAACCCAATGATTTTTGTTGAGCCTTAAAATAACGCTGACTCTTTTTGACAACGACCATAACTAAGATCAAACTCAATGGAATGACAATTAAAGCCATAAGTGTCATCTTCCATGAAATACTAAGCATCATGACTAAAAAGCCAATAATTTGTACAAAGCTTGATACCATGGTGGACAAAGATTGGTTTAACGATTGTACTAGAGTATCGACATCATTAGTAAATCTTGAAAGAATATCTCCATGACTATTTTTATCAAAATACGATAATGGAAGTGTATCAATCTTTTGATTCATTTCTTTACGAAGCTGATAGCCCATTTTATTGGATACACCACTCATCAACCAGCCTTGAAGATAAGAGAAGGCTGTACTCAAAGCATAAATCGCAAGTAATAAAGCACATGTTTTTTGAATCGCATCAAAATCAATGCCACCTTTACCTTGCACTTTATTCATAAAGCCTTGCGCAATTTCAGTAATAATATTTCCTTGAATCTTAGGTCCGATCACCATGATACAAACGGAAACAATGGCACATAATAGGCCAACTAGAAATGAGAATTTAAAGGGTTTGATGTAGTTTAAAAGCTTCTTCATCGTTCCCTTGAAGTCTTTTGCCTTTTCGCCGCCACGCATACCATGGCCCATAGGACCTCTTGGACGATTATTTTGTTTCTGATTAGACATTGGCAAGTTCCTCCTTTGTCAATTGGCTAGACGCAATCTGCTGATAAACCTCACAAGATTTCATCAATTCAGCATGTGTACCTTTGCCAACCATCTTTCCTTCATCGAGTACAATGATTTGATCGGCATGTAAAATACTAGAAATACGTTGTGCCACAAGTAATACCGTACTCTTAGTTTCTTTACAAGACTTTGCCAAAGCCTCTCTAAGCTTAGCATCCGTCTTAAAATCCAAGGCACTAAAGCTATCATCAAAAATATAGATTTCAGGCTTTCTTACAACGGCACGGGCAATGGAAAGTCTTTGTCTTTGTCCGCCTGAAACATTTGTTCCACCCTGATTGATTTCACTCTTGATTCCTTCTGGTTTTTTAGAAACAAACTCCGTACTTTGAGAAATAGATAATGCATTAGAAATATCATCCTTGCTTGCATCTTTCTTTGAATATAATAAATTCGATTCAATATCTCCCGATAGTAACATTCCCTTTTGTGGAACATAACCAATACGACTTCTTAGATCCGCCTGTTTTACATTCCGAATATCAACTCCATCCACTAAAATCGAACCGCTTGTTACATCATAGAAACGTGGGACTAAATTAATCAATGTTGATTTACCAGAACCTGTACTTCCAATAAAGGCTGTGGTTTCGCCTGGTTTAGTTTCAAAACTAATATTACTCAACACTTCTTCATCGGCACCCGGATATTTAAACGATACATTTTTAAAAGAGACAACTCCACGCATAGAAGATGAGAAATTCATAGGATTTGATGGATCTTTTATAGTAATTTCACTACTTAAGACTTCATGAATACGCAAAGCACTTACATTAGCTCGAGGAAGCATGATTGTGACCATTGTAATCATTAAAAAGGCCATGATAACTTGCATCGCATACTGCATAAAGGCCATGATACTACCTACTTGAATCATGCCTGAATCGACTTGTTTCGATCCAAACCATAAAATCATCAGTGTTGTACCATTCATTAAAAACATCATAATTGGCATCATAATAGCCATTGCACGTGTTGTGAATAAGGAAATGGAAGTGATGTCTGAATTGGCTTGATCAAACTTTTTTTCTTCAAGCTTTTCATTGTTGAAAGCACGAATGACTAACATTCCATCTAACAATTCACGAACCACACTATTCATTTTATCGATCATTTTCTGCATGATCTTAAACTTTGGCATCACAATCATAAAGATTAATAAAACAACACTTAAAATCACAACGACACATAAAGCTAGAATCCAAGTCATATTTGCACCCGATTCAATGACGTGTAAGATGGCTCCTACACCAATAATTGGTGCATACATTACAATTCTTAAAAACATCACAATTGTCATTTGAAGTTGTTGAATATCATTTGTGGTACGTGTAATTAAACTCGATGTACTAAATGTGTTCAAGTTTTCATTTGAGAAATGAGTGACTTTTTCAAATACCTCTTCACGCAAGTCTTTGGAAAAGCCGGCGGCAATTCTTGAAGCTAAAAAACCAACTAAAATCGCACATACAGCACTGCCTAAGGCATAGCCTAACATCTTAAGTCCAGAAAAGATAATATAGTCTTGTTGCATCTTTTCCATATTCATACCAAGATCTGTATATTCTTTTTTAAGGAATTGAGAACTCATACTCGATACAGTCGAATCTCCTAGCTTAGAAATCTCGGATTTTGCAGCTTTTCTATAGGAATCTATACCATTCATCATAAGAAGTTGTGGAATTTGTGCATTTTGTTCTTTAGCCTCTTTACTTACTTCAACCATTGTCATTTGAAGTAAGGTCAAAGTGGAAGAAAGCTTTTCTTCCTTTTCTTCGCTGATATCTTTTAATAGATATACATTCTCTGTTTTCAAAGCTGGAATTTCAGTTTTTTCTTCCTTGGTTGCCTTACTTGGTGTAACCAACTTATATGAAGATGTAATCAAATCCTTTTCAGAATCATTCGCGAATATTAAATAGGAATTTAAAGTCTTTTCACGAATTTGTTGATAAACACCACTTTCAATACCCGCATTCTGAATACCTGTATTGACAATATTTTGCATATAATCCGGCATTGTAAGCTCACAAGTCGCTTGTCCAAACAACAAGCCAAACGCAAGTACAATCGATAGCCAATAGGGTTTTAAATATTTCAATATCTTTGTCATTTATTTTCCTCCATATAACGAGTTGTCTTGATCAATATATCTCTTAAATGCGCACAGTCTTCAGATCCTAAATAATCCAAAAAATGATATACATTTTCTACATGTGTATCCATTCTTTTTTGAAACATTTCAATGGCTTCAGGGACAATTTGAATATAGACCGTTCTACGATCCGTATTCGAATGCACCCTTTGGAGCAGCCCCTTCTTTTCAAATCCAGCAATCATCTGTGATACAGCTGCAGCAGATACACCCAATATATTTGCCAGTTCACTCATTGTGATCTGATGATTTTCTGCTTTATAAATCGTTTTAAACAACATCACATCCTTTATTCTAGGACCATCTTTACAATGACGGTTGTTTCGAACATAGTTCGTGACTTTATACGTGAGATCAAACATCAAATCGAGTACTTCATCTTGAACTTCCATAAGAACCTCCAATTTATTTAAGTTACTTAACTATATACCTACTTAACTATTAAGTCAATAAAAAAAAGATATGCACAAAACATATCTTTCAATGGACCTATGAAACCCTTTAATCGAAAGCCAAAAGATTTAAAGAGAGATTCCAAAGGCTTCTCCGACCTTATTATACCACGTTTTGTGAGAATTACATTGAAGAGTATCTAGCGTTACATTATAACTTATCAACATACTCCTCTTTTTCATCATCCCGTTCCCCATCGCTAAATTCCTCTCTCAATTGTTGCATATAATGATTGTAACTATCAACAACCCATTGAGGTGCATCATCTTTTAATTTTGGCATTTAATTTTCGTAATAATGATAATCCCCCTGTTTCCATCGCATATTATATTTATTAGTCATTCTTTTCTCCGTTTCTATAAAAACTTTGATTTTATTAAAAGCTCAAGTTTTTCCCAAATGGATATTTACTTGATAAAGTAGGCACTCAACTTTCCGCTTCCCTTTTGCTCAAGTTTATCAGCCTCGCAAAGCTCTTTAAGCAATCGAAATGCCTTTGTTGTTCCTGCACCAATCAGATCCTCGACTTCTTTTCTGGTAACACTACCATTTTCCTGTGCATACTGAATGATAAGTTTCTTCTGTTCGTCCAAAGAGATATCACCGTCAATACCACTGCCGGACTGGATTTCCGTGTCCTGTTCCTCATTCCTATTTGGAAGAGTCACACGGAAAACTCCTTTTGCTGTTTCAAATTCTGGCTGCAACTGATTTGTTTTATATGCTCGTTCTATCTTTCCAATTCCCGTACCATAACTTTCAATCAGTCTCATTCGATAGAAAAAAGCAGCTAGATTAGGATTTTTCGACTGTGAAACACCAAGGGAAATAGACTTCAGTTCCAATCCAGAAACGTTTCATATTCTGCTCGACCAGCAGCAATATCCTCTGCTTTTGCAAGCATCGCTTCCGCAGCAGGCCTGATATGAGCATCATATATCAATTTAAGATCATTCCATTTTAACCGTATAGTCATGTCGAAGCGCCTTTAGCGCCCGATCATTATAACTAACCTTTCCATCATTCAATAATCTTCCAATAACGATTCCCGGGTCGCGGTCTATTACTTCAGCAAATTCACGAACCGACTGAACACCAAATCGGCTCGCGGCAATAAAACGTTGATATTGATCTGAAGGAATGAGCATATCCTCAGCGAATTTATCCGCAATTTTTTCCTGTTCACCCGACTCAAAATCGAACGAAATTCCATAATCCCCGTTCATAATATGCCCAATTTGATGTTTCAGCGTAAACCATAAGGTATCCGAACAGTGTCTTCTATCATTTACCAGCAGCATGATATTA
>OOCB01004666.1_pt1 | contig 11144 bp, 9 predicted proteins | sample 1671351 | NCBI WGS metagenome assembly OOCB01 (sample SAMN06348148, study PRJEB24527) | human gut metagenome | biome: human gut; feature: ankylosing spondylitis patient; material: feces | host: Homo sapiens | place: China | collected 2015-10
GGTCGAGGGCAAAAAGACCGCCCAGCAGGCCGTCTGGATCGGCATTGCCGCGAACCTGATGTTCATCATCGTCTCGCAGTCGTGGCTGATGTATGTTCCCTCGGCAAACGACTGGGCGCAGCCGTCCATCACGACCATTTTCTCCAACACCCCGCGCATGATGCTCGCCTCGCTCGCGGTCTACGCCATCGCGCAGAACTTCGACGTCTGGCTGTATCACAAATGGTGGGCGCTGACCGAGCGCCATACCGGCAGCCACCGCGCGTATCTCTGGCTGCGCAACAACGGCTCAACGCTGCTGTCCCAGCTGCTCAACACCGTGCTGTACACGCTGTTCGCGTTTTACGGCATGTACACGATGGGAACACTGCTGTCCATCGCGCTTTCCAGCTACGTTATCTTCATCTTCACCTCGCTGCTCGACACGCCGGTCGTGTACCTCGCGCGGCGGATGAAGGAAAAGCGAAGCGCTGCCGCACAGTAAAAAACGGAACTAAAAAGGACGTATCCGACTGGATACGTCCTTTTGTTATGCCTTTTCGGGCTTATTCTTCTTCAGAAGCGGTCTCGTCCGCGGTCTCGGAGATCTCCTCGCTGTCTGCCGGGTCTTCCTCCTCCTTGTCCGTGCGGGCAATCGAGATAACCTTTACGTCCTCGCCGGTACGCATGACGATAACGCCCTGCGAGCCGCGGCCGCATTCGCGGATCTCCTCAACGCCGGTACGGATGATAACGCCGTCGTCGGTGATGATCATAACGTCGTTTTCGCTGTCTACAACAGCGATACCTGCCACCAGACCGGTCTTTTCGGTCAGGTTATGCAGCATCATGCCGCCGCCGCCGCGATGATGCACGGTAAACTCCTCAACAGGAGTACGCTTGCCGTAGCCATTCTCGGTGATGGAGAGCACATATGCGTCCTTGCGGGCACGCGCCGCGCCGATAACGTAATCGCCCTCGGCCAGCTTGATGCCGCGCACGCCGGTAGCCACACGGCCCATTGCACGAACCTCGTTCTCGTCAAAGCAGATGGCCTTGCCCTCGTGGGTGGCGATCAGGATGTTCTGCTCGCCGTCGGTCAGACGAACGTCAACCAGTGCGTCGTCCTCGTTGAGGTTGAGCGCACGCAGACCCGCGCGGCGGATGTTCTGCAGGTCGCTCAGCACGATACGCTTTGCAATACCCTGACGGGTGACGAAGAACAGGAACTTATCGTCCGCAAACTCTTGAATCGGGAACATTGCGGTGATTTTTTCGCCGTTTTCCAGTTCCAGCAGGTTAACAATGTTCATGCCCTTTGCCGAGCGGCCGGTTTCCGGGATCTGATAGCCCTTGAGCTTGTATACCTTGCCTCTGTCCGAGAAGAACAGGATGGTATCATGCGTGGAGGCCGTAAAGATGTCCTTCGCGAAGTCCTCCTCGCGGGTGCTCATCGCGGAAACACCGCGGCCGCCGCGGCGCTGTGCGCGGTAGACCGAGGTCGGCTGGCGCTTGATATAGCCGAAGTGGGTGAGGGTATAGGCGCAGTCCTGCTGCTCGATAAGATCCTCAATGTCGATCTCGTCGGCCACATTTTCGATGCGCGTATGGCGCTCGTCGCCGTATTTCTGCTTGATCTCCTGCAGTTCCTGCTTGACAACGGCAAGAATATTCGCATCACACGAAAGGATCTCCTCAAAGCCCGCAATGCGGCTCTCAAGGTCCTTGTACTCGTCGTTGATCTTCTCCTGCTCCAGACCGGACAGGCGGCCCAGACGCATATCCACGATGGCCTGCGCCTGCGGCTCGTCGAGGTGGAACTCGAAGTGCTCCGAGCCGTCCACGATGCCGAGCAGCGCGATCTGGTCGATCCAGAACGGCTCTGCCATCAGGTTTTCCTTGGCTTCGGCCTCGTTCTTGGAGGCGCGGATGATGGCGATAATGCGGTCGATATTGTCGGTCGCGACCTTGAGGCCCTCCAGAATGTGTGCACGATCACGCGCTTTCTTGAGGTCAAAGCGTGTGCGGCGCTCGACAACGTCCTTCTGGAAGCCGATATACTGGTCAAGGATCTGGCGCAGGGTCAGCACGCGCGGCTGGAGTTTGCCGCCCGCACCCGGTACGAGCGCGATGTGGATCATCGAAATGGTATCCTCGAGCTGCGAATAGGTGAACAGCTGGTTGAGGATGACCTGCGCGTTGGCATCGCGGCGAACATCTACGACAATCTGCATACCCTCGCGAGAGGAATGGTCCTGAATATTGGTGATGCCCTCAACCCGCTTATCCTTGACGAGATTTGCCATGGATTCGACCAGACGGGCCTTGTTTACCATGTACGGGATTTCCGTAATAACGATCTGGCTCTTGCCGTTCGGCAGGTCTACGATCTCGGTCTTAGCGCGGACTTTGATCTTGCCGCGGCCGGTCGCGTAGGCGGCGCGGATGCCGCTGCGGCCCATGATAACGCCGCCGGTCGGGAAGTCCGGTCCCTTGATGAACTGGCAGATTTCGTCCATCTCCGCCTCGGGATGGTCGATGACATAGCAGGTGCCGTCGATGACCTCCGCGAGGTTGTGCGGCGGGATGTTGGTCGCCATGCCGACCGCGATGCCGGACGAGCCGTTTACCAGCAGGTTGGGGAAGCGGGAAGGCAGTACGACCGGCTCCTGGCGCTCCTCATCGAAGTTTGGCTGGAAATCGACCGTGTTTTTCTTGATATCCGCCAGCATGTAGTTCGCCAGCTTGGCCATGCGGGCCTCGGTGTAACGATAGGCTGCCGGAGGATCGCCGTCCACGGAACCGAAGTTGCCGTGACCGTCGATCAGCGGATAGTGCAGCGAGAACGGCTGCGCCATACGCACCATCGCGTCGTAAACCGATGCGTCGCCGTGCGGATGATACCGGCCGAGCACATTACCGACGGTCGTTGCCGACTTGCGGTAGGGCTTATCCGAGGTCAGGCCGTCCTCGTACATCGCGTACAGAATGCGGCGGTGTACCGGCTTTAAGCCGTCACGCACATCAGGCAGCGCACGGCCGACAATAACACTCATTGCATAGTCGATGTAGCTTTTCTTCATCTCGCGTTCGAGATCGACCTGCATGATTTTCTGCTGTTCGTATTCTTGACTCATATTTTAATTTTGCCTCCAAAAGTGTTGGCTTTCAGCCGAAAACGACTGTTTTTATCGCTTAGAGGATACTGAGAAGCTCGTCCACCTGCTCCTCGGTCGTCGCCCAGCTGGTCGCCAGACGGATGACCGTATGCTCCGCGTCATATTTCTCTATAAAGCTGTAAACTACCTTGCTCTGCAGCTCGGGCAGTCTGCTGTTTTCTACAATGATGAACTGCTGGTTTGTCGGGGATTCCAGTGCAAAGCGGTATCCCTTTGCTTTGAGACCGTCCCGCAGCTTGATGGCGAGTTTAACCGCCGGGGCGCAGATCTTCTCATACAGCCCATCGGTGAACAGGGCGTCGAACTGCAGCGCGTTCAGACGGCCCTTGGCGATCATTGCGCCGCGGCGCTTGACCATCGTGACGAACTGTTTCGGCATATTGCCGTGCGTGAACACAACCGCCTCGCCGCAGAGCGCGCCGCACTTGGTGCCGCCGATGTAGAACACATCGGTCAGCTTGGCAATGTCCTGCAGCGTCACATCGGTATCCGCCGTGAGGCCGTAGCCGAGGCGTGCGCCATCCAGAAACAGCGGCATGGCAAACTCCTTGCAAACGGCAGAAATGTGCTCCAGCTCGTTTCTCGTGTAAAGCGTGCCGTATTCAGACGGATGGGAGATGTACACCATGCCGGGAAATACCATATGGTCATGGCTTGCGTCCGCGTAAAAGGTCTGAACATATTCGCGGAGATCGTCCGCATCTAGCTTGCCGTTCTTATGCGGAACGGTCAGCACCTTGTGTCCGGTGGACTCGATGGCGCCGGCCTCATGCGTATTCACATGCCCGCAGGAGGACGCCACAACGCCCTCATACGGACGGAGCAGCGTATCAATGACGACCATGTTGGTCTGTGTGCCGCCGGTCAGAAAATACACCTGAGCGTCCGGGCAGTCCGCCGCCGCTTTAATCTTTTCTGCCGCCGAAGCGGTAAATTTATCGTTGCCGTAGCCGGAAACCGGCTCCATATTTGTCTGTGCCAGATGTTCTAAAACCTTGGGGTGTGCGCCATAACCGTAATCATTTTCAAAAAACAGCATAGTTTTCTCCCTTATACGTCCAAATTCATTACATATTTTGCATTTCGCTCGATAAATTCGCGTCTGGGTTCTACCTTTTCGCCCATCAGGAGCGCAAAGGTTTCATCGGCGGCTGCCGCGTCCTCCATCGTAACCTGCAGCAGTGTACGATGCTCCGGGTCCATGGTGGTCTCCCACAGCTGCTGCGGATCCATCTCGCCGAGGCCCTTGTAGCGCTGTACGCGCACGTTGTCGCCCATTTCAGCGATGCAGTCGCGCTGCTGCTCCTCGGTGTAGGTGTAGCGGACATCCTTGCCCTTTTCGTTCTTGAACAGCGGCGGCTGTGCGATGAACACATGGCCGTGCTCGATCAGCGGGCGCATGAAGCGGAAGAAGAATGTCAGCAGCAGGGTGCGGATATGGCTGCCGTCCACATCGGCATCGGCCATCAGGATGATCTTGCCGTAACGCAGCTTTGCGAGGTCAAAATCATCACCGAAGCCTGCGCCAAACGCGGTAATCATCGGAGTCAGCTTGTCGTTGCCGTAAACACGGTCGAGACGCGCTTTTTCGACGTTCAGCATCTTGCCCCACAGCGGCAGGATCGCCTGATGACGGCGGTCGCGGCCTTCCTTGGCGGAGCCGCCTGCGGAATCACCCTCGACGATGTAGATTTCGGTGTAGGTCGGGTCCTTTTCGATGCAGTCCGCCAGCTTGCCCGGCAGAGAAGCGGAATCCAGTGCGGACTTGCGGCGGGTCATCTCACGCGCCTTTTTTGCGGCCTCACGGGCACGCGCGGCGGTCTGCGCCTTTTCGATGATGGTGCGCGCTACCTGCGGGTTCTCCTCGAAGAAGGTCATCAGCTTCTCGGAAACCATTGCGTCCACCAGCGCACGCATTTCGCTGTTGCCCAGCTTGGTCTTGGTCTGGCCCTCGAACTGCGCTTCCTGCAGCTTGACCGAGATAATCGCGGTCAGACCCTCACGCGCGTCCTCGCCCTTGAAGGACTCATCGTCCTTGAGCAGCTTGTATTTCTTGCCGTAATCGTTGAGTACACGGGTAAGAGCGGCCTTAAAGCCGGTCTCATGCGTGCCGCCCTCGGTGGTGTTGATGTTGTTGGCAAAGGACAGCATCAGCTCGCTGTAGCTGTCGGTATACTGCATGGCAACCTCGGCCATCGAGGTATCGCGGCTGCCCTCCATGTAGATCACCTGATCGTGCAGCGGCGTCTTCGTGCGGTTGAGGTGCTCCACGAACTGACGGATACCGCCCTCATAGTGCATGACCTCCTCGACCGGCTCATCGTCGCGCTCATCGCGCAGCGTGATTTTCAGACCTGCGTTGAGGAACGCCTGCTCGCGCAGACGCTTTTCGAGTACATCGTATTCGTAGACCGTAGTCTCGAAGATCTCCGGGTCCGCATGGAAACGAATGGTCGTGCCGGTTTCGCTCTCGCACGGCGTATCGCGCATCTTGACGGTCGTTACACCGCGCTCAAAGCGCATGTAGTGCTTGGTATGTCCGTCGCGGACCTCGGCCTCCAGCCAGTCGGACAGCGCGTTTACGACCGATGAACCAACGCCGTGCAGACCGCCGGATACCTTGTAGCCGGAGCCGTCGAACTTGCCGCCTGCGTGCAGGACGGTGAGCACAACCTCGAGCGTCGGAATGCCCATCTGCGGGTGAATACCGCAGGGAATGCCGCGGCCGTTGTCGGCAACGCGGATGATATCGCCCTTTTCGATCGTAACTTCGATGTGCGTGCAGTAGCCTGCGAGCGCCTCGTCGATCGAGTTATCGACGATCTCATACACCAGATGGTGCAGACCGCGTGCCGAGGTAGAACCGATGTACATACCCGGGCGCTTGCGGACAGCCTCTAAGCCTTCGAGCACCTGAATCTGATTTTCATCATATTTGTCGGTAACCTTCAGGTCGAGCACTTCGTCCTTGATTTCGATTTCTTCACTCATATCGTTAAATTTCCTTTCCAGAAATTGCGGGAACAAAACAAATCGCGCGTCAGCGCGCATAAAATAGAATTTCCATCGGAAATTCATAAAAAGTGGGAGTATGTATCACACTTTTTATACAAGTGCAGAGAAAAGTTTCAACCATCAGGCGGAACTTTTCGTAGCTTGGGATATGTCCGCGTATACGCGGCATATTCTTTTCGTCGAAAATGTATTTTTCGACGAAGGCGGAGCCTACACGGCGTAGCCCTTTTCAGCGCGGCGCTGAATGGCCTGCGGAGAAAGCTGTGTCAGGTACAGGGTCTCACCGAGAGCGTTTTCGCACAGCACAGCCGCGCGCGGCAGATCGTCGTACAGCTCGATGATCCGTCCCTCGTCCTGCAGGCGTTCAAGCAGCAGGCGTGTGCGCTTGGATGCGGTCGCCGTGTCCATATCAAACACCGCAACTACGCTCTGCAAGGGCACGATGTAGTCCTGACCTAAATGTAAATACATTCTATTCCTCCGGAATAATTAGAAATTAGTAATGCGTAATTAAAGTCCTGCGGATTTTCTATCCGTTTCAACAATCGCGCCGTGCGCGACACCCTAATTTCTAATTACTAACTGGATTTAATTATACCACTTTTTTCACTAATTGTGTACCCTAAACCTAAGGAAAAACAAATATTTCTCTGTTTTTTTGAAAGAAAACAAGGGCACGGCAGGAAATTTCGAGGTGGTATCTGTTCCCGCCGTGCAATAGTTTGTAAAATTATGTGATTTTAGTGTGTTTCTGCGGATTTTTCGCCGTTTTGAATATGGAAAACCGCGCCTGCACGCAGCTTTTCCGAGATGCCGTCCTCGCAGCAGGTGATCATGACCTGACCCGCCGATATGCGGTTGAGCACAAAGTCCTGACGGCGGCGGTCAAGCTCGCTGAGCACGTCGTCGAGCAGCAGCACCGGATACTCGCCGTCCTCGTCGAAGAACAGCTCACGCTCGGCGAGTTTAAGCGACAGTGTGCAGGTCCGCACCTGTCCCTGCGAGCCGAAGGAAGCGGCACTGCGGCCATCCAATAACAGCTCCAAGTCATCCTTATGCGGACCGGAAAGACAGCTTTTAGCCGCAATCTCGGCGGTTTTATGGCTGAACACATGGTCGATAAGTTGCTTTTCGATTGTCCGTGCGTCTGCAAACGGGTCGGTGACGCTCGACACGGTCTTGTACACACCGGAGAGCACCTCATGCGGCGCGATATCTGCATAGACGGCAGCCGCAGCCTTGAGCAGCTTGCGGCAGTAGTACGCGCGGTAGCGGATAATCTGCGCGCCGATATGCGCCATGCGCAGCGAGAAATCCTCCCACATCGAGAGCAGGGAAGGCTTTTCTTCGCTGTCGCGCAGAATGCGCGTTTTATGCTCGTGCAGACGGTTGTATTCCTCGAGATAGCGTGCGTAGTTGGGCCGCATCTGGCACAGCGCGGTATCGAGAAATCGGCGGCGAGCCGCCGCTCCGGCGCGGACAAGCATCAGGTCCTCCGGGCAGAACAGTACGGTTTTGAGCAGTCCCTGTGTGTCTGACTGGCGTTTCTGCCGCACACCGTTTTTATAGATTTCCATCGCTTTTGCGCGGGAAAACCGCAGTTCAAGCGAGATATCGCGCTCCTGCGCGACAAAATCCGCAAAGATGAACGCATGATTCTCTCCGAACCGCAGCCCCTCTTTTTTCTGAGCCGTGCGGAACAGCCGCATGGTCGAGCAGGCCGCTGCCGCTTCGAGCAGGTTGGTTTTGCCCTGTCCGTTTTCGCCGCAGATCAGGTTGACCGCCGGATCGAACGCAAACGATTCGTCCGCATAGTTGCGGAAATTCTGCAGTTTTAACGACTTGATGTACATGGGCTTCTCCATATTAGACGATTTGTATGATAATGAACACACAAAATCGCGTTCGTTATCGTACGCAGTGTTTATTTTATTTGATGCAGACCTTCGCACCGTCCAGCTCTACCATGTCACCGGAACGCAGTTTTTTGCCGCGCATGGTGCAGATTTCGCCGTTTACCAGCACTTCGCCCTCGGCAATGCGGATCTTCGCTTCGCCGCCGGAGCTTACCAGGTTTGCAAATTTGAGCAGTGCATCCAGTTTGATGAATTCGGTTTCAATTTTAATTTCAGTCATTGGCTTTCAGTCTCACAGGCAGTACAAGATAGGTGTATTTATCGCCTTCCATCGGCGAAATGATCATCGGGTTGAGTGCGCCCTTGAGCTGCAGCTTCACCTGCTCATCGCCGGCCGCGCGCAGCGCCTCCAGAATGTAGCGGTTGTTGAAGCCGATCTCAAGGTTCTCGATCGAGCCGTCAAACGGGCATTCGTCATAGCTCTTACCGATTGCGGTCACGCACGACATCTGCACATACGAGCCGTCAAAATGGAAGCGGATCGGGTTTTTCAGCTTTTCCGACACGATCAGGGAAACACGTTCGATGCACTGGATCAGCTCCTGGCGATCCGCCGAAACCTCGTGCTCGAACTCCTTCGGAATGGCCGCACGGTAGTTGAGAAACTCGCCGTCGATCAGACGGGTGATGAGAGTCGTGCCGCCGATTCGGAACAAAATGTTCTTGGAATCCGGAAAAATCTCGACAATATCGTCATCATCACCCAGAATTCGTTCGATCTCGCGCAGGGACGCGCCCGGCACAACAAACTTCATATCACCGGGAACGCCCTCGACGGTCTCGCGGCGCACAGACAGGCGGTAGCCGTCAACGGCCACGACGTTCAGACGGCTGCCTTCGATTTCAAACAGGCAGCCGGTATGGATGGGCTTGGATTCGTTGTCCGAAACCGAGAAAATGGTCTGCGCGATCATGCTCTTGAGAATGGGCTGCGGCAGAGAAAGGCCCTTGTCGCTGGCCACATCAGCCAGAGCCGGATACTCGTCGGCCTCGCTGGCCATCAGGTTGAATACCGAACGGCCGCACTTGATGGTGGTCATCAGCTTGTCGTCGGTCTCAAGGTAGACCACGTCCTGCGGCAGCTTGCGCACGATTTCGCAGAACAGACGGGAATTCAGTACGATTCTGCCGGGTTCTACTACATCGACCTGAGCGGTTGTGCGAATGCCCATGGACAGGTCGTAGCCGGTGATGGTCAGGGTATCTGCATCGGCTGCCAGCAGCAGACCTTCGAGCAGCGGCATCGAGCTTTTGCCGGTTACTGCGCGGGAGGCGATGTTGAGCAGATTCAGCAGGGTTTCTTTTTCACAGGAAAACTTCATAGTTGCTCCTCTCAAAACTGGAAATAAAACAAAGAGTCGATTTATGCGGTGTTTGCATATTTATAAATATACGCCAGCGAATACTGTGCGATTGCACACACCATCTAATGACCATGTCCGCAGTGGGCGAACAGCTTCTGGCCTGCGTCGCCAGAGACTCGAAAGATCACACATAACAGAAGGATAGGATATAGTATTCGTAGTAGTACCTGGGGAAATTGGGGAAAACCCGAAAATCCTCAGGTATGGCGCGGGAAATGTCGTACACAGGAGGTTGTGGATGAAAAATAAACGATACACAGCGGAAATAACCCTGTTATTTATCCACAGAGTTATCCATGTGGAATCCACAGGATGGCTGGGGATAACTGAACTGTGCATTTTTAGACTGTGGAAAAGCCGTTTTGCACGAATGCACGGCAAAGATCAGCCGTCGCCGCGGATATTATTATGCAGCTTTTTGATGACGTCCTCGGTCTCACGGGAGTTCTTGCGCTCCTCCTCGATCTTGTTGCAGGCGTGCATGACGGTGGTATGGTCGCGTTTGAATATCTTTGCAATATCGGGGAAGGAGTATTCAAGCTCCTGCCGGATCATGTACATCGCCATCTGCCGCGGATAGGCCACATCCTTGGAGCGATTCTGCGAGATCATCTGCTCGACCGGGATATAGAAGTAGTTCGCTACCGCTTCCATAATGCGCTCCGGTGTCGGATTGAGACCCGGATTCTCGGTGCGCAGCGCGTCGATCGCGTTTTCTGCAAGCGAAACCGTGATGCGTTCGCCCATCAGCTCGTGCATGGCCTTGATCTTTTTGACCGCGCCTTCGAGCTGGCGGATATTTGCCTGGATATTCTCTGCAATGTAGTTGGATACGTCATCGGGCAGTTCAACGCCCATTTTGACCGCTTTATCGCGGATAATGGCGATTCTGGTCTCGAAATCAGGCGGCTGAATATCAGCCAGCAGACCCCATTCAAAACGGGTCTTCATGCGGTCCTCGAGCGTGTTGATCTCCTTCGGCGGACGGTCAGAAGTGAGCACGATCTGCTTTTTTGCCTCATAAAGCGCGTTAAAGGTATGGAAAAATTCCTCCTGCGTGCGCTCCTTGCCGGCGATGAACTGCACGTCGTCCAGCAGCAGCAGGTCAACCATGCGGTATTTGTTGCGGAATGCCTGTACGTTGCCTTCCTGGATGGCGGTGATCAGCTCGTTGGTGAAATCCTCGCCCTTTACATATATAATGCGGTATTCCGGATGGGTGCGGCGCAGCACGTTTGCGATCGCGTACATCAGATGCGTTTTACCCAGACCCGAGTTGCCGTAGATGAAAAGCGGGTTGTTCTCTGCCGCCGGGCGCTGCGAAACCGCAAGGGCAGCCGCATGCGCGAATTTGTTGCTCGAACCGACGATAAAACGCTCAAACGTGTAGTCGTCATACGGAGAAGTGCTCGTGCTCGGCGCGGTGTATTCGCCGGTCACTACAACGATCGTGATCGGGTCGCCGGTCAGATTGTGCAGCACCTCCTGCAGAGGAGCGATAAATTTGGACTCGATAAATTCTTTCTTAAAGGGTACCGGAGAGTGCAGCACCAGCCGATTATCCCCAAAGGAAACGACCGTTACGTCGTCAAACCAAGCGGAAATGGTGGAAGGAGGAAAGTCCAGCTGCTCGAGCGCCATCTCCAATATATTGTTTGCCATAGGGCGCCTCCTGTCGATAATGATTCTAT
>OOCB01004669.1_pt1 | contig 11137 bp, 10 predicted proteins | sample 1671351 | NCBI WGS metagenome assembly OOCB01 (sample SAMN06348148, study PRJEB24527) | human gut metagenome | biome: human gut; feature: ankylosing spondylitis patient; material: feces | host: Homo sapiens | place: China | collected 2015-10
CCATTGGTGTCTACCCTCTTGCCCCTCGCCGTGGGTACGGCGCCCCCCGCCGGGCAGGTGAGATTCCTCTCGCTTCGTAAGCGACTACTCCCCGAAATGTGAACATTTCGTGAAACCCGTTGACATTGCCGAGTGACGGTGTATAATATGTTAGCAAGCTAACAGTAAGGAGGCTAACAATGAATTGCTGTGACCATAATGAATGCTGCGGTCACTCGGACGACCGCATCGGTGCAGAAATCGGCATGCTGCATAATCTGCTTCGGCGGCAGATGGCGTGTATGACCGAAAAGACTGCGAATGCAGCGAATGTGACTGGCATGCAGGCGATGATCGTCCATCACCTGATCATACACGAAAAACAGGGCGATATATTCCAGAAGGATCTGGAAAACGCGTTCCAGATGCGCCCTCGACCGCAACGGGCATACTGCAGCTGATGGAGCAGCACGGTATTATCCGCCGTGAGCCGGTGGAGCATGACGGCCGCCTGAAACGTCTGGTGCTGACCGAGCAGGCGCGTGCAATGGATGAATACATTACTGAGCGCATGAAGCAGATGGAGGAGCTTCTGCGGCAGGACATCACCGAGGACGAGCTGAAGGGCTGGTTTACGGTCTGTGAAAAAATCCGCTCCAATCTGGAGCAGTACCAATGCAATATGTGCAGGGAGGGACAGAAATAATGATAAAACGACTGCTGAAAAGTGTGCGTGAGTTCAAAAAGGACGCACTGCTCACGCCGTTTTTCGTTGTGCTTGAGGTCGTGATGGAGGTCATCATTCCGATGGTTATGGCGCTGCTGATCGACAAGGGCATTGACGGGCAGGATATGGCCGCCATTTGGAAATACGGCATCATCCTTGTGCTGTGCGCCATGCTCGCGCTGGTGTTCGGCGCGGCGGCCGGCACCTTTGCGGCGAGAGCCTCAACCGGCTTTGCCCGCAATCTGCGTCACGATATGTACTACAATGTGCAGAATTTCTCGTTTTCCAACATTGATAAATTCTCCACCGGTTCGATCGTCACCCGTCTGACCACCGATGTTACCAACGTACAGAACGCCTTTCAGATGTGCACGCGCATCGCGGTGCGCTGCCCGGTCATGCTGGTCTTTGCGCTGTTCATGGCGATGAAGATCAACAGCAGGATGGCGCTCGTATTCCTCGCGGTGCTGCCGATTCTGGCAATCGGCATGGGCATCCTGATGAAGGTTGTCGGTCCGGTCTTTGAGCGCGCATTCAAGATCTACGACCGTATGAACACGGTCGTACAGGAAAATGTGCGCGGCATCCGCGTTGTTAAGACCTATGTTCGTGAGGACCACGAGACTGAAAAGTTCGAGGGTGTTTCCGGCATGCTGTACCGCACGTTCTCCAAGGCGCAGAAGACCATGGCAGGCGTTATGCCGCTGATGCAGTTCTGCATGTACGCGTGCATGCTGCTGATTTCGTGGTTCGGCGCGCGTCTGATCGTCGGCGGCTCGATGACCACCGGCGAGCTGACCAGTATGTTCTCCTACGCGATGCAGATCCTGATGAGCCTGATGATGGTAGCGATGGTTTTCGTTATGATCACCATGGCCAAGGCGAGCGCAGAGCGTGTTGCCGAAATCCTCGATGAGCAGTCCGACCTGCACAATCCCGCAAACCCGATTCACGAGGTCAAGGACGGCGCGATCGAGTTCGATGACGTTTCCTTCAGCTACAAGGGCGATGCGCGCAAGCTGGCGCTCAAAAACGTCAGCCTGCATATCAAGGCCGGTCAGACCGTCGGCATTCTCGGCGGCACCGGTTCCGCGAAGTCTACGCTCGTGCAGCTGATTCCGCGCCTGTACGATACCACGCACGGCACGGTCAAGGTCGGCGGTGTGGATGTCCGCGATTACGATATCGAGGCGCTGCGCGATCAGGTTGCCATGGTGCTCCAGAAGAACGTGCTGTTCTCCGGCACGATCAAGGAAAACCTTCGCTGGGGTGACGAAAACGCCTCGGACGAGGAGCTCGAGCGCGTATGCCGTCTGGCACAGGCGGATGAATTCATCCAGCAGATGCCGGATAAGTATGACACCCACATTGAGCAGGGCGGCTCGAATGTCTCCGGCGGTCAGAAGCAGCGCCTGTGCATTGCGCGTGCGCTGCTGAAAAAGCCGAAGATCCTCATTCTTGATGACTCGACCAGTGCGGTAGATACCAAGACGGATGCGCTCATCCGCAAGGCATTCGCGGAGGAAATCCCGGACACGACCAAGATTATCATTGCACAGCGCGTTTCCTCTGTGCAGGATGCGGATCAGATCGTCATTCTCGACGGCGGCACCGTGCAGGCTGTCGGCACGCACGATGAGCTGCTCGCCGCCAACACGATCTATCAGGAAATCTACAACCAGCAGAACAGAAAGGGCGGTGAGGAATAATGGCAAGACCTCAGATGCGCGGACCCGGCGGCCGCAGAGGCATGATGGGCGGCAAGCGTAGCAAAAATCCGAAAAAGACGCTCGGACGTCTTATGAAATATATTCAGAAGGGCTACGGTGTACAGTTTGTGGTCGTACTGATCTGCATTCTTCTGTCGGCTGTGGCAAACGTGGCAGGCTCCATGTTCCTCAAAAGCCTGATCGATGACTATATTTCTCCGCTGCTGCTGCAGGCATCTCCGATGTTTACCGGTCTGCTGCATGCGCTGATGAGCATGGCGGTGATCTATCTCATCGGCATTGCGACTACGTTCATCTACAACTGGCTGATGGTCAGCATTTCGCAGGGCGTGCTCAAAAAGGTGCGTGACGAGATGTTCGCGCACATGCAGAAGCTGCCGATTCGCTACTTCGATACGCATACCCACGGCGATCTGATGAGCCATTTCACCAACGATACCGATACGCTGCAGCAGATGCTCAGCCAGTCCGTGCCGCAGATGTTTTCCTCAGCGATGACCATTATCTTGGTGTTCATCGGCATGCTGGTGACGAATGTATGGCTGACGCTGTTCGTACTGCTCGGCGTGTGCGTCATGCTCAAGGTGGTAAAGAAACTGGGCGGTCAGTCCGCGAAGTACTTCCTCGAGCAGCAGAAGTCGCTCGGCAGGGTCAACGGCTATATCGAGGAAATGATCAACGGCCAGAAGGTCATCAAGGTGTTCTGCCACGAGGAAAAGTGCAAGGAGCAGTTCGATGCGCTCAACGATGAGCTGCGCGAGAACGCTGCGAGCGCGAATACCTTCGCAAACATCCTCATGCCGATCATGATGAACATCGGCAACCTGCTGTACGTTCTGGTGGCGGTTGTCGGCGGTGCGCTGGCGCTGTCCGGCGTGGTCGGAAACAGCATCACCATCGGCGTTATCGCGTCCTTCCTGCAGCTGACCAAGTCGTTCACCCAGCCGGTAACGCAGATTTCGCAGCAGTTCAACTCCATCGTTATGGCGCTTGCCGGTGCCGAGCGTATCTTTGAGCTGATGGACGAGGAGCCTGAGGTAGACAACGGCTACGTTACTCTCGTCAACGCCAAGTACGACAAGAACGGCGAACTCGTTGAAACCCCGGAAAAGACCAACATCTGGGCGTGGAAGCACCCGCACGAGGACGGCACCACCACCTACACGCAGGTCCGCGGCGATGTCCGCTTCTTCGATGTGGATTTCGGTTATAACCCGGATAAGATCGTTCTGCACGACATCACGCTGTACGCCGAGCCAGGTCAGAAGGTCGCGTTTGTCGGCGCGACGGGCGCGGGCAAGACCACGATTACCAACCTGATCAACCGTTTCTACGACCTCGCAGACGGCAAGATCCGCTACGACGGCATCAATATCAATAAGATCAAAAAAGCCGATCTTCGCCGCTCGCTCGGTATCGTTCTGCAGGATACCAACCTGTTTACCGGCACCATTCGCGATAATATCCGCTACGGCCGCCTGGATGCGACCGACGAGGAGGTCGAGGCAGCGGCGCAGCTGGCCAACGCGGACGACTTCATCCGCCGACTGCCGGACGGCTATGATACTGTCATCGACGGCGACGGCGGCAGTCTGTCGCAGGGCCAGTGTCAGCTGCTTTCCATCGCGCGTGCGGCGGTTGCCGATCCGCCGGTTATGATTCTCGATGAGGCGACCAGCTCGATTGATACCCGCACGGAGTCCATCGTGCAGGCCGGCATGGACAGCCTCATGTACGGACGTACGGTGTTCGTTATCGCGCACCGCCTGTCCACGATTCAAAACGCAGACGTTATTATGGTGCTGCAGCTCGGTCATATCATCGAGCGCGGCAACCATGAGCAGCTGATCGCGGAACACGGCAAATATTATCAGCTCTATACCGGAGCGTTTGAGCTGGAGTAAGATAAAAGAACCCGAAACGAGAGTTTCGGGTTCTTTTTGTGTGCAGTAGAGTGAAGAGTGGAGAGTTGAGAGTGAAGAGCATATGCAAGGTAGAAGGTAGGAGTGAGGAGGTAGGAGTTTGGTAATGATTTAGCGTTGTGTGGGCGGCCAATGGCCGCCTCTACGATTAAATGTGTGCAAATCGTTTGCTACGGTGCGCCGAGGTCGTCGCACCCTACGGTATAACATTTATCATCAGATAAAGCTCGGAGGTGCCGTCCGTAATAACGAGCAAACGAGTTGCGCGACACGGGTATGTCGCGCCTGCGAAGAGTAAACCGCATGTGTAGCAGTACGGTATCTGTGAACTGCGAACATTTTACGAAAGACACGGTAGAGTAACCCGACTGCCGTACCCTATTTTCGGAGCGGTCGCCGGTCTCCGATTTGCGCCGAGTTATGCCAAGGGTGGAAACGGGAGTCCCAAGAGGGTAGAAACCACCGCAGGTGGTGTCTATCCTTTTGGTTTGCTGGCGAAACCGCCACTTTTACGCGCTCGAAAGTTGGAATATGCGCTTAACTTTTTTCAAAACGCAATTCCCGCTGTTATTTCCCGCCAAGCGGCACGTCCGCATTGGGATATACTGGGAAAACAGCAAGGGAGGCGTAACGAAATGGATAAACAAAGGGCAAGACGGTCCGCGTCGATACCGGTGCGGATTGGGCATGCAGCAGCATGGGCTGCCGGATTATGGAAACAGGAGCATTTGCGGACGCTCATCACAGGCGTACAGCGATTTGTGCTGTGTGCGGTGCTGGCACAGGGAACCATCCTTGGCGGGTACATGCCGTTCGGACTGGCGATGACGGCGGCCTTGATGGCTCGAGGAGCGGGTTTGTCCGCGCTCGGCGGTCTGGTGTGCGGCGTTATGCTGCGCGGCGATGGATTCCACGGCGGCATTTACGCCGCGGCAGCGCTGCTGGTGCTGTGCGTGATGAGCGTGTGCGCCGGTCTGCGGGTGATGTCCGAGCGGTGGTTTGCGCCCTGTGTGGCGACGTTTGCAAGTGCGGCGTGTACATTCGTGTTCCTGCCGCTCGGTGCAGAGCTGACCGCACCGGCGGTGCTGACATTCCTGCTCGTGCAGGGCATCACGTTCGGCGTGTGCTGGATGTACGGCGCGGCCTTCGCACCGCCGCGCGACGAAAATGACTGGCGCAGACCGGTAACGCTTTTGGTGCTGACCGCGACCGTGCTTTTATCACTTTCGGGTATCAATCTGTTCGGTGTGTTCGCTCCCGCGAGAGCGGGGGCGCTGCTGCTCGTGCTGGCGGCGGCGTATCTCGGCGGACCGGCGGCGGGCGCGGCAGCCGGTGTCGCGTTCGGCGCGGCAATGGATCTCAACATCGGCTACGGAGCCTTGTTCACCTGCTGCTACGGTCTGTGTGCGCTCGTTGCCGGACTGTTTCACGACAGCGGCCGCGGCTGGTTTTCGGTCTGTGCGCTCGGCGGCGGACTGTGCGCGGCTATGCTCGGCGTGGAGCATCCGCTGTTCATTCCGCTGCTCACAGAGCTGTTCTGCGCAGTCCTCATGTTTGCGGCGCTGCCGCCCTTCGTGTGGGAGGCTATCCGGCGCAGCCTGCTGCCGGATACTCTGATGGGCGAAGCCGCCAGTCAGCGCGTGCGGCGGCTGGCGGGTACCTGTGCGACCGAGGCGGCGCAGGCGTTCTACGAGCTGTACCTTGCTATGCTGCACGGCGTCAGCGAGGGCAAAGCCGCCGGAGACCGGAACATTCGGTCGGTATTCGACTACGCGAGCGACCATGTCTGCAAAAACTGCATGCTGTGTACGCAGTGCTGGCAGCGGGACTATGTGAGTACGCTGGCGGCTCTCAATGATGTGACCCAGCCGATGCTGCAGCGCGGACGAGCGGAAATGAGCGATTTTCCCTATCATTTTGCGGCACGGTGTGCGCGCCTGCCCGAGCTGATGCGCGCCATCAACAGTGCGCTGTTTGCGCTGCGTGAGCGCGAAAGCCTTCGGCGGCAGCAGGAGGAAAACCAGAGCCTGCTTGCCAGGCAATACGCAGGCATTACGGACATTCTTCGGCAGCTTGGCGCAGAGGTCACGCAGGATGAAACGGCGCAGCCGCTGATGGAGCGGCAGGTGCGCCGGTATGCAGCAGCGTTCGGATGGATCGACCGGGTGTGCGCGGTGCGGGATTCGCAGGGCAGGCTGACCGTTGAACTGTACGGCGAGGGCATTGACGACATCATGAAGCAGGGGGACGGCTTTTCAGCCGGTCTGTCCGCGCTGCTGGGCGTGACGCTGACCGCTCCGGAGAAGAAAAAGGGCAGCCAGGGCATCCACGTTGAGATGCACGAGCGGGCGCCGTACCGTGCGGTGGTCGGCATCGGCCGTCAGCAGAAGGAGGGCGCGTCGGTCTCGGGCGACAACGCGTGCTACTTTCTCACCGACACCGGAACGGCGTGCCTGCTCCTGTCGGACGGCATGGGCTCGGGTGCCGCCGCGTCGCGGGACAGCCGCATGCTCATCACCTCGCTCGAGCGGTTCCTGCGTGCAGGCATTTCGGTCGGAGACGCGCTGCACGCGGTCTCTCCGGCGCTGCGTCTGCGGTCAGACGGCATGCGCTTCACCACACTGGACGCATTCACGCTCGACCTGTTCAGCGGACGCGCAGAAAACCTCAAGTGCGGCGCCGCACCGACCTACATGCGGCTGAACGGTCGATGGACCATTCTGCCGGGCACGGCGCTGCCCATCGGTCTGGCGGAGGAGGACGAACTTGGCGATGCCGTGCCGCTGCAGATGAACGACGGCGATATCGTGGTTCTGCTCTCGGACGGCGTGACCGACGGCACGGACGATAAATGGGTGCGGCAGCTGCTTATCGCGCATGCCGGCGACAGCCCAAAGGAGATCGCGGCACAGCTTGTGAACGAGGCGAAAGGCCGCGGACATGATGACGACCGAACGGTAATGGTCATGAAAATCGAAAAGCTGGAATGAGACTGGTATAAAATCACGAAAGAGGGGAATGATGGAACAAAGAGAGGAGGAATCTGTATGGTACGAGGCGTCAGCCGCCGCGTCATTGTCGTCAAGCCGGAGCAGCCGGAATTGTTCGAGCAGGCTATTTTCCTTGTGCGGGACTACAATGCGCCGCGCGGCGACATGGTGCGCGAGGCCTGCCGCATCGCAAACAGCTATCTGCCGCGCAGACGGCGGTCGAGAAGAAAGGCGGACGGTCTTTCTCTGCTGGCCGGATTCTGCACAGGCGCACTGCTCATCGGCACTATATGGGCGCTGACGGCGCTCGTTTTGTAAACAGATTATAAAATGAGCGGCCGTTCCCTTGTACCATCCGGTTTTGGTTGGTATACTATAGTACACAGACGAAAATTTCGGTTTTCGCTTACTATAGATCAAACGGAGGCGGCTATTATGACGGCCGAAACCTTTTTTCAGCTGTTCAACCAGTACGGACTGATCCTGGTCTGTGCCGTGGTTTTCTGCGAATATATGAACCTGCCCGGATTTCCGGCAGGCGTTATCATGCCGTGCGTCGGTGTGCTGATTGCCCGGAGCGAGCTGTCGCTGCCGCTGACGGTTTTTCTGAGCGTGATCGCCGGTGTGCTCGGCAGTCTGGTCATCTACGCCGTGTGCTACTGGGGCGGCGAACCGGTGATGGAGAAACTGTTCGGCAGGAGCAAGAAATTCAAGTCACTCGTGCGGAAATGCCATGAATTTATCGACGCACAGCACGGGCGGGGACTGGCGATCATCCGCGTGATCCCGTGTATCCGCACCATTGTTTCCATCCCGGCCGGATTGCTCCGGATGCCGGTCAAGTGGTTCGTCGGCTGGTCTGCGGCGGGCATTGCCGTGTGGAATACCGCGCTCATTTCGTTCGGGTATTTCTTCAGCGAGAAGATTCTCAGCATGGTAATGTAACCAAATATATCGACAGGGTAAATCCTCGGATTTGCCCTGTTTTTGCGTTTTTCGGTCGAAAAATGGGTGCATCCATTCTGTAAGTTGCATTTGCAGTCGCGTTATGGTAAAATATACACCGTTATATAATATGTATAAGACGGAGGAACGATATGCAGATCGGCAACGTAACAATCAACGGAAAACTGGCGCTTGCACCGATGGCAGGCGTGACCGATCTTGCATTCCGCCATATCTGCCGGGAGCACGGCGCGGCGCTGACCGTGACCGAAATGGTCTCCGCAAAGGCGCTGTGCTATAAGGATAAGAAAACGCCTCGTCTGCTTGAACTTGGTGCGGACGAGCATCCGGCGGCTGCCCAGATTTTCGGGCATGAGCCGGACACGATGGCCGAAGGCGCGAAACTGGCGCTGGAGAAATCCGGCTGTGATATCATCGACATCAACATGGGCTGTCCGGCGCCGAAGATCGTGAACAACGGTGACGGCTCCGCACTGATGAAGGACCCGGAGCTGGCGTCCAAGGTGATTGCAGCGGTCGTAAACGCGGTCGATGTGCCGGTAACGGTCAAGTTTCGCAAGGGCTGGGATGAAAAAAGCGTCAACTGCGTGGAATTTGCAAAAATGGCTGAGCAGTCCGGCGCGGCAGCGATCACGCTGCACGGACGCACGCGCTCGCAGCAGTACAGCGGTACCGCCGATTGGGATGTGATTCGTGAAGTCAAGCAGGCGGTTTCCATTCCGGTGTTCGCCAACGGAGATGTGGCCGAACCCGAGGACGCGGTCCGCATTCTCGCGCACACCGGCGCGGACGGCGTGATGATCGGGCGTGGTTCGCTCGGTGATCCGTGGCTGTTCGAGCGGGCGAATGCACTGCTCGAGACCGGCATCTGTCCGGCGCTGCCGCCGTTCGCGGAGCGCATTGACACGGCCGTGCGGCAGATCGAGCTTGCCGCCGAGCAGAAGGGAGAGCATATCGCCATGCTCGAGGCACGCCGACACGTTAACTGCTATCTCAAGCGAGAAAGCGGTGTCAAGATGTTCAAGAACCGCATTTGCGCACTCACTAAGCTGAGTGATCTGTATGAAATTGCAGACGAACTGAAAGCCTTCGTTTCGGCGAAGGAGAACATATAATAAATAAGGTAAGAGAAAGAGAGGGGAGACGCAGTGGACGACAAGCATATTGTGGCGCAGGCGCGGCGCGGCGAGCTTTCCGCCTTTGAGGAGTTGGTGACGCGCTACGAAAAGCGCGTGTATGCGATCGCGCTGCGCTCGTCCGGCTCGCCGGAGGATGCCGCAGATATCACGCAGGAGGTTTTCCTTCGGGCATGGCGCTCGATGAAGGACTTCCGCGGGGACAGCGGCTTTGCGACCTGGCTGTTCCGCATCACGATGAACCAGTGCGTCGATTACGCGCGGCATAAGCGGAGCCAGCCGCCGACGCAGCCGCTCGTGCAGGGCGAGGATGACGAGGAACGCGAACTGCCGCTTCCGGATACGGCTCCATCTCCCGAGGAGCACCTGGAGAACAGCGAGCTGGGACGCGAGCTTGCCGCCGCGCTCGATGAGGTGAGCGACGAGCACCGCAGAATCGTCCTGCTGCGGGACGTTTCCGGCATGAGCTACACCGAGATCGCTGAGATACTCGAGGTCAGCGAAGGTACGGTAAAGTCGCGGCTGTCACGCGCACGCATTGCTTTACGCAAAATTTTACTCAAACGAGGGAACCTTTTTCATTTGCCTTCGTCTAAAGATATGGAAGGAGGCGAGGAGCATGAATGAGGAGGAATATTTTGAACAGCTTTGCTCGAACAGTGTGGACGGAACCCTGACCGATTCCGAAAAGCAAAAGCTGGAGGAGCATCTGGCAGAGTGCCCATCGTGCGCCGCGCTGAAAGAGGATCTGGAGCAGATGCACAGTATGCTGGCGGTGGACGAAACCGAGCCGCCGGCCGGACTGCATGACAGCATTATGGAACGTCTGCGGCAGGAGGAAACCGTTCGGGTGGTCGCGCCGCAAAAGCCGATGCGCCGTCTGCCGGTGTTTACGATGGTAGCTGCTGCGGCGGTTGTCGTGCTGGTTGTGCTCGGCGGCGGACTGATGCCCGCGTTCAGTACGGTGGGCAGCGGCAGCACGGCGGCAGCGGATTCCGCTTCGGCGGACGCAGGAGACGGCACGGCGGACGGCGGTATGCAGGATGAGATCGAGCAGTCCGTACAGGAGAACGCCGATGCATCGAGCGGCGGAGCATCGAATTCGAGCGTGCAGCAGAGCGGTACGGCTTCGCAGAGCACGAACGGCAGCGAATACAGCGGACAGAATGACACCGGCGAGGACTCTGCGGCGAATACGCAGAGCGATGCGGGCATCGATGCCGAGCAGTATGCAGACAACGATCGGTCGATCGCAGCTCCCGAGCCGATCACGGAGGAGCCGGTACCGGCGCAGGTGCAGACCCGTCCGGTGCTCACGCTGCCGCAAAGCCTGCACGGCGCACACACCGCGTACTGCTATGTCGCCATCGGCGGCAGCAGCCTGCCGGATATCGATGGTGAGCTGCTCGCGCAGGAGAACGGCGTTTCGTGGTTCCGGCTGGACAACAGTATGGAAACGCTCGAAAAGACGCTGCAGACAGTAGAACAGGCAGGCTGCACGGTGACTGCCTATGATAAGGTCGATCTGACGATCGACAGCCATGCAGATTCGTGGATCTTAGCGGTTGTTACCGGTTGAGATTGGACAAAACAGACCTGAAACGATGGTTTTCGAGATCGGAAGAGCGTCGTGTAGGGAAAGAGTGTAGATCTCGGTGGTCGCCGTATCATTAAAAAAAAAAAAAAA
>OOCB01004671.1_pt1 | contig 11132 bp, 7 predicted proteins | sample 1671351 | NCBI WGS metagenome assembly OOCB01 (sample SAMN06348148, study PRJEB24527) | human gut metagenome | biome: human gut; feature: ankylosing spondylitis patient; material: feces | host: Homo sapiens | place: China | collected 2015-10
TTTTTTTTTTTTTTAATGATACGGCGACCACCGAGATCTACACTCTTTCCCTACACGACGCTCTTCCGATCTCTTTGCGGACTCCCTTTCCCGGCCTCCGCTCCGACCGTTGTGCGCCACGGCAGCATTACATGCTGCACCACCGCGAAACTTCGTTTCGCCATTGCAGGCAAAAAAATCAGGTATCGCGAATTTTGCGATACCTCGTTCTTCTCAGTGGGAAATTTCCTGTTTTTCGTTGCTTACTTTCCGTATTTTTGATATAATTTTTTAAAATATATACGTGAGGTGCAAATAATGAAAATTTTAGCTGTAAGAATTGGCGAACTTCCTGAAGTGATAGATATTGAACATTCCTTAGAAGCAGAGCGTGAATTTGTTGGAGGATATCTCCAGACAGTTACCCTTTCTCCTACTGCTATACTTGTATGTAATGATGATGGAAAAATTATAGGCCTAAAGCCTAATCGTGTAATTCCAGGCGATTTTATTGCAGGAGATTTCTTTGTTGTTGGGTTTGATGGCAGAGATGACTTTTGCGATATTTCAGACAGTGATGCTGAATTTTATATGGATTTTTTCTCTAGTCCAAATTCGTATTGCTGATAACTCGTGCTCCGCGCTCGTAACCAGACTTCGTTAAAAAACCCGTCTCCTTCGGCGACAAACAATAACACAGCGAAACTTCGTTTCGCCATTGCAGGCAAAAAAATAAGGTATCGCAAATTTTGCGATACCTCGTTCTTCTCAGTGGACTTTCTTTTATTTTTACTTATTCGCAGTCCTGCGAACAAATCTTCTCAATGTGCCTTTTTTAGATTACCTTGCTCGCGCAGCTACGAGCAAATCTTCCCGATGAGCTTTAAGTTTTTCCATTGGCGCGCTCTACGTCCAAGTCTTCTACTTCTAATATGCAAAATAATCTCAAAAATGTAACGCTTTTTAGAAAAAATATTTTCTCGGAAATTCCGGATACATCATATGAGCAAGAGCATCATGTGCCGGCCAGATGTATCCTGTCCCATATATTGACGAAAGCCGTTTAATTTCCTGAATTACCGGAAAATTTGGGTCATCTTTATCTGATGACAATCCACCAAGTTGAGAAAATAGCTTGCCCCAAATTTCATAAGCCGCCATGACTGTGAACGGTGTAAATTTTCCAGGCTGAAGATTCTTTAGAATATCAAATTTTTCTTGCACTTCATTTTTGTCTGCTATACACACTCCACAATCACAAGAATCATCATATAAGCAAACTTCACATACAAGATTCCTGATTTGTTCGTCAATCAGTTCTTCTTTTGTTGGTATATCATAGTCATCAACAATTTCAATATCAGAAATATCGCAAAGAGAAAAATCTGCACTTCCGTCTTTTCTTTTGTATTCATAAGACTGAGCCATGAAGCAGATTTTGTATCCCGGCTGCAGGTTCTTTTCTTTTAATATTTTTATATCCTTCGTGTTGAAGATATTGACGTGGTCTTCGCTTCCTGCCTGATTTTCTTCAATAGAGACTACTTTAGCAAAATATACTCCAAAATTATCAAGCTTAAGATAATCTCTCTGTTGTCCGTTTTGGTCAGACATTGAAACCGCTTGCTGCTGCTTTTGCTTTTTCTTTTTTCTCTTACTCATCGTCTATCCTCTTTTCTTATTTCCTTCCGCCTTCGGTGGCAAACAACAGCACAGCGAAACGAAGTTTCGTACGCCGTCCAGGCTGCAAGCCTGGCGAGGGTGCGGGGCGAGGAGCCCCGCTTCTCTCTCTTCCCGCTTTTTTCTTACTCAAACAGCTCATCCAGGTCTTTTCCAATCTCGCCCTGGCTTTTCATAATCTTCGCCTGCAGAGCTTCCATCGTCTCCGGTCTCTGGTACTTGAAGAAGTAACGTGTAAACGGAATCTCCGCCCCGGTCTTTACAGTGCCTTTCTTCGTATCCTCTTCAAAGAACCAAACCGCATCCGGAATATGCGGCAGCACCTCCCGCGCCATATACTCTTCAATCGTGTCAGTGCCCTTCACAATCTCCGTATCTTTTGTCTCCGGGTCATATTCAATGTTTCCTTTTTTATCTGTCTGAACTAATGCATTTTCGTCCCTCTTGGACAGTCCGCAGGCCAGCTTCAAAAGCCCTTTGGCGTCAAGACACGCTTTCCCGTTCACCTTCGGCAGCAGGTTTTTCAGTACCGGCATGAACCCATCTCTGCAGTTCCATACAGTATCAGACACCGCCCCCGCAAGGTTTTTTAACAGGTCATCGTAAACCATTTTTCCGGCTTCGTATTTGTCTAATACTTTTTCTTCTTTTTTTGTTAATTTCTCTCCGTTCTCAAGCTTTTCATTCAGCTCTAATACTTTGCTTTCATCATACAGGGAAGTAAAGCATCCTGCAGCTTTAGCCGCTTCAATACGGTCTTCTGTAATCATATAATTTCGTTTCATCGGCTGCATGATAGTATACTCACGATAAATGAACTCAGCATTATCAAAAATCTTGCAGTGTTCATTATCCTCAAAATTGACATACAGCTCTAGGATTTTTTCGCGGTCTTTGCGTGTAATCTCATTCTTTTTCATTCCGAGCGGTTTTCTCAACGGATGACAGATGCCAGACGCATCAATCAGCTGAATCTTTCCTTTTCTTTTTTCGCTTTTGTTTTTAGTCAGGATATTCACATATGTGCCGATGCCGGTGTTGTAGAATGAATCCGGGCTCAACGCCACAATCGCTTCAATGTAATCATGTTCAAGCAGCCATCTTCTAATCTGAGATTCTCCGGAAGTAGTGCCGCCGGTAAACAGCGGGGAGCCGTTAGTAATGATTGCCGCACGTCCATCTTTCGGGTTGATTTTATCAAGCGCACGCTGAATGAATAACAGCTGCATGTCACCTTTACCAGGCAGGCCGCCTTCATAGTGCTCACCGCTTTCATACTGTCTGATTACTGCTTCTTCTGTTCCCTCCGGTGCATCCTTACCACCCCAGGCAGTCCCGAACGGCGGATTTTCAATCACGAACCGGACAGTCTTTTCTTCTTCAAACCTGTCAGCCTTAAGGGAATCTCCAAGCTGGATATTGTCAGCATCCTGACCGCGGATAAGCATTTCTGCTTTGCAGATAGCGTAAGATTCCGGGTTGATTTCCTGACCATACAGGTATACATCAGCTTCAGGGTTCATATGCAGGATAAAATTCTGGCTTGTTGACAGCATACCACCAGTACCGCAGGCCTGGTCTAAAACTTTCACCACACGCCCCGGCTGCATTAGGTCTTCGCATCCTTCCGCGCAAATCAGGCTTACAAGCAGCTTTACAATATCCCTGCCGGTGTAGTGGTCACCCGCCTCAGCATTTTCAGAAAACCGGCGAATCAGGTCTTCAAAAATGTACCCCATCTTAATGGAATCAACTTCTTTCGGATTTAAGTCAATCTCAGAAAATGATTTCATAACAGTAAAGAGCCGGTCACTCTTTGCCATCTTCGCAATCTGTTTATCAAATTCCAGGCTCTGCAGAATCTCCCTTACATTTCCGGAGAACTTACTGATATATGACCGGAAATTTTCTTCCAGGTTATCCGGCTCATCCAGCAGTGTTTTTAAAGTAAAATCGCTCAGATTAAAATATCCAACGCCGGTCTCTTTAAACAGCACCTCATCCGGGCAGCCCTCACCAAAAATCTTTGCAATCTCCTGCGTTCTGTCTTTGGTCTTGGCCAGCGCACACTCAAACCTTCTGATAATAGTCATCGGAATGATAACATCTTTATATTTATCAGATTGATAAGTCCCCCTCAGCTTATTTGCAATATTCCAGATAAAATTAACCTCAGCAGTTACATCAACCGGGTTGTCATCATAATCCGTAATCACCTTCAGCATCTTTGTTTTTTCCATTATTTTTTCTCCTTCTTTTCTTGTTTTTTTACTGCACCTCCAATATGCCAGAAAAACTATCTTTCCAATTTTTTTGCGGATATTTTTTTTGCATATTAGATTTACAAAACAGTTAACAAAGAAAGGGGAAAGATTATGTCACAATTAGAGTTTACAGAACGGCAGACAGGAGTTACAGTATTTGGAAAAATGCAGTATCGGGCTGTTGATATTGATGTAAAACCGGGAATAACAGAAATACATTTCTTACCATTTAAGAAGGCTTATTATCCATCTGAGTACAGGTTATGCAATGTCGATAAAACATTTCCTGATGTTGAGACTATCTATATCGCAGTTGGTGTTGCGTGTGTAGACATACCAAACAAGATGTTTCCGAATGTGAAGCGTGTTATTTCAGATAATAAGAATTATGAAACGAGCAATGTATTAATAAACAAAACAGATAAGACATTATTAAACACATTTTACAAAAAGCCAGGAGAGCTGATTGACTTAAAAAAGGTTAAATATATCAGTGATAAGGCGTTTTATGGATGCGAGACGGCGAATATCATTAATGCTGATGAGATTCAAAATATCCATCGAAATAGTTTTAAAAATTATCTTGGGATTGATGGCTTGCCAGTTGTAGATGGTGCACATATGCTTGGAAATATCATGCTGTCCTGCCAAAATGTGATTCCTAAGAACACAAAGATAATTGATATTAATGTCAATTTTGGACATGACAGGATTACTGTTTATGATATTGAGGTTTTGCTTGCAAACAGTCGTATTCCAAACAATATCTATATAGACAGCACAGAGTTCATATATCCACGTTTAATCCATTTTGTATTGTACAAAAAAATACAGCATTTTGAAATCACATCGAAGAATCCGTATTATACGACAGATGATGATATTATTTACAACTCAGACAAAACAATATTAATCAGATGCCCAATTAATAAATCTGGTGAAATTGTAATCCCTGATGGCGTCCAGACAATTGGCGATAATGCATTTTATAAATGCAACATTGACAGCGTTATTATTCCGGATTCAGTTACAGACATTGAACCGTTTGCCTTTAAAGAATCTGAAATCCAGCATTGTAAGTTTGGAAAAGGAATGACATATATCGGAATAGGTATGTTTTACTGGTGCCAGAAGCTTGGCAATGTCAAAATCCCTTCAAATATCAAGACAATTTGTCAGGAGGCATTTTCAGGAGCAATGTGTCAAAGCATCGAGCTTGAAAACGGGGTTGAAAGGATTGAAAAAAATGCATTGGCAATTGATTATCGGAATGATTTGTCAATCACATTACCAAAATCATTACGGCATGTTGATTCCGGTGCTTTATCAACTATCAGAGACATTAATGTCAGTACTGTAAACGGAAGGCTGCCATCACAGTTCTTTTCAGCAATCGCTGGCGATAATGATGATGGTGGGCATATTGCAAGATACATGACAGTAGATGGCGTTAGATATATACTGCCATATCGAAGCTTTAATAATATTGACTTGGATATGTGTAACAAGCTTTTTCAGTTTGATGGAAAAATGTTATGGCGTCAATATACGGAAATCTCCAATTTCCAACAGTGCATCAAATTTTTACTTCATGTATACCCGCATATAACAGATAATGATGTTAAAAAAGAGATGGCGCAGGTTTTACGTCAATCAAAAGCGGTAAAGTATTTGTACAGCAGCAATGATTACGAGAGTCTTGTCAAGCTCTTATCTTTTGGCATATGCACAAAATCTGTTCTTAACAGTCTTGTTGACACTGCCAACAAAGATAACAACATTACTGTTCAGGCATATGCAATGGATGCTTTAGACAAGCTTGGTTCATCATCTTCTGCCAAAGCCAGTAAATTAAAGCTCTAATTTTAAGTATACAGCCAGGCCTTCAGGCCTGGCGTTTTTTACACAAAAAAGCGCCTGGGTTCCCAGGCGCGACATGTTAAATTTTGAAATCAGTTTTTCTGCCAAGCTTATTTAAAGCCTCCAATGCATATGCTTTTAACGACACATCATCCGTTTCGTCAGCTGCTTTGATAATTTTTTTAATCGTTGTTTTTGTGCATATATTTAATGACAGCAGAAATGCAATATTTTCAGTCTTATTATATATTAAAGACTTTTCAACAATATATTCCTGATTGTCATCCAGCATATCCAGCATCTCTTTCTTGTTCTGTTTTTCTATATTACCATTTGTGGCTTTATATGCACGCATGATGAATTCATACCGCTTCATCTCGTCACCATCGATGATGTGTGTATACTGTTGCCAGAGTAGCCGGTCGTTAAATGGGAGGAATGAGATGTAATCATCAATCTCCTTAAAACGTGACTGGCTTGGCAGAACGTACTGTTTACCGCCAATATTGACCTGTATATCTGCTCCTGAATCATAAGTATTCAAAGACCTGAAAAACCCCGGGGGGATTTTATTCGTCAGTGCTATATTTTTGACGTTTTGCAAAGCATAATCCTCAATCACCTTCACTGACGACGGAAGCGTAATTTTAGTGTTAGCTTCTTCATTAATTTCAAAAGCCTCTGGTCCAATCCGTTCAACCCCTTCGTCAAGTACGATATCTTCCGCATTGCATTCAGAAAATGCCGACTCCATGATTTCTTTAATGTTTGACGGGATACAGATATGTTTTAGGTTCCGGCAGGAACGAAACATCTGTTTGCCAATGTATGTCATACCCTTTCCGAGAGTGAATTTCGCAATCTGTGATTCATCAAATGCTGCTGCACCGATTTCCGTTACGGAGTCCGGGATTACAACTTCGCTTATCTTGCAGAAACGAAAAGCAATCCGGCCAATCGTAGTCACACCATCCGGAATCACTACCTTGCCACTTTTTCCAATTGGGCATCTTATCAGGGTTTTCTTATCGGCTGTATATACTATACCATCAATTGATGTATAGTATTTATTTTTTGGATTGATATCAATGCCTTCAATACTTGTATTGCAAGCCGTATAGATTTCATCTGGCAATATGATTCCTTCATTATCAACATATATGCGTTTAGGCATATGAGCAGTATAGATGTCATTTACAATGCGAGGATTTGTCAATTTAACATTCCGTCCTGAAAAGTCAACATATCTGTTGATAGCTGTAGTACACGCCGGAATTGTATTACTTACAGTCATCATAATGTTCCCCATCATATGCGCACCATCTACAACCGGTAGCCGATTTATGCCGTTATAGTTGGAAAACGCTTTATAATCACATCGTACTATTTTTTCAACATTTGTGATATTGGCAGACCAGCAGTCCTCAAAAGCATTGTCATTAATCCGGTTGACCTTTTTTAGGTCTATATTTTCACCATTCATCTTGCAGAATGCATTTTTCAGGCGATATGCACTGTCTCCGAAAGCTTCAACAAGAACATTTCCTGACAGAAAATGTTTACTGTCAGAGACCACTTTAGTCACCTTTGGAAACATATTATTTTTGATTCGTATATTTGTCACATCACTGCCAATATACAACGTTTCTGCATCAGGGCAAAAACTGTCAGTATTAAGGTCAATCTTTATCTGTGAACATCCTTTGATGCCGGTGAAACGTACTTCCTTAACACCTGCATCAACTTGAATATTTAATATCACAGCTGTTGTTCCACTCTGCCTGCTTCCATAAAATACTACGCCAGGCTGAGGAGTTTCCAATTCAAATTTTATCATTTTTTTATGTCCCCTTTCTATTTTCACGAAAAAGATTGGCAGTTACAAAATTGGCGTTACACAAATGCTTATCCCAGGTCTGATATATGCCTGAATACAAAGCTTCTGAAGTTTTCTCTTTTCCAAAATTAACATATTTTTTGCTCCTTTCTTTTTGTTTGTTTTACGCATTTAATATGCTAAAAATGAATGCAGAAAAAACCAGGCGTGCCGGCTGGCATTTACCACATTGCAACCGTCATCTTTTTGTAGACTGGCGCTGCTGGCCGTAAATATACAATTTCTTCTTCAATATCAGATTATATTCCTGTCTCCCTCCTCATTTTTCTTTGAACAGGGCATTTTTCTCCACATCCACTAAGTGCCATTTGATGCTCCACAAACTTTCTTTCATATTTCAAATATTCTGAATGATAATAAATATCCTCTAAAGATTTGTTATAAATAGAATCCGGCTTAACTATTCTATTGTTTTCGTCAGCTAATTGAATATACTTGAATGTTTCACATCCGAATACCTTTCCGTCATAACGGATACACAGTTTATTCTTTCCGGCATAGCAACAACAATCGGAACCCTCTCGCTGTAAAGGAATTCCAATTCTTATTTTATTATTATTGATTGCCTCAAGTTTTAACTTCAATTTATCATTCTCATCTGCGTCCAAAACTAATTCCTCAATATTATTAGCCGCTCTTCCGTGAGGAACCAATCCCAAAAAGCTAACTTTATTAACACCTGCTCTTTCTGCAAATTTTACAATGCTATCTATTTCATCCAGATTTACTTTAGTTGGAACAAAATGAATTTCAGTATAAATACCTACATTTTGAGCTTTGTTAAGACTCTCAAGCACAAATTTCTGATATCCGGATGTTCCCATAAATTTATTATATATAGTTTCATTTATAGCCGGTAAATCAAAAATTATTTTATCAACTGCTACATTATATAATTGTTGTAATAACTCCTGCTGAATACTGTCAACTCGTCCAGCAATGTTCAATATAATTCCACTAGTATAAATATATACCTTAATGCCTTTAGATTTTGCATAATGTACAATTTCTAATAATCCGTCATGCAAAAAAGGTTCTCCGCCAGAAATACTTAAAACTTCAGTATTTAACTTTGACGCACTATCAATTATTTTTTTTACGTCCGCAGTTTCTATTTTTAAAGTACAATTAATGTCAGAATTAGATGAGCAATGCAAACATCTATTTGGACACTTATGTATTATTTCAATTGAAATTTGTTTCATCTTTTTTAGCGCAGGATACCCCATCCGATGAAGAAACAATATTCTTTGTTTCGTAGTCAGATGGGGAGGAATGCGCGGTTTTGTATTCCTCCTGCTTTCTCCTTTCATGTATTTTTCTCACATATTTAATATGCTTTAATATGCCGAAAACATCTAAAATGGGACATTTTTTTACGAAAAAAAATGATATAAATAAAAAATTTCTCTACACCGAAATGTAGAGAAATAAAACGTCGTGATAACTCGCCGTTGCCGGCTCGTTACCAGAGCAAGCATAAACGATATTTTTATGTACTTAAAAAGTAGAGCTGTCTAACTCACGACTATTGAAATCTGGTGATACCTCGCCGTTACCGGCTCGGTACCAGAATAAATATAACGAATGCGGCGTAGCCGATGAGTTATCAAAGTCACAAGAACGTGACGGATTCTTTTTCTCAGTCACCACTCCAGACAACATCTTTTTCCGTCAGGTTATCCGTAGCCATTACAATCATATCCAACAGCGGTTTAATTGCATTGGCAGCAGTCGCCGTCCAGTAATTAGACATATCGCCCTCATTTACCATAAATTTAATCTCTTTCTTTTCATCGTATGTATGATGCAGAATCGCATCAATTTCTTCGCGTTCCGGGATTTCTTTTCCATTTCTAAGATATACGGTCTTTGTCTTCTCGGTCTCAATCCATTCACCGTTTTCATCGGTATATTTCTGCTTAATTTTTTCAATCATATCCATCAGCATCGGGATAGATTCAGCCGGAGTCCTTCCATACAGACCGCGGATTCCATATTTGGTTTCAATAGGGCCCTGTGTTCCGTCAGCGTAATATGCTGACACTTCATCATGTGCAAATCGTGGGTCACCGTTGGTTACTTCATAATAATAATGGCTGTAATTGCATGTAATGTTGATGTCTGCTTCAACCTGTTCAGCCTGTACAAGCTGACCGGTTCTCTCATCCACTACTGCCCTCACGGTTCCACCTCTCACATATTGAGGATGCCTCATTTTTGCTGTTTCGCCTGTCACTTTATTTTTTAGTTCAATATCGTAACTCATTTGAAGTCTCCTTTCTTTTTTCATTTTTTTTACGAATTTAATATGCTTGACTTCCAAAAATACAGAACATGCGTGAACCCTCCCCGCCTAATCCGCTTTCGCGAATATAGACGGGGCTTCCAAACTCCGCATGGACTTTCGTCCATGCCTGCTACTTTAGGTAGGAGTGGATACCTGACCACAGATACAGCGCAAACTCAGTGACTCTGTCGCGCGGCATTGCCTTCAGCCGAAGCTTCAGGTTTTGCCTTTGATGCGCAGAGTACCGCATAAGCGTTAATTAGTGTGGCCAGGCAGCAGCTGGTCCGTCTGTTGAGTTCTGGAACTTTGGCCAGAACTAACAACTCTTCCTTTACAGAAAGAGATTTAAGGAGTACACGGATAAAGAACCGTGCACCGATATTTTTAGATGCGGAAAGGTCGCAATTGTAGACCTTTCCGGTTGTAAATTTGCATAATTCATATGTGTTGAATCCTGCATTTTTGCCGCGGAGAACTTTTCCGGAGCCGTCAAACGCAAGACGTGATGTATTTACAGCGCAGATGTAAGAAACACGGATTCCGTTTCTGACAGCAAGCGCTTCAACGCGGTGCTGAATGTCACGTTTTCTCCACAGTGAAAGTTTCTGTTTATTGCCCCGTTTCTTTTTCTTCATGTTGAGGTGTTCAAAAACAATGACATTCACTTTTGATTCCACGGCAAATCTGACAATTTCTACAGCTGTCTTAACAGCGATTGCTTCATTGTAGTTATTTGCCAGCCTCCAAAGTCTTGGCGTTTTGCGATTACCATTCTGCTGTGCTTTCTTAATAGCGTTCAGCAATCCATACATACGGTCTTTTTCTACAGGATGGTTGATGAATCGCTGTCCTGTGACAGTTCCGTCTTTATGTACTACTGAACACACTGCATCTGTATTGACGCCCAAATCTACACCAATCACAGCCTCAACTTCCTTATCTTTCTTGTACTTCGGGAATTTAGAACCTGCCATTTCGTAAGAAATGCGGAGCTCATATCGGTGATTACGTTTTACAAGAACCGGGGCAGAAGCCTTCCATGCTTTCATATGGTTGTAAGCGTACATGAAGTCGCAGTCACGTATCACAAAAGTTTCCCAAATCCAGTCTTTTCCATTATACAATTTCAGACTTACGATATTTGTCTCTTCGCTGTCAAGAA
>OOCB01004673.1_pt1 | contig 11122 bp, 8 predicted proteins | sample 1671351 | NCBI WGS metagenome assembly OOCB01 (sample SAMN06348148, study PRJEB24527) | human gut metagenome | biome: human gut; feature: ankylosing spondylitis patient; material: feces | host: Homo sapiens | place: China | collected 2015-10
GGGAACGGACGGCCGTCCTTTGTGATAGGCGTCGGCATATGATAGTAATATACATAACAAAGTGCCGTCGAATCGTCAATTATAATACTTATAGGTGTTTTTTTCATAATTTTCCCTTATTTCATTATATAATAAAGTCTGTAATTCTCGCCCTTTTCACGGCAAAACGGATATTTTCGCAGCCGTTCAAATGATATTTCAAGATTAACACGCTCTTGAATTTCCGATATGCCGTGTTTTTTCACATCTCTGTACAGTTCATCAATAAGGTCATTTCTGCCTTCTGTGCCGAGTGGCATCCAACAAATTTTAAGAAAACGTACCGACAGATATTCACGTTCTATTCTTTCCTTTATTTCTGCTGTTTCAGCCGCATTTGATGCCTTTTTGAAAAGCTCGTCTGCTTTATTTATGAGAGCCTCGGAAATAAAATCCGTATCTGGCTTATAATAAAGGCTAAGCCCCTTCCCTTTTACTTCAGAGCACAAAAGCTCAATATACTGCCTTATATAATCGGCAGACCTTCCGTATACTCCGTCGGTAAACTCCATTATAAGCTCCTTAACATCCAAATCGGTATTCCACATAAGCCTTGCACATAAATATGCCTCCAGCTCTGCAAGACCTGTTGCGGCACCGTATGAAAAATTGCCCTGCTCTAAAATTCCCGAAACACCGCATTCCTTATAGTACCGCAAATTATCCGCAAGTATGTAATAATTTGGAAACGGCAAAATGTAATAAGAAAAATGCGATATTTATAAATTTGCATAATAACATTTTAAAATAACAATAATATGCTAAACTTTACTACTAAGATTAAGACATTATGTCTTTGTGCTATTTCGCTGTTGTTTAGTTCAGCTGTACTTGCTGACACATATCCGACTTCTGACGAATTGATCGGACGTTATCATTTCTCAGGAAAATGTTCAGTTGAAGCACCAAGTATTCCTGCCGTAAATGACTATGATGTAATTATCCTGCCAGCAGAAGGAGAGAATAATCTCTACGTTTGTGGCTTGTTCGGATTTGGTGGAGGAATGTTAACTACTTATAATCCAGAAGATGGAACCTTGACATGTAATACGGATGGTTACCTGTGTTCAAACGTTGATATGTACTCAACTTATACCGGATATTGGTTCATGTATTCATGTACAGAATCCCCATGTATCATGGAAGTGAAGAATGACAATGGCATTATCTTAACTGCTACTACAGGCTTAACGGGAATGGATTTGCTTGCCATGCAAAATATCACTTATGAGGCAGGTTTTGCACTGACAAAAAAATCTGTCAATTTCCCAATAGAAGAGTTGGCGGGTTCTTATGACTTCAAGTCTACATCAGGTGCAATAATCAATTTTATAGAAGATGCTAAGTCTGATTTTACGATTGATATTACCGCTATAGGTGAAGATAAAGTAAACATTCAAGGCCTGTTTGGTTTTGATGACGCTATTGAAGCCACTTATATGAAAGAATCCGGAATTATTCTTCTTCCTCATAATTACACTTTTTCTAATGAAATGATAATGGGGGATGATGAAAAAAATGGCTTGGTTAATTATGAACAATATCCCTATTTCCTCGTTAACGATGGGGCGCTTGAAACTCCAAGCAGTTTTGTTCTAAATAATGGAATTGATGAGGTTTTGGAAATGCCTATACAGTTTTCATTTACTGGTGGAACTGCAGTAAATACAAATTCTGATGCTGTCAAATCAATTAGTTCAAATGATGTAAATATCTCTGTATGTAATGGTACAATAAATGTAGCAGTTCCTGAAAAAGAAAATATTACAGTCTATTCAGTCCAGGGAACCAAAGTCGGTTCTATCAATGGTCAGAATGCTTCATTCAGCAATCTTACTCCTGGATTATACATTGTTAGTGCCGGTAAAACCAATGTAAAGGTAAACGTTCGCTAACTTATTTTTAAGTCCATAAGAAGAGAAACAGCGGCCTTTGACACCCTGTTTCTCTTCATTATTATTAAAGGTACAAAACTTTCATAATGAGAAGAAACCACCAATTTAAGACTTCCACATTCAGAACGTCCTTCCAATCGGTATTGCCTTACGTATTGCCATTTATGTTCTGTACGCTATCCTCTCAAGCAACTTTTGCCAATCGTTTTACTTCCATTCGAAACGGTTCGTTTCTCCAAACTCAGAATAACACCAGAAGAGTGACTGTCAAAGGTACCGTTTACGATAAGGAGACTAATGAGACCATGATTGGAGTGTCTATTCGAGTCGCAGGAACGGATATCACGACAATAACAGATATGGATGGCAATTTTGTTTTATCCTTACCCGAAGGTAACTATAAGCTGACGCTGACTTATATTGGATATGACAAAGTAGAATGTGAGTTCGATACCAATAAACCCGATAAACTCAAACGTATTGAAATGTCGACTGGTACCACTAAAATACAAGAAGTTGTAGTTACAGGTATCTATCAACGAAAAAAAGAAAGCTTCACCGGTTCTGCTGCCACTTTTGAAGGTGTAGAACTTAAGAAGGTGGGTGCACAAAACATTTTGCAAAGTTTGAAGACCTTGGATCCTTCATTCAAGATAGCTGATAATATTCAGTTTGGATCTGATCCTAACAGAATGCCTGATATTGAAATTCGTGGTAAGAGTAGTGTGATGGGGCTTAAAGAGCAATATGGAACAGATCCTAATCAGCCTCTTTTTATCCTTGATGGCTTTGAAACAGATTTGGAGACAGTTACCGATCTTAACATGAATCGTGTAGCCTCCGTGACCATTTTGAAAGATGCGGCCTCAACTGCCATTTACGGTTCAAAAGCAGCTAATGGTGTTGTGGTGATAGAAACCATTAAACCGGAAAAAGGACGCCTGCGGTTAAGTTACAAAGGTGACTTCAGCGTCACAGCCGCTGATTTAACTGATTACAATCTGATGAACGCCAGCGAAAAGCTCCAATTTGAAGAACTGGCAGGTGTTTATACTGATTTGACGAATAATCCTCTCAACCAGTTGCGTTTGGACAATCTTAAAAATGAAAGAGAGAAAGAAATTGCACGAGGAGTAGATACCTATTGGCTCAGCGTTCCTTTACGTACGGGATTTACACAGAAACACAATGTCTATGCAGAAGGTGGTGAAGAAAACATACGCTACGGTCTCGGATTAAGTTATGGCAACACCAAAGGAGTCATGAAAGGCTCAGACAGACAGACATTGGCCGGTAATCTTGATCTTATATACAGAACAGGAAAGTTCCAGTTCAGTAACAAGTTAACAATAAATTATCTTGATACGTCAGACCCTACTGTACCGTTCTCAGACTATGCCCTGGCCTGTCCGTATTACAGAAGTCATAACGCTAACGGAAGCATAGACAAATATTTATATGTGCCGGAAAACGACACGGAGTCACCGGTTGCCAACCCTTTGTGGAACGCCCATCTCAACAACTATGATGTCAGTGACAACTTTGGTTTTACAAACAATTTCATTGCAGAATGGTTTGCTACCCGCGATCTGCGTGTACGGGCTAAATTGGGTTTGACAAATGAGGTCGGCACCTCTGACACAAGACTTTCCCCGCAGCATACAGACTTCGACAGCATGTCTGACACAGAAAAAGGTTCTTTCTCACATTCAGAAACCAAGAATTTTCAATACGAAGGTGATTTGTCTGTTACATTTGGTAAACTTATTAACGACAGTCACATGGTCAACCTGGTAGGTGGATTTAATTTTTCCAATACACAAATAGAATCAAACGGCTATAAGGCCGCCGGATTCACAGAAGATCAGTTTGGTGCGCCGTCATTTGCCAACAGATATCCGGATGGTAGCAAACCTACGTATAACGAAAGTACAACACGCGCCGTCAGTTTTTATTTAAATGGAGGCTATTCCTATCAGGACCGCTATCTGCTCGATTTGAACTATCGTCTTGACGGTGCTTCAATGTTCGGAACCAACAACCGTTTCCGTAATACATGGTCTGTGGGTATCGGCTGGAATATGCATAAAGAGAAGTTCATGCAGAACACTGATTTATTCCAGCTTCTGAAACTCCGTGCTTCTGTCGGAAATCCCGGAAACCAGAATTTCTCAGCCTATCAGGCTTTCACAACATATGAATTCAATTCGCTGATGACTAACGTATTCGGAGCCGGCATGCTGATTTCATCATTAGGAAATCCTGATTTGATGTGGCAGAATACGCTTAACTATACAGTTGGTACAGACATAACTATGTTTAAAAATCGTCTCAATATTAATGTGGATGTTTTCCGCAAAATCACAGATCCTCTGCTGGCTGTTATCACAACCCCGGGTTCTACCGGTATAAAAAGCGTATCCATGAATGCCGGACAGCAAACAACAGATGGTGTGGAAGCGACTTTACGTATCTCTCCCATTTATGATACCAAACATGGCATCAACTGGACTATCAGTATCAACGCCCGCACCTACAACTCATGGTATAACAATATAGGTAATTCTTTCAGTGCGCTCAACAAAGAAGGCCAGACTGCAGCTACCGGAACAACCCGTTATTATGACGGAGGAAGTCCTACCGCCATTTGGGCCGTACGTTCAGCCGGTATTGATCCGGCTACGGGAAAAGAACTGTTTATCAAGAAAGATGGAACATATTCTTTTGATTATGATGTTAACGATGAAGTCGTAGTAGGAAATACACAACCCAAAATCGAAGGTGTCATCGGAACGACATTCTATTACAAAGGATTTTCACTGGGATGTTACTTCCGCTATCAGCTCGGAGGACAGATTTTCAACTCTGACCTTTATAATAAGGTAGAGAATATCGATCTTGCTGATGTAATGTACAATCAAGACAGACGCGCTTTATATGACCGGTGGTCCAAACCCGGACAGGTCGCACAGTTCAAAGGTATTTCACTGGTACAAAAAACCGATAAATCCTCCCGTTTTGTCATGGATGAAAATACATTCTCCGGCGAATCATTCAATGTCGGCTACGAGTTCCATCAGGATTTTATTAAAAAAATCGGACTTTCCTCACTGACCTTGCAGGCTAACATGAACGATATGTTCCGCATCTCTACGGTGAAAGCCGAAAGAGGAATTGACTATCCGTTCGCACGAACAGTGTCTTTCTCAGTTTCAGCAACATTCTAATCTTCATTCACATGAAACAGATTAAATTTATTATACTTTGCACTACTATCATGTTTGGTTTCACTGCTTGTAGCAAATGGCTGGACGTTAAACCTTACGATCAGGTGGCGGAAGATGACCTTTACAGTACGGAAGAGGGATTCAAGAAAGTGCTCAACGGTGTCTATATTGATTTAAATACAGACGAACTATATGGTCAGACTTTGACTGTGGAAATGGTCGAGATTATGGCCCACTCTTATCTTGTGGACGATGACATTCTGACCTGGGGTAATTATATAGATCTTGACAACCGTAATTTTACGAGCGAATATTGGCGTAACCGTTTGGACAATACATGGAACAAAGCATACGCCTTGATACGCAACTGCAATACCCTTCTTGAAAAAATGGATCAGAAGAAATCTCTGTTCACCGGAAACAACTATAACATCATCAAAGGAGAAGCTTTGGGATTACGAGCTCTGTTACACTTTGACATGTTCAGACTTTTTGGTCCGGTATACAAGCTAAATCCTACAAAAGAAAGTATCCCTTATTGTACAACGACATCACTACAGGTTCAGGAACTACTTCCGGGTAATGAAGTCATGCGTCATGTTATTGAAGACCTTGAAGCCGCTTCTGAATGTCTTAAGGACGACCCTATCATTACATCAAGCGACCATCTGGTCAACCACAGTACTACCGGAGACAATTTCCTTGAATACCGTACGCTCAGATTGAACTACTATGCCATACAGGCCCTGCTCGCGCGTGCCTATTTCTACATCTCTTCTTATTCTGACGGAAACCAGGCCGAATACAAAAGATTAGCCCAGCACTATGCTGAAAGTGTCATTAACGTGGCCTCAGAACATTTTCCGTTTGTTGATAAAGCCAATATTCTGGGCTCACCTGAAAACGTAGACCGCATCTTCGCTTCCGAGCTGATTTTCGCATTGTCGAATACCAATCGCAATCTGATGTTTAAAAACAACAATGATCCTGACCACCGTCCGCAGCCTGTGCTGACAATGGATCCTGTTCTCCTCGAAGCACCCTATTTCGGAGGTGGCGAAACAACCGGCGGTTCAACGGATGACTACCGCTACATCGCCAACTGGAAGAAAAGCGGTAACTCATACTATTTCTATAAATATGCAGATCTCAATGATGTCAGTCTCATACAAAATACCATGGTACCCATGATACGCCTGGGAGAGATGTATATCATTATTGCCGATCTTTATGACGATTACAGCGAACGCCCCATCATGGGACAATGGGCAAACAAACTCAGAGAACACCGCGGTGTGGAGAAAATGGACGAGTCCACCTATGCTTCACGTTATCTGGTCTATGAAGCTGTGAGAGAATTGTATGGTGAAGGACAACTGTTTTTTTTCTATAAAAGAAACTATTCATCCATTCTGACTGTGTATGAATCACCAAGTCAGTTTACAACGCCATCTGAGAAATTCTACGTAGTACCATTACCCGATACTGAAACCGAAAACAGACAATAACAACAATGAAACATCACATTATAAAAAAACTTGCAGGACTTTTCACCGTATGTGCCATTTTAAGCGCATGCGACGAAAAAACTCCGGAAACTTATCATGCTCCCGACGGAATATACTTCAACAACCTTTCGTCAAGCCAGGTCCTGACAGATACAACAACTCTATCATTCGTCTATCAGCCGGACGGGACAGAATATCTTGACATCCCGGTCAAAATACAGACCATAGGGTTTCAATCTGACGAAGATCGTCCTATCAACATTAAAGCCTACTCAGACAATGCAGTTGAAGGTGTTGACTATTCACTAATTACGCCGCCTATAATCCCGGCAAACACATCTTCCATAGATTATACCGTACGGCTTATAAAAACAGACGCCTTACTCACCGAAATCAAATCAGTGACGCTTGAGTTGGGAAGTAATGATTATTTCAGCACATTTCTGCCAGACGTGTCTACTGGTGATAACAATCATCCCATTGCAAGTCGGTTCACATACCGTATAGATTTTTCCAATTTCTATTCAACACCACCGGCCGGTTGGTTGGAGGAATACGTAGGTGTCTTTTCCGAACGTAAGCTGCGACTTATCTGGAAGCTTTTCGACAGCATCATACCCCGCGAAAAATTCAATGAAAAGGGAGCCATACCATTCAACCAGTGGGTCTACATGAAAAATGAGCTGGACATCTACATGACAGAACAACTCTATATTATGTTAGGGCTTATTTCTGGAGAAGTCGACCCTGATGCCTTGGTAGATCCAGATGCACAAGGCGACGACAGAGAATTACTTGATTTTACTCCTATTACATCAGAATAATAACAAAGAATTTATATGAAGAAATTCTGTTTACAATTGACCCTGGCTGTCATCACATGTCTATGCGTCTCTGCCTGTGCCGAAGATAAAGGTAATTACGATTACAGAGACCTGAACGATCTTACCATAGATTTTGACGATTCTTATTCTGTCATAGCACGAGAAAATTTCACCATAGAACCTGAAGTGACGGCCAAATCCGGATTTAATCCGGATTTATATACCTATGAATGGAAGGTATATGATATAAACGGAACGCAAGAGCCCACTACTCTCGGTTCTGAGCTCAATCTCTCAGGTGAACTGATATTGACTCAGGGTGACTACAAGCTTGTTCTGAATATCACTGAAAAATCTACAGGCATCTATTATCAGAAGACAGCTAATCTACATGTTGACACGCCACTGTCATCCGGATGGCTTCTTCTGTGTAACGATAATGGTAGAGCATGCCTTGATATGGTATCGCATATTAAAACAACAGATAACATTTATCACGATTTGTTGAAAAATACAGATATGGAAGACTGGCAGGAACCGCGTCAATTGCTCTGTGACCCGAAAATGGCCGAACCATTTTATCTCATAACTGGAAGCGGAACAACCCGATTAAGCAATAGTGACTTTATATGGAATCCCTCTTACATGATTGCCAATGAATTTGGTACTGGAACATTTACGGGCAGTGTAGGCTGCATGGCTGCGCAATTTCCTGGAAAAGTATTAATAGATGCTAACGGCAGAGTGTACTATTGTAATACACTTACCGGCGACGGCCTGTTCAATACTGTGCGTTCAAATAAATTTTATGTATCTCCAGCCGTCGGTTACAATGCCCTTGCCAACCAGTTCGTTCCATTCTTCCTGATGTGGGACAAGAATAACAAGCGTTTTGTCGTCTGTGCACAAGAGTTCATAAGTATTGGTTTGAACAACCTTAGCGATGTGGCTGTAAGTGATCTGGCTGGAGACGGATTTCCCACAGTCAATGAAGATTTATTCAAGTGGCCGGGCAAATCAGACAACATGAGTCTGGTACATATGGAAAATACCAAGTATGACAAGAACATGAGTGGAAATGGTGTGACCTATGCCATTCTCTCACAAGGCAACAAACGTTATCTATACGGCATCATTCTAGGTGACCTGTATACTTTTGTCGACACCAAATATGGCAATACTTACGAAAAAGCCTATTACGTCGATCTATCCAATTGTACCGATATAGCCTCTGCTACTCATTTTGCCTTCAGTTCCTTGAAGTCATTTATGTACTATTCTGTGGGTGGTAAAGTTTATCGGGTGAACTTTGCCAACGGCAGTCTGTCTGCCGAACTGCAATTTGAACTTCCTCAAAGTGAAGAAATTACATGCCTCAAGTTCTATCTTTGGACACAAGATGACAAAAACAACAGAACCTATGATTTGATTGTAGGTAGCAAAGACGCAGAAAACATGAGTCATCTGCGCATTTATGAAGGATTTAATTCAGAAGGTAACTTCAAAGATGCCCAACCGGAAGAAGCATACAGCGGATTCAAGGATATCATTGATGTTATCTATCGCGAGAGCATAGTTTACCAACAATAAATAACCAATTAGTAAACAAACTAAACAAATTATACACACATGAAAACTATTCTAAAATCAATTTTCTGTTTTGGCTTGCTTTTACTGGGCATTCCGGCAGAAATGAACGCTGACATCGTTATCAACATCAAGGTGACAGACCCGACCCAGTCAAAGGCTGTCATTGTTTACCAAACCACCATTGATGAGATTCCACTTGACGAACAGGGTTGTGGAAGTAAGACCTATACCAATATTAATGCCATGTATGCTAATTTCTTTTATGGTATGGAGTCCAAAAAAATATTTTTCGAAGACGGCGATCGTATTAACATTACTTTCAATGGCAAGGACTTTCTCAACACTATGAGGTTTGAGGTTCAAGGGGGAAAGGAAAAAATATTCAACTACCTCAATCAAGTTAAGTTGCCTAGTGTAACAGACGATAAATATGCATTACCCTTTGACCAATACCTTAAGTTGCTTGAAGACAAAGAAAATCAGGCTCTGAAGTTACTCAAGGCCTGGAAACTGGATGAACTTAATTCTTGTTTCACCGCAATGGAGAAAGGACGAATCAAATATACTTATGCTTCAGGAAGCATGATGTATGCCGTAGGTCATCCTCTGATGGCAAAAGACTCTACCTACCGTCCTGATGAAGCGTACTATAACACCATACGTCAAAACTTTGTCGAGAACGAAGATTGGCTGGACATCAAGGAGTATCGTGAATACATGAAAGAAACAGCCAATATCTTAGGTTGTGGAAACAAAGACATCAAGTCCATTTATGAGAAAATACTTTGTCAGATGAACTATCTGGCTGACAATCTGCAAAATGATAAGGTACGTCAGACCCTTTTGAACGTTTTGGCCATAGAACAGGTGGAACAATACGGAACTCAAAACATCGATGACCTTCTTAGTATCTACAATACTTATGTAAGTGATTCTACGCTTCGTTTTATGTTCAAGGAAAAGTGTGACGCCTGGGATCTTGTCCGTAAGGGTAAACTTTCTCCTGATTTTAAGGCTTGTGACCTTAACGGAAATACCTACACATTGGCTGATTTTAAAGGAAAATATGTTTATATAGACCTGTGGGCTACATGGTGTGGTCCTTGTCGTCGCGAAGCTCCTTTTTTTCAGAAACTTATAAAGGAATATGAAGGTAAAAACATTACCTTTATCAGCTTGTCTACGGACGCTAAGAAATCTGATTGGATCAACATGTTAAGTAAACAGAAAATGAGCGGTGTCCAACTATACCTTGGTGCTGGAAGCGATTTCCAGAAAGCTTATAGAGCAGATGGTATTCCTCACTTTATTCTGCTTAGTCCTGAAGGTATTATCATCAGCAATAATATGCTCAGACCATCTTCTGAGGATATAAGAAACTATTTGAATAAGCTTCTTAACTTGAAGTAATCTTTTTAGCTACTCCATACCGTATTTGGTATGGAGTAGTTTCTTTATGGCTCTTCACAATCGTCCAAAGATTTGCATTTCAAAAGACACTTTCATTTTATCTTCTTTCATGCTTTTACATGGAGTCAGTCCGGACATGACAAAATAGATCTTCACACATATCTGCTTTCACCAACTATTGCTACTTGTCTTATAATCTTCTTTAAATATTTTATAGCTATTCGATTTGATGATGTGAGTAGGTAATACTGTCTCAAAAAGTGTGTCTGATAAGCAGTAAAAAAGGGCCGACCCTTGCGTGTCAGCCCCGAAGTTTGTAATTTAGGAGTGACCAAACCACTAAATAGGGACATTCAGTAAATAGTATAAAATAAGCCAACTAATTTATACACAAAGTGTTGCGAATTAGTTGGCTTTTTTGTATCTTTAGGTATTCCCCCGAAAATAAGGTTTGGCAGCCAAAACGGGGGAAATATCCCGACTAAGATATGGCTAAGATACAAAATATTTCAGAAATTCACCCTACTTTGGGCTTTACAGAATTTGATGTTCTGGAAAAATATCGCAAGAGTTTTAATGAGAGTGAGCTTGGCAGGATTCATTCGGTGTTTCCGTTTGAACGTATGGCA
>OOCB01004684.1_pt1 | contig 11103 bp, 6 predicted proteins | sample 1671351 | NCBI WGS metagenome assembly OOCB01 (sample SAMN06348148, study PRJEB24527) | human gut metagenome | biome: human gut; feature: ankylosing spondylitis patient; material: feces | host: Homo sapiens | place: China | collected 2015-10
AGTTCATCCCAAGTCAGCTTATGACCGTCCTTCCACCACAAAGGCTGCGACAAGTCACAGAAGTCATGATTCTCCTTCATCTGCTGCTGCAACAGTTTGTGCAGTTCCTCCTTCTTTTCCACCTCCTCAGCTGCAAGGTTCACCAACTCACCCGGATCCTGCTTCAGGTTAAACAACTGTTCCGTAATCTTACCCTCCACATTATAAATAATGTATTTATAGTCGCCCGATACCACGGCCCGCTGCTGATTGGAATAAGCCAGGAACACACAATCGCGCACGTCCTTCTCCTTTCCCTCCAATACCGGGACCAGCGACTTTCCGGTCACCGATGCAGGAGTCTCCACCTGCACCAGCTCACACAAAGTCGGATACAGATCGTACAGATAACACAACGCTTCCGAACGCTTTCCTGCCGACAAGCCCTCCGGCGTAACAATCGCCATCGGTACCCCCACACTGTGCTCATACAGGCTCTGCTTGCCAATCAGTCCATTCTGCCCCATTGCCAGTCCGTTATCCGAAGCAAACACCACAATGGTATGATCCAGGTTGCCGCTTTCTTCCAACGCATCCAGCACCCGGCCAATCTGCAGGTCGACTTCACTGACCATTCCATAATACAAAGATAATTCTTTTTTCAATTGCTCCGGTGTGCGAGGAGTCGGCAACAACTGTTCATCACGGATATTCAGTTCCCCGTTGTCAAACGGATGTTCCGGCAAGAAATTATCAGGCACCGACAAATCGGCCGGACTATACTTCTTTCCATAATCCGGCAACGCATTGCGCGGGTCGTGCGGAGAAGTAAACGAAACAAACGCCATGAACGGACGTTCGTCTTCCTCCGTCGATTTCAAAAAGTCGACAGCCGCGTCCGCATACATCTCAGACGAGAAGTTCTGACCGACAAAAGCCTCCTCCTCATACTTTCCCGAAGGATCAAAATGATGCAGGCGAGGCGCACAATGCCCGTTCTGCTCATACGGATGCATTCCCCCGAAAAAGATATTCTCCCCCTCGCTGAAAGAACGTGCGAACGACGCCCGGTCGGCATGCCATTTTCCCGTAGCAAACGTCCGGTAACCGTTCTTCCGGAGATGCTCCGGCAGTGTCACCTGCGAAGACGGAATTTTCATACCGTCACTCTGTACTTCGAACACCCCACGTCCCGTCATCAGCATGGCCCGGCTGGGCATTGACAACGCTCCGCACAGCGCCCCGTTCGTATAAGTACGTGTAAAAGCCATTCCCCCGTTAATCAACCGGTCGATATTCGGCGTATAAGTATCCCTATTCCCCAGTGCCGCAATGGCATCACTCTGCATGTCATCGACCAGAATAAACAGAATATTCGTCTTTTCCGGTTGTTCTTTCTGGCACCCGCTCAGCGTTGCAGCCGCCAAAGAAGCAGAAACAAATGTTTTAAAATAATTCATAGTATATTTTCTGTTTTAATACACACTAACCTCATCCACAAAGACAAAAGGCGTCTCTCCCGCCCCAGAATGCCAGGACGGCAATGCCGGGAATCCCTGACCGATAACCCTCACATAGCGGGCCTCAACCGGTGTGAAATCCACCTTCAGGCAATCGGTCCGTTTTCCTTCCATCTGTACCGGCGGCTCCGAAAACTCCCGTTCGCCCACCTTCACAAAATCCTTTCCGTCTGCAGAGACCTGCACTTCCAGACGCTGGATGCCCATGATATACGCCCCCATATCCGTCAGTGAAGAAACCACCACCTGTGCACATTGCTGCGAAGTACCCAGATCGACCACCACATCCATCGGTTCGCCGAAATATCCTACCCACATACCGGTAGTATGGAAAGCCTTGCTGCGGGCACCGTCAACCAGCACCCTGCCACCTTCGCCCGGATATCTTTCCGAAGGAGACGTACGCAATTCAATCGGGCAGAAGCTTGCCTTGCTGATCTTAATTTCCGTACGGAACGTATCCGAAACCAGTCCGCACGGCAAATAAGCCACCGCCGTGAGACGCGCATCTTCCGACAGGCCGACCGGCTTCACATACTTCTGCGAAGCCTTCGACGGCGCCGTACCGTCTAAGGTATAATAAATCTCCGCATCCTTCAGACTCTTCAGTTCAATCTCCAGCTGCTTCTTTTCCATACTGGAAGAATAGCCCGCTTCCACCTTAAAATAATGAGGAGCCACGTTCCAGCCCATTTTCTGATACAGACGCAACATCTGCGGCAGACGGTTCAAGAAGTCCGTATAATCCCCACGGCGGTCACCGGTCCAGGCCACCTCCGCAAAGGCTGCCAGACGAGGCAACATCATGTATTCCAAAATCTCCTCATTATCCACGTAAGACGTCCAAAGACAAGCCTCAGCACCCAATATACGCTCCCGTTCACCGGCCGGCAGTGCCGCCGCATTCCAGTCGGCCTCGTACACTTTCTGCATTTCCACCAGACTTCCGGTGGCCACCGGCTCATTCGTCACATCCTCCACCTGATAATTATTGAAATAAAAATGTCCGTTTGAAGAAAAAATCACCGGATGCCCAGCCTTCAGGGCCTTAATTCCCCGTTCCAAGCCTCTCCAGGACATCACCACCGTCTCCCGGTCGATGTTATCCGACAACACCTCGTCCCATCCGACCATCTTCTTCCCCAACGTCTTCAGGTATCCGGCCATCTGACGGTTGAACTCTCCCTGCAACAGATCTTCGGCTGAATGGCCCTCCGTATCCTTCAAACCGTAACGGGCAATGGCCTTCTGGCATTTCGGACAGGCCTCCCAACGCGTACGAGGCACCTCATCACCTCCGATATGCACATAAGGCGAAGGAAACAAAGCCGCCACCTCCTTCAGTACCTCCCGGGCAAACTGATAGGCTTTTTCATTTCCCAGACAGAGCACATCCTTGTGTACTCCTCCCGATTCCATGGCTACCCGATAAGGACCGCCCGTACAGCCCAGTTCCGGATAAGCAGCCAGTACCGCCGACGAGTGTCCCGGCAAGTCAATCTCCGGCACCACCGTAATTCCCTGTGCAGCCGCATAACGTACCACTTCCCGGATTTCATCCTGCGTATAGAATCCGCCCGTCTTCTGACTGCCCTCTCCACGCCAGGCACCGATTTCCGTCAGCCTGGGATATTCCGAAATCTCGATTCTCCATCCCTGATCGTCTGTCAAGTGCCAGTGGAAATAGTTCAGACGATGTACGGCAAGCATATCGATAAAGCGCTTCACCTCTTCCACCGAGAAGAAGTTGCGGCTGACATCCAGCATAGCCCCGCGGTACTGCAGTTGCGGAAAGTCCTTTACCGTACAGGCCGGCCAAGCATAACCGGCGTCCTGCAAAGCCAAAGACTGCAACAGCCACTGACCGCCATAAAACAATCCGGACGCATCGGCAGCCTCAATCCGTACCCGGTTTTCTTCCACTTTCACCTGGAAACCTTCCGATGGCAAATCCTTGGAATAAGCCAGACAGATCAGTCCGTCTTCCTGTCCGCCGGTTTCCACCAACGGCAACCGCAAACCGGTACTGGCCGTAATTTCTGAAGCCAGCCATTCCGCTTTTGCCACCAACAGACTGTCTTTCCGGTCGCAGGCAATCCCTTTGCAATGCTCCAGCACAAAACCCTTACCCGAAGCAGCCTGTTCAAAGCTGACTGCCTCCGGCAAATTGATATATCCTGCATCCGAAGTATTCTCCGTACAGGACGTTTGCCACAATGCCGTACTGCAGAACAGTCCTGCCAATAACCAAGAAGTATATGTTTTCATGATATTCTCCTTTTCCATTTATTCTTTTTCATTCATTATTCATCGATTTTACCCGGTTCACGACGATTCTTGCCCGGCTGGCCCGTCAGATCATCCCCCAAATCCTCCCGGCATGCATCCGCAATCTTCTTCAGTCGCTCTGCCACATCCGGATACTGACTGATGACATTCACCCGTTCACCCGGATCACGCCGCAAGTCGTACAGTTCACATTCCTTCACCTCACGACTGCCCAGTTCACCCGGCTGACCGTCGTTTCCCGGCACCTGCGATTCATACGACACATACTTGTGCGGGAAAATCAACTTATACATTCCATCCGTAACCGCCTCCAAAGAATTCTTGTGGTAATAGATACACAGCGACTTACGGACAGGCTCCTTGTTTTCCCCCTTCAAGACCGGAACCATGCTCAGACCATCAATCGGCAGTTCAGGCATCTTCGCACCCGCCAGTTCCACAAAAGTAGGCAGCAGGTCAATATTCGACATCAGGTCATTACATACACTGCCTGCCGCAATCTTTCCCTTCCAGTAGAACACACAAGGTACCCGCATTCCCCCGTTGAAGGTAGTTGCCTTCGCCTCACGCAATCCCCCCGAAGAGCCTGCATGATTACCATAGTTGGCCCACGGACCATTGTCAGAAGTCAGCACCACCAGCGTGTTTTCCTCAACACCCTGCTCTCTCAGCGTCTTCATCACTTCACCCACACTCCAGTCGAGTTCCATCATCACATCGCCATACAGTCCCTGCTTGCTCTTGCCCTTAAACTTATCAGACACCGCCAGCGGCACATGCGGCATGGAATGAGCCAGATACAGGAAGAACGGTTGCCCGGCCTCCGTCTTACGTCGGATAAAGTCCACTGCATGAGTCGTATAATCCGTTGTCAGCCGAGTCTGGTCCGTATTGTATCCGATGATTTCATTTCCCTCAATCAAAGGCAGATCCGGGAACTCATACTGCGGATGATACGGCCACATATCGTTCGAATACGGCAGACCGTAGTACTCATCAAATCCATGCTGCAACGGCAGGAACTTACGGGCATCCCCCAGGTGCCACTTCCCGAAAATAGCCGTTCCATACCCCTTAGCCTTCAACAGTTCCGCAATGGTTTCCTCCTTGTCGGAAATACCCGTCTTTGCATTCGGGTTCGGCGCATAAGCAAATCCGATACGGTTCGGGTAGCACCCCGTCATCAGTCCCGCACGGGAAGCCCCGCTGATAGGCTGCACCGCATAAAAATTAGTCATCGACATTCCCTCTGCTGCCAGACGGTCGATATTCGGAGTCTCATAGCCCACTGCCCCCTTGAAAGAAAAATCACCGTTACCGGCATCATCCAGGTTGATCAGTACGATATTCAGGGGCTTATCAGCCTTCGGCTCAGACAAGCACGATGAAAAAAGCAGAGTACCCAAGGCACTCCAATAAACCAAGTCATTTCTTTTATTTTTCATAGATATTCCTACCCAACATTCAAAATTAACACAATACTCTTTTTATATCAAGTTCAAAGCCTTCTTCAACTCATTTTCCGCTATCAGCCTCCATCCATTCCAGCTGTTTCCAATACCGTCCACCCTCATTTTTTTGAGGAGTACCAGGCGTACTTCTTCCTGTAAGCACATAACGGGTCATCAGTTGCTTCAGCTCCTTCACGACCTCCGGATAATCCTTTGCCACATTCTTTGTCTCTTCCGGATCTCTGCCCAGATGATACAACTGGAAATCCGAATCGGAACTGTCTGCCGAAGCCCCCTCAGGTTCGCTCCATCCTCCCGAAAATGCCGACAACAAAAGTTTCCATTCCCCCTTCCGGATTGCAAAAGAACCGTCAATGGAATGATGCACGGTGGCCTCTCTCTCAGTCCTGTCCGTTTCCGATTTCAATACCGGCAAAAGCGTATAACTGTCTTCCGCCTCATTATCCTGAATCGCATAACCTACCCTGTCCGCAAAAGTAGCCATAAAATCAGTAAGACAAATTGTCTCCCTGACGATTTGATGAGGAAACTCCTTGCCATACACAATACAAGGCACATGATGTCCCCCTTCGAACAGGTCCGATTTCATGCCCCGGAAAATATAACTGGGGTCATGCCCCTTCTCATTCAGATACTTGAAATCGGCCTTCGGTGAGCAACCGTTATCTGAGGTGAATACCACAATCGTATTCTCCACCAACCCGTTGCGCTTCAGTGCAGCCATCACACTTCCAACCACCTTATCCGTCTGCACGACAAAATCGGCATAATCATTCAGTCCCGACTTTCCCTGATGCATTTCATCCGGAACAATGGGAGTATGAGGAGAAGTCAGAGGTAAATACAGAAAAAACGGAGCCTTATCCTGCGACATGCTGTCAATGTAAGCGACCGCCTTCTGCTCCACCACCGGCAATACCTTTTTCAAATCCCAGTTCTTGCAACTGCTGCCTCCCCGAATGTCCAATACATTGTCAGTCTGCAGATACGATTCCGGCAAACGAACCAGATGACGGTTGTGAATATACGCATAAGGAGGATAATTCGGAGCATCTATTCCGAAAAAATAATCAAACCCCACATCGCAAGGCCCTCCCTTGATTTCACGGTCAAAAGCCAGGTTGGAACCGTTCTTCCTATCCATCGGCGACTTTCCATCCGTAGTATTCCAATTCCATCCCAGATGCCATTTCCCGATACATGCCGTACGATACCCTTTTTCCTTAAGCATTTTCGGCATGGTCAGACGGTCGGCCGTAATGATTGGCGCTTCGTATGGCTTTAACACCCCTTGTTTAAGCGTAGAGCGCCAGCTGTACCTTCCGGTAAGTACCCCATAACGGGTAGGAGTACTTACGGAAGCATTAGCATGTGCATCTGCAAAAACCACCCCTTGAGCTGCCAGACTATCCAGATGGGGAGTCTGGATCTTTCCGTCCTCATTCAAGTACGATACGTCACCATACCCCATATCATCCGCCAGTATAAACACGATATTAGGATATGAATGCCGTTGCGCATACAAGGCACCGGGCAGACAAAGGCACAATAAAGTTTTGGTTATCTTCATGCTCACCACTATTTCTTTAAGGTTTTCAATGGAATCTGAACATTAAACGAACCTCCATCGATTCTTCCATTAAGCGGATCTATCGCACAGGCGGCATACAGAACCTCCGGCTCACCCTGCTCATTGATATACAACTGAGGGCGTTCCAGGCGATCGACCGCAATCGTGTCACCCGATTTCAGTACCAGCTGCTTCTTTGAGAACAAAGGATGAGCGGCACGACGCCAGTTAATACCGTCTTCCGACTCCATCAAAGCCAGACCCGTTCCATCCAGACCGGTGTAGACTCCGTTGAAGTCCTTCAATACCGCATAGAACTTATTCTCCTTTTCATTGTACCATACGTAAGGATCCTCGGCCGAGCACTTCTTGGTCTCATGAGCCACCTCGAACACCGTAAAGTCCTTCGCTACAAAAGGCCCCGTCGGAGAATCGGAGAATGCCACCCCATGAACCCCACGCCAGTGAGGATCGTAACGGTTCCCCTTAAAGTACATCAGGTACTTACCGTCGCTCGGACGGTAGACCACCGAAGGATTGCAGACGATGATATTGTCAGGAAGCACAATTGTACCCATCGGAGAAGGATTAATGATATCCGTGGCCTTCACACGAGTTCGGGCGGTAAGAATCGGCTGGTCGAAATGAACGAATTTTCCGTTCAGAAGATCCTCGAAAGAATCAAATTCAAGCACACCGATGCTCAGGAACTGCTGCACACGGTGACGGCGGGGAAGCGTATCCCCCTCTGCAACCACACCCTCGTTGCCCCGGTCCTTCGAACCGATATAATACAGGTAATACTTGTCGCCGAACCTGCGCACATGAGGATTACATACCACCTGTGCATCCCAGGAAGAAGAGTCGGGTTTGAAACCGTCTTTATTCAGGAAGAAACCCAAATCCCGGAAACCGCCATCAGGACGGTCGGAAACCGCAACTCCCAGTTTCGAACCCAGTACCCAAGCATCATTGAACGGATACACTCCGGCATCAATTCCCATGTACACCATATAGTACTTTCCGTTTTTCCCTTTCTCTACAGAACCTCCCCACACAAAATGGTCAGGTACCTGAAAAGCAGACGAACCGGTCACCGTAGATTCTCCATTTACCTTCGTCACCTCCAGATCGACCGGCTGAGGAACATATACTTTATTCTTCGGACTTGAAGAGCAGGCAGAGAGCAAACACAGCCCTACCCACACATTTATAAGATGAGTTTTCATAAGATATTCGATTTTGCACCGGCCATTTATTTCTTCTGAGGATAATTAGGGCTATAGAGCATTGACTCCTGACGGACAACCAGTTTTCCATCTTTCACCCATCCGTCTCCTCTTTCACTCAAATGCGCTACCATGGCCGCACGAAGTTCCTCCAGCTGCTTCTTATATTTACGCTCTTTCGAAACGTCCTTAGTTTCTTTCGGGTCTTTCACCAAGTCGAACAGCTGTTCCTCTCCCGTATGCACAAACCAGATATACTTAATCTTTCCATCCGTCAGGGCACACCAGTAGTTATGATCAGAATAGCAGGTAGCATGCTCCATATCAATCCACCTGCGCCACTGGGGCTGACTGTCCCTTACCAGTGTTACCAAAGACTTTCCGTCCATGTCTGCCGGAACATTCCCTCCAGCCAGATCGACAAACGTCGGTAAGAAATCACGCAACTCTACCGGATTCTCGACTACCGATCCGGCCGGTTTCACGGTTTTCAGTGTTTTAGGGAACTTCACGATATACGGAATCGCTGCCGAACCTTCGTAGGCATAAGTCTTTCTCCAATGATGATGGTCCCCCATCATGTCCCCATGGTCGGAAGTGAAACAGATAATCGAATTCTCATACATACCTTTATCCTTCAAAGCTTGAATAATCCGTCCTATCTGCTCATCGATAAATGTCACAGACGCATAATAATGCTTTTTACTGTTTTTGGCATATTCATCATCGAACTGTGCAAAAGGAGCAATGGGATCGTCTTTCGGATTAGTCAGTCCGGCACCGATTTGCTGACTCCAGTCGCTGTGTATCGGAGCTTCCATTTCTATGTTCTCATATTTATCCAGCACACGTTTCGGAGGATCATACGGACTGTGAGGGCGTGCAAAAGACACTTTCAAGAACAGCGGTTTGTCACTTTCATAATTACGGATGACATTGACAGCCACATTTCCCGTCCATACGGTCGGATGCAGTTTTTCTGGCAATTTATACGTTCCGGCAGCATGTTCATTCCATCCGATGCCGGTCAGGTCCGGATTGACATCCGGTGCCACCATCATCATCCATTTACGGTAATCGCACATAAAGTAAGGAGACTCTACCCTGCCGCTCGCATCCAGAAGTGTCGCATGAAAACCATGCAGCGCATTCTGGGGCCGCCAGTGCATTTTTCCGATACCCAAAGTAAAATATCCGCAGTCGCGCAACATCTGCGGCAATTCATAACGATAGTGTTCTGCCACATTTCCATATCCCAACATTCCATGATGCCAGGGTGACATTCCCGTCAGCAGTCCGGCTCTGGCAGGAGTACTGCTCGGAGTAGCAGTATAGGCATTACAGAAATAATACCCGTCGGCTGCCAACGAATCGATATTAGGTGTAATAATTCGGTCATTACCGCTGCAGCCCATGGCATCCCCACGCTGCTGGTCGGTCATGATAAAAATAATATTCGGTTGTTTTTCCGACTGTACTGCAGGGGCAGCAGCCTCTACAACCTGTGGCACACACAAAGGAAATGCCAATCCCGATAACCAGTGTAATTTATTCATCCTACATGTTTTTAGTTAGATTATTCCAGGCAACAAAGTTTGCAAACAGTGCATGTATTTTTTGCCCTCTATTCTATAGACAACTAAAGCCGCCTTTATACTCAACGTAACTCCCAAAATATTTACTATAATGTATCATTTTTTTAGTTTACCAGAAAATGCACTATTCTACAAGCATTTCCTTTACTCTGTTTATTCCTATCATTCACAATTTCCATCTTCAGCTGATGCTTTCCTTCAGGTAATTTATCACCGAGAATCACATACCTCGGCAAATGCAGCCTTCCACTGTACTCTGTATACAAATCCAAAGTATGGAATTCACCTCCATCTATCTGAAAACGAATTATTCCGGCATCGTTTCCTGAAATAAAGCAAAGCCCGACAGTAGTTCCTTCAAACTCATAAATAAGCTGTTCTCCGGGAACCTCACCCACCCACATCGGAACTTCCGTAAATCCTTTTCGGATCGGCTGACCATTATCCGGGATGTATTTCGGATAATACTTAAAGTTCCCTTTACCACACCGCATATCTCCATATCGTGCATATGAGTAATAATCCGTACACAAAGGCTTCAAGTCTCTTCTTTTCGCTATTTTCCGTTCACTTGAAAGCAATGAATCCAGCATTACTTTTATGGAAGAAGCATATACTTTCTGCCCAAAGGCGGACGGATGCAAGTCTTTAATGTCTTTCTCCCATGAAAACTCCCCGGCCTGAATACGTTCGTATACTTCCCGCGAAATATCCACTGCCGGTATTCCGTAGTACTCCGCTATCTTATTCTGCAGGTTTATCTCCTTGGGGGTTTTACCATTCCGGTAATCGGATAATTTATCCGGATCGGCAAAATACATCAGGATAATATCCATATCAGAATTTACCGCTATCGACTTCCGGATAATACCTTCCACTGCCCTCTCCTGCTCTTCTTCCGGATAAGCATTGGCAAAATCATTGACTACCGATTCATAAAAAAGGATATCGGGAATAACCTGAGACAAGACATCTGACTCATACCTGAATACATGTGCGATGCTTCCCAAAGAAGGTATTCCTTTATTATACATTCTTACTGTCTTATCGGGAAACCGTGTTACGAAATAATTCTCCAAAGAATCTCTCCATCCAGGATTATAAGTGATGGAACCGCCCAGGCACACCACATTCAGCGTATCTTTTTCCAGCATTGCAGAGCGTAAGAACCGACTCCCATGATATTCATGAAATTGCGATGACTTTAATTTTCCTTTAAGTTTACCTACAGCCTCAACTGGATCAATACATTTTCCCCAAACTCCACCAATTGTCTGAAAACTACATACAAACAAGAGACAGGACAAAAGAAAAAATTTCCTCATAATAACAAATTCTCAAGATTCAATGATAAATATTAAAAGAGCAGACTGGAAATCCAGCCTGCTCTTTCCAAACCTAAATCTATAGAACGTAAGCAAAACAACTTTTAATTCTCTGTATCAGGGA
>OOCB01004698.1_pt1 | contig 11060 bp, 18 predicted proteins | sample 1671351 | NCBI WGS metagenome assembly OOCB01 (sample SAMN06348148, study PRJEB24527) | human gut metagenome | biome: human gut; feature: ankylosing spondylitis patient; material: feces | host: Homo sapiens | place: China | collected 2015-10
ATGCAGGGAGGGGGTGTAATTTTTGAGCCCCCCCCCCTATATCTTTCACTCCAATTAAGCCACCTCTGTGGTATTTGGATCTGTATTCTTTTGATTTCTGTACACTTTTTTGTAAATATTAAGAAAATCGTTATCAATGATTTCATCAATAACTCTTTCGTGTTCATCATCGAACTCTTTTTCTGACATATCATCAGAATAATGGGTAAGTCTATCTATCTTTCCGCATGTATTGTAACCATTTCGGTTATCAAACAGCATCCAAAGAGCAAACTGCTCAAATGGATCATACGGATTGTCAAATGTCGTTAATCTACAATCACTCATTAAGCTGTTGCTCCTTTCAAATATTTAGAAACTGTTGATGTAGAAACACCAAGTTTGTCTGCGATCTGCTGAATTGTATAAGAGGAAGACATTGCTTTGATACGATTTGCTGTAGCTGCGCTTATAGAAGCAGATGATTTAGGCATTGCTCTCTGACGAAGTGAATCAGGATCACAGTTTTGAAGAATGGATTTCAATTTGTTCTCACTAATTGCACCTGCCTGAATAGCTTCCCATTCTTTGTCAGTTATCTGGATATTTCTATCTTTTCTGGAGATAGAACCAACTTCTTCTCTAGCTTTACTCAACGCTCTCTGTGAATCCTTCTTAATTTCTTTAGTCTTCAATTTAATACCAGCTTCCTCAGCTTCTTTCTTTTTGGCATTGATGGTGGCTGCAGCCATGCGGTTGGCAGTCCTCTCACGTACCGTATTAAGTTGCGCTTTATTCAACTTTTCTTCAAGACTATCAACTTCTGTCTGATACTTAGCCTTGGCCTCCTTACTATAAGCAATCTTACCAGTCTTACTGATTTCAACACGTGCCTGATTAGCGAGTGATTTCATTGTGTTAGCATAGTCAGCGTAGATCAGTTCCATGGGGTGTCTATACTCTGACACCAGGGTCATGGCATTGTCGGTTTCCGCCATCTTAGTGCTCTTCTGAGTACGAACTTTATGTTCTTCGATGATTTCTCCGGTTCGCTTGTCCACTTTTGTAGTGGTGTAATCCGCGTCATCGGCTCTCCTGTACAGTAGTGAGCCTTCTGGTCTTGATTGGTCATAATCCGGCTTACCCTTCAGGTTTGGATGCGGTTGTCCCTGTCGTTTATCTACATCTATCTCACCTTTAGCTCTTGAGATGAGGGTAGATGCTCCACCAAATCTCAGATGACCGGTCGAATCGTAGTGCGCCTGGTATTCTTTCTTCAGAGCAGGTATATTATTATCTATCTCGCTCTGCTTGTAATCCAGATGATGCTTCTCTGCATCAATGACAACCATCGAATGGCGTACAGCTCTTGCCATCTTATTATCATCTGCTCCAGCAAGGGTCATGTCGGTGATAAGATTACTGATTTTACCCATTTCGGTATCGGTCTTCTTCAACAGTTGATACTCATGCCCGCCACGATAGTAATGCTCCTTTCCTTCACTATCGACTCTTTTCTCTCCACCATATTCCATCTTAGGATCAAATCCAACCAGACCTTCAAGAGCAGGACGGGAAGCAATCTTCACCTTACCAGCTTTATCATGGGTAGGAATGCACATTGCTGTATCGCCATCGAAGTCTGCCCCAGATAATCGTTCGGCAACTTTGCTATTAATACCAACAGCATCAATTGAAGTTTTACCGATCATTTTGATGGCTTCTCTATTCTTATTGTTTACGGTAAGAATAGGTATCTCAAAAGTCCCTCCGTGCGGAAAACGAATAAGAGCAAGTTTACTTCCATCCGGATACCCAGGAGCATACACTTCTTTATCTGACATAGTAGTAAGCGGAAGTATAACATGATACTTCTGTCCCGGAAGAGCAGCAGCTTTCAAATGTACAGCCGCAGAATCACAAGACTGAGCAAACTTCTCCAAATAATATTTCTTTATAGTCGGGTTCGTGAGAGCATTAATCTCAGCAAACTCCTCTTTCTTATCTGCTTTAGCAATACCAAGCTGCTTCTCGGCCATAGCCTTGGACTGCTTGGACAAGAACTGGGATGGTAAAGAATCTTTCCATTCAGTCCAATCACCCTCAGCTCGTGTCTTATTAATTAAACCAAGTTTCTTTTCGCCTTTTTTATCGGTATACCAATACTGTCCACCCTGATCTTTCTCTTTGATGGCTGCGCCAAATGGGTTATCTGGATCGTTCTTAATGTCTTTCAGAACATCAAGTTTAGAAACGCTCTTAGATTTGTTGGTGTTAAATATAACATCCACACCTGCCGGAAAGTCTTTTGGATCACCGTAAACAGCCATTCCTTTGATGTACTTCTTTCCATCAACCATGATTCTAACCTGGGAATATCTGGATTCACCAAGAGACAAATCAGCAACACCAGGACGGAGTTGAACTAAACCATCCCTTTCCAATCCGCCTTCTTCTGCATAGCGGATTTTCAGTCGTTTAGAATCCATACTTTCTGGGTAATGAAATTTCTTTTCGTATGTGTTTCCGCCGTCTCTTGAAATATAATCTTTAATGGTATGAATCTTGTCCAAATCATAAATGGCATTATGAGGAGTGTCTGGTTTACAGAGCACTCGTTGTGTTGTCATCTGGCCCTTGTTGGTCACCTGCGCAAAGCGACCACCGTAGACTTTGTATCCACCCTCAGCCTGTAAGATGAAGAGAGCCTGATCTAACTTCTCTTTTGAAATGTTTAATTCGCGATCGACGCCAGTCCCGACATCAATCATACCTTTCTCATCAACATGTTTCTTTAACATCTCGGCAGTAGCTCTTGCCTGTTTCATTCTGGATTCCGAATTTGGGTTCAAGTATGATCTGACCGTAGATTCATTGACACCTAATTGTCTTCCGATTTCAGTTGCACTCACGCCTTTTTTCTTCAGAGCTTGTGCTCTTGCCACGTCATATCCACGACGCTCATCCTTGGCGATAGCGTACACAGTTCGGAAATCAGTAGAAGAATATCCAAGAGACTTTGCAATAGCATTATCGCCAGTATATTTCTTTCCAGTCTGCGGGTCAGTATAGGTGAATCCGTTCTTTCTCATCTGTTCGACACGACCTAAGAAATCCCTACTGGACTGAAATGGCTCTTTACCAGATCCCCAAGGATATCTACCGGATCTTCTAGGCATACCGTAATGCTCCAAATATTCCTCATCGCTCATAGATCCGCAACCAAAATACGAATCTATCTCTTCAAGTATGGAACTCATATCACACCTCCTGCAATCTACTCTTTTCTATAAGTTCATCGAAATGAATAATAGTGTCCATAATGTAGGAAATCTTTTCTGGATCAGGATGATGTACCAGAACTTCATCCTGTTTATACAAACGGAGTTCGATATCAATCGCACTGGGCTTATATTTATACTCCAAACAGAACAGAGCTGCATATACTTCCAATTGTTCAATATGATCTTCGATTTTTCCGGATTTGCCTGTCTTTAAATCATGTATTCGCAATATGTTATTTCTGAAGCAGATAGAATCAGCTGTTCCGAAGAAATTATTTGAATAATATAGGACAACCTCAGTATCCATCTTGAATCCGATTGCATCGTTCACATATGCGTATATTGTCTTCTTTGATCGAGGTTGCTTAATTCCTAAATCAATCGTGTCTTTAGCCCAAGCGTGAAGCTTAGTGCCGATTTCTTTAGCTTTCAGATTTTCGAATACAGTGAGTAACTTGTCGTCCGAATATCTCAGCCATGCACTTGAACTTGCAGAAAACGGTGCATGAAGTCCGCTAAGATTCGAATGCTTGATGAAGTTCATCTAATACTTCCTCCTTGTTCTCTGGATATATAAATTTTGAAAATGACATATTATCCATTTTTTCAACGTAATAATCCTGATTCGGTCGATGTGGAGCTGTAGCGCTCTTTTTGACTTCAAGAGCAGCCCACTTGTCTTTATACAAAACCAATAAATCAGGAATTCCTTGAATATCAGCAGAATCCAATTTTGTTACAATACAACCCGGAAATCTGCTTTTTAATTCTTTCTTCAAGTCAGCCTGAAATTTATTTTCTTTCATGACAAATCCCTTTCTTTTATAGAGTGGACCTTGATGGGTACGATCCATCGACATCCCGGTTATGAGCCGGACGCTCTAACCAACTGAGCTAAAGGTCCAATAAGACCCGGAGTCCGAAGAACATCCGAGTACGTTCCAAAATATAAAAGACAACGAACCAGCGTAAATCGCTAATCCGTCATCTTCTCTCTATAAAAGTGTATGTAATTTTCGCACGTAATCTTTTGGGGCACGTTCGTAACATCAGGTAATTAACTTGAAATGTCTCTCTTTATACTCTCTATTATTACGAGCTGCTCTAAGCACGCTCTTATGATCGCCCTCAATATTTCTTGCACATTCTCTAGCCGATTGAAATTCTTCGCCAGATTCCAAAACCCCAATTCGCTGTCCAGGACGTCCTATAATATCTGGTGGCGGATTTGAAGAATACCGTCCTCCCGAAACGACGATATGATAACCATGACAGGTGTTGAATCCTGTTTCTCCTCTAACAACTTTCCCCAACCATTTAGCATCGACATTTAGTCTATTTGCACAAGCTTGTATAGAATTAAACTCCTCGCCAGTTTCGACAATTCGAACCGGGATGCCGTCTCTTTTTGTATCAAACTCGTTCACAAGAAATATCACTCCTTTCATGATATAGCCAAAAAAAGAGCGCCTGTAATTCAAGCGCCCTGACTGGAATATAAAGTTTTTATTTCTTTTTACCTTTTCCGAATACCAGAAAATGTGTAGCGACGTTTGCGTCTGGGTTAATTCCACTAGAAATCATTCTTTCGCCTAATGTCCCGAGTTTTGTAAGCTCTATACCGGCGGTGTCGACTGCTGCAAATACTGCTGGTTTGTTTCCGTAATAATCCTTACAATCGAGTAATAATGTATTCGTAATTTTACTTTTAAGCACAACATTACGTTTACAGCAATATCCGTATCCAGCGCCAACACCGCCCACAAAAGCAGCTACCGTGACAACTCCACCAACAATTTTCCATTTGTGTTCCCCAACAAACTTACTAATGTTTTCTTTCTTCATCTTTCAATCCTCCTGAAATATAAATGTAAACCTTATGGTTCCATAATAGAACTTGTAAATATCACGAGCCACTTCCACATCATTCAACCATACTGTATGTAGGAAGTAAATCAGAATACTCGCATTGCAGAGCATAGCAGAGATTCATAAACGTTCTCATGTTCGGCATTCGCTGCTTATTCAAATATCTACTCAACGCAGCCTCTGTAATATGAGCTTTTTTCGCCAACTGTCTTTGACTGATTCCAACCTCGTCCATAATATCGCTAAGGTTGTCTGCAAAAATACAAATGAACTCAACTTCGCTAATGCTGTTTCGCATAAAATTCCTCCATTTAGTTTTTGGATATCCAATATTATCCAAGCGGTAAGGGGTGGCAAAAGTCTTTATATATTTTATTTTTTTCTCACGTAATAATAAGGGGGGTTACCTCTTGGATAAGTGGATATCCAACAATTATCCCATTTTTAGTCCAAAATAGCCCTAAAATGGTGTTTTTTGACGATTTTGACCGAGTTTTTGGATATCCAATAATTATTACTTTAGTTTTTGGATATCCAATAATTACCAGATGTCTTCGTCTTCCTCGTCAGTTTTTGGATATCCATTAATATCATTATCATTTTCTTCTATTTCTGGATATCCATTAATTCCACAATTTTTCGATAAATAATTGAAAATTTTCAATCCTTTTCTCAAGACTTCTGCCTTAGACAAACCTTCCTTTTCCGCTAATTTTTTTAAAATGTAATTCTCCTCCTGCGACAGTCGAAGTCGATACTGTTCACATTTACCGTTAAATCCTTTCGGTCTTCCCACATTCTATCTCCAAACCTTTCCGTTCGTCTTATCCTGAAGCACCACACGCCCCTGAATAGCAAAACCATTCATTGCACAAATATTATGCAAATCTCTCATAGTCTTTTTAAATCTACGATAATCAATCTCACGATCAGCTCTGTTTATCGCTCCACAGGCTGTAGGATCATCAAATCCCTCACTGTTTCTATTACCGTGTCTTCCCATTTCTTTTCTTCCTTTCTTTTAAATAATCCATCATAACCACAATCCCTACAATACAGCCCAATGCAAGAATCCAAAGCCCGATCACTAATAATATCCCGAATAAGATACTAATCAATAAGTTTAACATCATAATTTATTCTTTCATTTCCTTTCCTTTAATATATCTGTGCCAAGAAATTCTTTTATCTTTCCAAGACACTCATCACACAAATCAATTCTACTACTGTTGTTACCATTAAGGGTCTCGAAGCGTAACCCAATTACAGTTCCCATACCCAAGTCATTTTTATATTTCTTATTCTCATCATAATACTTTCCACACCTGTCGCATTTTCTTGCTGTTGCCATTTTCAAATACTCCTCCAAATATCAATAATAATTTTAATTGTCCATGTCACCGCCACTGCCATCAAACATATTAACAACATCCCGAACATGACATCAATAAAAAAATCAAACATCCTCACACCATCACTTTCTCAGCCTTTAACCGGACTCCGCCATATTTCCAAAGCTTATCCTTAATCTCATCCAAGCTCAGCTTACCGTCCTGCCATGCTTCGTAATATTCGATAACCTTATCTGTGAATCCCGGTAATTTCTGTGCATAACTCTTTTTCCAATATTCATCCATCAAAACACAAAGTGGTAGTCCAAGAAATAATGCAAGCGCAGTGTTGATTGCTTCATCTGCCGCCTCTCGTTTTGCTTCAGATATCTGCTTCTGCACAAGACTATTCACCATTTGATCCAGCTGAGCCTTAGTGAGGTTATATGTGATTGTGTGCTCTTTCTCAGATTCTCTTTTCTGTCGTCGCATTTCAGCTCTGGTCATATTAAAAGCCTCCGTTCAACAAATAAAAGCCAATCTCGATAAGAGCCGAAATAAGCATATATCCTAAACCAGTCCTAATTCTTTCGTTCGCATCTAGCTCTATCCCTACCATAAAAATAACGGACCAAATGATTCCAGTCCAGACTAGATATAATCCAATTGCTTTTGTCATCACATTTTCCTTTCTGGTTCAAGAAATTCTGGCACTCCAAGATTAAAGAAAGTATCATCTTTATAAATCCAAAAAGTACCGGTTTTCCTACTATATTTATATATCTTGTCAGTGAGAAAATCCTCCTCTGGTGTCGCCTCCATGATAGTTTCTTTTAAGATTCGCTCCAAATCTTCCGGAGGATATAAACTATCCACGCCATGTATCATTGCTTCATGGATGCTTGTGAATACTACATAAAAGTCTCCATTAAGCAAATAGGCTAATCTTTGAGCTACGCCTGGTAAAAATATTGCGACTCCTCCATTTGTTTTTCTTACGGTGCTAAGACAATTTCCAACCTCATAATTATCTATTTGAAAATCATTATTCAAATCCATAAAGCATTCACCGCTGTAATCTGGATTGGATAACATTTCTTCCCATAAGTAAATACGAGGAGGAGAAATGAAATAGGTATTCAGAAGCGCCGTATCGAATACTGTCTCTGTGCTCAGTCCCCACTCATTCAGATTCTCTCGTCGTATTTTCATACTGGCGATCCGGTTTTCCGCCTTTCCAACTTGCATATACAACACCAACGCAATTTCCCCAATCACCTTGTATACGGCTTTGGACAGTTCTTTTTCATAGAGTTTTCTATTAAGAGGGCGGATGAATAAGTCCCCTTTTATTTTCTCATAATCGTTCAGATTCTTTGTCCTCTCAAAAAATCCAGCTGCTCTTAATTTCAACACCTCTCCCGCCACTGTGTTTGCGATTGTTTCTACTGAAACACCATCTTCGTAATCTTCAAAAAGTTCCTCCGTGTGAATTCCACAGACTTCTTTTCCTGCCGCTGAAGCTCGGACTTCTACAAACAGTCGATCCCCATTAGGGGTCATTCCATTCTTATCTCGCTCTTCAAAGTAGATTTGTTTCTCGCCAAGTCCAAGACACCTCATCAATTCGTCTCTCAAACAGCCTACAAATTCTTCATACTTTTTGTTCATACGAAAATCCTCCTTTTCGTGATGTGAAAATAAAAATAGAGCCACAGTATTTCTACCGTAGCCCTATTCAAGTTCTGAACTTCAGTTTGGACTTTACTTCTCCTAACCCAACAAAGCCGTATCAATAATCTGGAAATTTGCCCGGTGGATATAAAGAGCCTTACCATCAATCATTAATTTCGTCATCTTTGGTAAGTCGTCAGGAACTTTCCAATACACTTCGTCCCCAGAATATGCAGTAATCGGCTGTCCGAGCTGTGATTTGATAACCACGACCCTTGATTTTCCGAAATAATTTTTATATTCATTAATGATTCCGGAAACGAAGGTGTTGTCTAACAGTGCCCCATCGGTGTGACTATAAATATCACTCTGGGTGAAATCAGCGTCCGGTATCAGTCCATCCTGCTCGAATATACAGGTGTCACCACAGCTCTGAATCTGCTCTCCATCAATATTAATTGTAATTACGGATGATATATCGTAATTTGTGATAATACTACCGCTACTGTCATAGCTCTTGGATTTAACTTTATTGCCTTTCACATTAATCTTGTCGCCCACGGTGGTCATTACTTTATTTCCGTAGTTATCATATGTACGGATAGTGTAACCATTACCGGTAAGATTCCCCTGAATCTCATTAATTGTATCTTCTAATGCCGCGCACCCAGTAACTCCGATAGTCAGGCAGATACATAACATAGCCGCAATAATAATTCTGAATTTTTTCTTCATAGTACTTCATTCCTCCATGCGATCAAAAAGTAATAATGCAAACGCATATAATATGGTGAGTAAAATCACAGCCCACCACTGCCAAGTGGTTATAGCGTATCCCATACTACACATAACAGTACTTTCTAATATCAATACCAAACTGCTAACAACTGTCATCATATACGTTATTCCTCCTTTATCGCTCGTCTTGCATCAGCTTCCATCTCCGCTATTGTTATTAACTGATCTGGATATGTTTTAGCGTACTCATCTGTATCATAAGGTTCCCATGGAGCAGGGATTTCCCTGACTTTCATGATTTCCTTCCTGAGCTCTTCTTTTATCGCCTCACGAGAGTCTACGGTAATCAACTCAGAATATGGTAGAGTTTCGATCCACTTACAAATCTCTCTCCACTCATCCAGCTTATGATTTTTCCGCTGCCTGTAAATATTCGCCAGTACCTCGTAGTTCAGCATAACATTACGAGTCTGGTTATAGCTACTCGGAAGAAGCTGAATCATCTGCCACCAGTCGTTCTTATTTTTATGTTTTAAATAATCTTCTCTAGCAAAATTAAGAGATTTTATAACACCAAGTAACGCACCTAAATGATCGAAACCTAATTCGGCACATGATTCATCTTCGAAGCATTTATTATCGTCGTTTCTCGTTGCCGCACCTTTTGAAAATAAATGCTCCGTAGAAAAATCCTCCAACGTAAACTCTTTCTCTGCAATCTTATGCATAGTACTACAGGAGTTAGCAACCGTCCCGATCTTATATGTATCGAACTCTTTCCACCAATACAATGGTGCTGTAATTCTCACATATACCGGCATCATTCTCATATACTTTCGATGCTCTGTACCTGCATCTGATAAACGCTGCATGAGTGAGTGGTCATTGTGACCAAGTTTTTCATCTTTTCTAAAAAAAGAAGTTTTATTGCATAAATCCCTTTGGCCGTCATAACAATCCACACAAGGTACATCAGAAAAACATGTATCACTTTTCTCCCAAGAATTCATCGGATTGCGCATGCCTCTGATTGCTGCTTCCCAGCCAATTACTTCTTCATTTTCAATTTTTATCATAGTTTTCTCCTTTCAAATCAGCATTTTTCAAAACCTCGGCGATGCTTCCGAGTGGTTCGCGAAGTCCTATAAAATATCCGTATTCTATGAAATGCTCTGTGTATAATATGAGGTCATCCATATCTGAACGGCTCAAATTTTTCACACCGCATACAGTAAAGCAAGACCTCTCATCCCAGTTATCGATTTTTCTTTCGAGCATTGCCAAGAATTTTCTTGCTTTATCTCTTCTTTCGTTACCCATTATTATCACTCCAAATCACTATCAATTCTGAATATAAATCACCTTCAATGAGAAGCCGTGAGCCGTTTACGAGTGTCTCATCTCTGAACAGCTCTTTTGCGGCTTCAAGCTTGATGACCGAATATCTGAATGTCGGGTAAAAAGGGGTTCCGTTCTGCATCTTGATAGGCATTACATTCTTATACGGCTGATTTTTTGTCACTTCAATAAATACAACACCCATATTGAATTTAGCCTGACATTCTTCACATGGTTCATAGTCAATGACAGCATTTCTCGGTGCTCCCGCATCATCTTTAAGTTTACCAAGAAGAGCAATTTCGTTCTTTTCTTCACCGCACCAACAGCAGATAGGAATACACGGATTTACCCCATGTTTGGGTGATAATTTGATCTCTTTTTTACTCATAACTTTTTACTCCTTTCAAAATATAAAAAAGTTAAGACCCGATGTTTCCACCGAGTCTTTCGTTTGGGTTTCCCATAAAGGAACCTGCATTTTTCGCGTAGGTAAAAAAATGCCCCGAACTGCTTTATACACAATTCGGAGCATTCGTTTGCAAAAGTATCACTCATCGACAATTTCAAAATTATCGGGAGGATATAAATAATCTTCACCACTATCATCTATCAACCTGTACCAACCTCTTTCAACAGCAAGAACTGCATAGATTTTATTGTGAGTAAGCACAAGTTAATCTGTTTTTCCTTTCCAACGGACTTTCATGATTTAATACCACCAAGGCATTTGTCTTTATTCATGATATGATTTGAATCGATACAATATCATGTTCCGGAAATTCTACAGACTTTCCTATCAATGGACCATTCTCGCATCTGATAGCGATGCTTTCTTCTTCCGGTT
>OOCB01004699.1_pt1 | contig 11060 bp, 8 predicted proteins | sample 1671351 | NCBI WGS metagenome assembly OOCB01 (sample SAMN06348148, study PRJEB24527) | human gut metagenome | biome: human gut; feature: ankylosing spondylitis patient; material: feces | host: Homo sapiens | place: China | collected 2015-10
GCTAATTCATTTGCAGAAGATGTTCAGGCATCACTGGATGCAGGAATGAACGCACATTTGTCAAAGCCGATTGTGATTGATGAAGTTATAAAAACGATTTTTAGGTATGTAAGCCAATGAAGAAATGGCACGAATTGGCGCAGCCGATCATGAGGACAAAAAACTCCTTCCGACGCAGAAAAGCGGAAACAACAAATTGATCATCAAGTGCAGTAACAATCAGATTGACGGCAGAGAGGGATTTCGGTACAATATACTCAACTGTGTAACGGAATTTCCACACGAGAAAGGCAGAGCATATGAGCAGCAGAGATACAGAAAAGACCCTGAGAGAGCTTCAGAAATTCATGCAGGAGCATGAGAACGAAATTACCGATGATGAGAGCGTGGACCGTCTGACGGCGGCATTCATGGCGCAGCACAACAGCCGCTTAGAGTCGGAGAACACCGAACCGGAAAATGCATACGATTATCTGGAGCTGGCGGACGCGGCCGGTTCGAAGAAAAAGCGGATGGAATATCTGCATAAAGCAGTCGAGGTCGAGCCGGAAAACATGGATGCGCAGCTCGCACTGCTGATGACCGAGCATGAAGATAAGCCGAACGAGCAGCTGCCGGAGCTGCGCCGTCTGATGGAGATGGAAGAGAAACAGCTGGACGAAGAAGGCGTTTTCGAGGAATATCAGGGCGATTTCTGGGTATGTATCGAAACCCGACCGTATATGCGGCTATGCCATACTTATTTTGAGGTGCTCATCCGATGCGGCATGATACGGTGCGCGATCAACGAGGGAGAGCGGATGCTGAAGCTGTGCGAGGGCGACAACCTTGGCGTTCGCTATCAGCTGATGCACCTGTACGCCTATATCGAGGACGAAATGCACGCGCTGGCGCTGCACAAAAAGTACGGCGGCTATGAGGAAACGCAGATGCTGCTCCCGCTGGCCATTCTGTACTATAAGCAGAACCAGTTCGACAAGGCGGAGGACTATGTAAATCGTCTGGCAAAGACCAACAAGGGCGCGAAGAAGTTCCTGCGTCTGGCGGCGAAGAATGACAGACGCAGCCTGTTCATGGAGCAGGGGCTCTACGGCTATCAGCCGGACACCATCGAAGAACTGGTGGAGGAGTATCTGACCTCGCCCTATCTGTTCGTTACGACGCCGTACTTCTGCCAGTGGGCGTATCAGTATCTGCGTGCGCAGACCGCCGCGAAGAAGAAAAAGCCGGAACCCGAGAAGTAAGACGGGGAATGACTGCAACGGAATAAAAAGAACCTGACACCGAGCACTGTTTCGGTTTTCGGGCAGAGAACACCGCCGGACTTCCCGAGAAAGAGAGGTTCGGCGGTGATTGTTACGTAATCGGTCTTTTCCGGCTCAGCGAGGTAATCCACAAGAGTTTTTTCTTCCTCCTGCAGCTTAGGGCAACACCGCACAATGAAAGCTGCGGCGCTTTGCGGAAATTTTATACCCTGACTTTGTTGCAATTTCACGGTAATACGTCAAGTATTACCGCAAAACCGCATCTCGTCAGTACGCAAAATTTACTCGCAAATCGCTCTTGTCCAATTATGCGGTATTGCCCTAAATTTCTCCCATCTTAGCAAAATCTCAACACCTGCCGCTTTCTTTTTCACATGAAAAATGATATACTTTACTCAATATGTCCGCAGATTGTCGAAGCGGCAATATGCAGCTTCGAGCAGATTCGCCGGAAAAAGCAGATATGAGAGGACTGACGAGAACGAAAGTGAAACATAGAAACGTGCTTGCACTTGCGCTCGCGGCGGTGTCCGCGGCGGTGCTGCTGGGCGGCTGCGGAACGCAGACCGGTAACGCGGCAGAGGCGGAAGATGACAGCCCCGTGCTCGTTGTCGGCTGCGACAACTACGCGCCGTTCAGCTATGCCGATGTAGACGGCAACATGACCGGCATCGACGTTGACCTTGCGCAGGAGGCTTTCACCCGGATGGGTTACCGGGTAGAGTTTCGGGTCATCAACTGGGAAGAGAAAAAGGAGCTTCTCCACAAGGGTGAAATCGACTGCGTATGGAGCAGCTTCACCATGGACGGACGCGAGAACGACTATAACTGGGCAGGCCCCTACATGGAGAGCCATCAGGTGGTCGCCGTCCTGCCGGACAGCAAAATTACGAAGCTCTCCGACCTTGAGGACAAGGTGATCGCCGTGCAGTCCACGACAAAGCCGGAGGACATTATCCGCAGCCATGACGGCACGCTGCCGCCGCTGCGGAAGGTGCTTTCCGTGCAGAAGCGCGAGCTGATTTTCGTCCTGCTGAGCAAGGGATATGCTGATGCCATCGCGGGCCACGACACGACCATCGAGGAGTTCATGGAGGAAACCGGACTTGAGTTCCGCATTCTGGACGAGCCGCTGCAAACGGTGGGTCTTGGCGTTGCCTTTGACAAGGACGACGACCGGGGGATTGCTGCGCAGCTGAACGATACCCTGAAGGAAATGCGCGAGGACGGCACGGTGCGGGAAACCATCGGGAAATACCTGCCGGACGTAGAGCGGTTTATGGGAGGCAGCGATGAAAAGTAAGAAAGGACAGCTCCTGTGGCGGAAAATCGTGCCACTGGAAATCGCGGCCGGCGTTCTGCTTCTCAGCGGTGTTTTCCTGTTTTCGAGCAGCCTGGACATCACGAGAACCGAAAAGCGGCTGTATCATACGGTCGAGTACATCAAGGAGCAGTGCAATAACAGCGAGCTGCGCGACCTCGCCTCCGAGGCGAAAAGCCTGCTGCGCGTGACGCAGAGCGTCGAGCAGGTGCAGTGGCGGCTACAGGGCGGCAGGGACGATATGACGTCCAGAGAGCACGCGGAAAAGACGCTGGAGGACTACGCGGAGGCATGCTATCTCGACGGATTGTTCCTGCTGGACGCGGCCGGAAACGTTCTGGCGCAGTACGACAAGGCGGGACTCACCGCCGGCGAGCTTCTCGCGCAGACCGATACGGACGCGCTGATGGACGTGGTAGACTTCCGTGAGAAAAGCTACGGCGCACGCATTCCCTTCGAGGACGGCTCGCACGTGGACCTCGCGGCGGTAGGCCGCCGGGACGCGAAGGGCGTTATCGTGGGATATTTCTACACCCCGGCGGAGTACACGCGGATCTTTAACAGCTCGCTGAACTCGCTCGTTTCGGGTTACGAGCCGGAGCAGGACGGCACTATCGTCATCAGCAGCGGCAGCAAAATCGTGGCCTCGAACGACGAGTCGCTTATCGGCGCGGACACGGGGGATTTTCTGCTTTTGAAGCGCATCATGGAGCGCGGCACGGGTGGCAAGCTCGTGCATGCCGATGGCAGCAGTTCGAAGATTCGGCACGAGTTCGGCCTGATGGATAAATGTCAGGACTACTATATTTACGCCTATATGACCGAGAGGGCGGTGTTCTCGGCGACGCCGAAAAATCTTGCGTACGTGCTGTTCCTCTACGTACTGCTTCTGGCGGCGATTCATATGCTCTGGTGGCGCACCGAGCGCTCGTATGAGAAAAAACGCCTCCGCGCACAGCAGAAATACACCCGGCTGCTCAAAAGCAAGAACACACAGCTGAAAGACGCGGTGGAGCAGGCCGAGCGGGCGAACGCCGCCAAGAGCAGCTTTCTCTCCCGCATGAGCCACGACATCCGCACGCCGCTGAACGGCATTATCGGCCTGCTGAAAATCGACGAGGCGCACATGGACGATATGGCGCTCGTGCGAAGCAACCACGAAAAGATGGAGGTCGCGGCGGGACACCTGCTGGCGCTCATCAACGATGTTCTTCAAATGAGCAAGCTGGAGGACGGCACGGTCAATCTGGCGCACGAGCCGCTGAGCCTGCGCGAGCTTACCAAGGAAATCATCGTCATCGTGGAAGAAAACGCGGCGGAAAACGGCGTTTCTCTGGATTTCGACCGACAGAACAGCCTGCCTCACCCGTACGTCTACGGCAGTCCGCTGCACCTGCGGCAGATTTTCCTGAATATCTGCTCGAACTGCATCAAGTACAACAAGCCCGGCGGAAGCATCCGCGGCAGTGTGCAGTGCGTGGAGCAGACGGACGACACCGTTACCTATCGGTGGACGATTGCGGATACCGGCATCGGCATGAGCGAAACCTACTTGAAACAGCTCTTTGACCCCTTTACGCAGGAGAAAAATGACGCGCGAAGCGTCTATCAGGGCACCGGACTGGGGATGTCCATCGTAAAGGCGCTGCTGGAGCAGATGCACGGCTCGATTGCGGTGACGAGCGAGGAGGGCGTCGGCTCGACCTTTGTCGTGACCATTCCGTTCGACATTGCGCCGGAGCCGCAGAGCGGAAAGACCGAGCCGCCGCATGACGCGACTATCGAGGGACTGCACTTCCTGCTTGCGGAGGATAACGACCTGAACGCCGAAATCGCGCTGGCGCTCCTGACCGACCAGGGCGCGAAGGTCACGGTCGCGAAAGACGGCAGGGAGGCGCTCGACACGTTCTGCACCGAACCGGCCGGGACGTTTGACGCCGTTCTGATGGACGTTATGATGCCGGTAATGGACGGTCTTGCCGTGACGCGCGCCATCCGCGCCCTTGACCGTCCGGACGCCAAAACCATTCCCATCATCGCCGTGACCGCGAACGCCTTCGCGGAGGACACCGAGAAGTGCATGGAGGCCGGCATGAACGCCCATCTCGCCAAGCCGCTCGATATTCAGAAGCTGAAGCAGACGGTCTGCGAACAGATGAAAAACAGAAAATAACGTTCCATCTCAAAAAAGACGAGGCTGCCGGTTTTTTTCGGCGGCCTCGTTTGGCGTTAAGAAGCAGGCTTTTCCCCACTGCGTTTCTTTTCTCCAGTATACGCGCAAAGCGCATGAAATGCGCAACCGGAGCGCGGCGAAAATTTTTATTCCGAAAAATAATGCAGGACACAGAACACTTCGGAAAAATACACGGAAAGTTCACGAAACATACATGTTTCGCCGAAAATACGCTTTATGATATGTAATTTCGGTGTACGGGACATGAACATTTGGTTAAAAGGCAGTTTTTCGCGCACGGGAGGATTATAATACCATTACTATCACTAAGCAGGTATTACGGGAGGGAATGAAACTTGAAACTGCAACTCGACAGACTGCGGCTTACGGGAAAGAAAGCCGCCGATTCCGCAGGCGGTGCGCCGGACGGAAAGAAAAAGAAGCGCCGAAAGCTGAAAAAGCCGGTCATCATCGCGGCGGCGGTCGTGCTGATTGGCGGCGCGGCCGTTTTCCATCATGCCTCGGCCGCGAAAAAGAATGACGCGGCGCAAAGCTACATCGAAGCCACAGCCGCGCGGCAGGACATACAGAAAACCCTGTCCGCGACCGGCACCATTCAGCCGGCGAACCAGTACAATGTAACCTCGAGCGTGCAGGGCGAGGTGCTTTCCTGCACCTTTGAGGAGGGCGACACGGTCAAAAAGGGCGATACGCTCTACGAAATCGACAAGACCGACGCCCAGAACCAGATCGACCAGGCGAAGCTCCAGCTTCAGCAGAGTCGCAACAGCTACAACCAGACGGCGGAAAGCCTCAAGGACCTGACCGTGACCTCGAAAAAGTCCGGCATGATTACCGAGCTGTACGTTGAGGTCGGCGACGAGGTGCAGGCCGGGGCGAAAATCGCAGACGTCCGCGACTCCTCGTCGATGGAGCTGCGCGTGCCGTTCAATTCGTCCGACGTTTCGAAATTCGGCGTCGGCTCGACCGCGACGGTCACGATGGACGGCTCGTTCGAAACGCTTTCGGGCACCGTGACCGCCATCGACGCGCAGGAAACCGTGCTTGACGGCTATCAGATCGTAAAATACGTCACCATCCGCGTGTCCAACCCGGGCGGTCTGTCCACCTCGTCCGCCGCAACCGCGACCATTAACGGCGTGGCCTGCAATCAGGGCGCTAACTTTACCTATCTCAGCGAGTCCACCATCACCGCGGAAGCCTCCGGCACGGTCGCAAGCCTGTCGGTCAGCGAGGGCTCGCGCGTGTCGGTCGGCTCGGTCGTTGCGAAGCTCAGCTCGACCTCGACCGAAAATCAGGTGACAAACAGCAAGCTGTCGCTCGAACAGCAGCAGCTTTCCTACCAGAACACGGTCGATAAGCTGGACGACTACACCATCACCGCGCCGATTGACGGCACCATCATCACGAAGAACATCAAGGTCGGCGATACGCTCGACGCAACAAACGGCCAGACCACCCTCGCGGTCATCTACGACCTGTCCTATCTGACGTTCGACATTTCGCTCGACGAGCTGGATGTGGGCGAAGTCGCGGTCGGCCAGACGGTCAACATCTCCTGCGACTCGCTCGGGGACGGCGCCTCGTTCGAGGGCAGGGTGACCAAGGTTTCGGTCGCGGGCACGACCTCGAACGGCGTGACCACTTACCCGGTCACGGTCCGCATTGATAACGCGCCGGACGGCCTGCTGCCCGGCATGAACGTGGACGCGACCATCGTTGTCGAGGAGTCGAAGGACGCCCTCACCGTGCCGGTCGCGGCGGTTCAGCGCGGCAGCACCGTTTACGTCAAGGACGACTCCGCGAAGAACACGGACGGCACCATGGTCGGCGGAACGGTACTTCCGGACGGCTGGCGCGAGGCCGAGGTCGAAACCGGTCTTTCGGACGATAACAACATCGAAATCACCTCGGGCCTCAGCGAGGGCGACGTCGTTTACGTGCCGCAGATGCAGGCGCAGTCCTCGGACGAGCAGATGATGCCCGGCGGCGATATGGGCGGCGGCCCCGGCGGTGACATGGGCGGCGTTCCCGGCGGCGGGGGCGGCGGAATGCCCGGTGGCGGCGGAGGCGGCAGACCGTGATGAATACCGCAAATCAGACGCCGCTCATCGAGCTGCGCGACATCTATAAAATCTATCACATGGGCGACACCGAGGTGCACGCTTCGGACGGCGTTTCGCTCAAAATCTGCAAGGGCGAGTTCGTTGCCATCGTCGGCCAGTCCGGCTCGGGAAAAAGCACGCTCATGAATATCATCGGCTGTCTGGACGTTCCGACGAGCGGCAAGTATTACCTGAACGGCGAGGACGTTTCCGAGCTGACCGACGACGAGCAGGCGGAAATCCGCAACAAGACCCTCGGCTTTATCTTTCAGCAGTACAACCTCATCCCAAAGCTGACCGTGCAGGAAAACGTCGAGCTGTCGCTGCTCTACGCCGGGATGCCGGCAGACGAACGCGCCCGCCGCGCCCGTTTCCAGATTGACCGCGTGGGACTCAAAGGCAAGTATAAAAACCTGCCGAGCCAGCTCTCCGGCGGCCAGCAGCAGCGCGTTTCCATCGCGAGAGCGCTCGCCGGGGACCCGTCCGTTATCCTTGCGGACGAACCGACCGGTGCGCTCGACTCGCACACGAGCCGCGAGGTGCTCGACTTTCTGCAAAAGCTCAATGACGAGGGCAACACCATCGTGCTCATCACCCACGACAACAGCATCGCGCAGGAAGCAAAGCGCGTGGTGCGCGTCGCGGACGGCCGCATTATCTTTGACGGCCCGGCGCACGACGCTTTTCCGAGGGGGGACTGACGCATGGGATTTCCACAGGCCTTCAAGCTCGCCTTCAAGAGCCTTTCGGGCAGCAAAATGCGCGCCTTTCTCACCATGCTCGGCATCATCATCGGCGTCGCGTCCGTCATTATCCTCGTATCGCTCATGCAGGGCATGACGGGCGAGGTCACCTCGATGTTCGAGGACATGGGCACGAATACGCTCACCGTTTCGGTCACGGGACGCGGCTCCTCGCGCACGGTGGACGCGGACGATATGTACGAGCTATACGAGGAAAACTCTGACGTCTTTTCCGCCATGAGTCCGAGCGTTTCGGTCATGGGGCAGGTCAAGAACGGCACGGACTCCGACTCGTTCTCCTCGACCTCGGTCACGGGCGTTTCCGAGCAGTACGACACCATCGGCAAGCTGAGCCTTGCGGAGGGACGGTTTCTCAGTTACTCCGACCTCGAAAGCCGCAGCAAGGTCGCGGTGGTCGGCAGTTACCTCAATAAGAGCGTGTTCGGCGGCCGGGCGGTCGGCCAGACGCTCAAAATAAACGGCAACATCATTACCATCGTCGGCGCACTGGACGAAAAGGACGACTCCACCGCAGGCTCGTCGGACGACTGCCTGTATCTGCCGTACACGACCGCCTCCAAGCTGACCTTCGGCATGATTTCGAGCTATACTTTCGCGACGAAGGACTCCTCGCTCAACAGCCGGGGCACGACCATTATCGAGAACAAGCTCTATTCGGTGTTCCAGAACAGCGATTACTATAACGTTTCGGATATGCAGAGTATCGTGGACTCGATGAACGAAATGACGTCCATGATGACCATGGTGCTTGTCGGCATCGCGGGCATCTCGCTGCTCGTCGGTGGCATCGGCATCATGAACATCATGCTCGTATCCGTCACCGAACGCACCCGCGAAATCGGTATCCGCAAGTCGCTCGGCGCCAAGCGCCGCGACATCATGCGCCAGTTCGTCATTGAAGCCGGAACGACCTCCGCGCTCGGCGGCGTGATAGGCATCGTGTTCGGCTCGGCCGTCGCGGTCATCGCGGGCAAGATCATCGGCATCAATGCCTCGCCCTCGGTGTCCGCCATCGCGCTCAGCTTTGGCGTTTCGGTGTTCATCGGCGTGTTCTTCGGCTTCATGCCGGCGAATAAGGCGGCGAAACTCAATCCGATCGACGCTTTGAGATATGATTAACAAATCTGCACACGCTAAATCGTAGGGCGGGGTGCCCTCACCCCGCCGTTTGTAACGGTGTGCAGGAGATTTACAGCGGCGGGCTGAGGGCAGCCCACCCTACAGAATTTCAAAGAGGGGAGTGCGTTCCGCTGCGGCAGATATTCGCGGCGGGCACTCTCCACTCTAAACTCTCCACTCTTCACTCTTTCCGAAGGGCAGCCCGCCCTACAATACCGATAAAAAGGTGGAAACTCTCCATGAAAAAACTCATTTCTCTGCTTCTGGCGGCGGTGATGCTGACCGGGAGCCTGCCGGCGGCACTGGCGGCGTCCGACACCTCGGACAGCGTCATTGAACAGGTGGTCCGGGCCGCTGAGATCATGGTCGGCGACAGCAGCGGCAACATGAACCTCGGCAGCACCGTCACCCGCGCGGAATACGCGAAAATGCTCGTCTGCGCCTCGGCCTATAAGGATCAGGTTTCCGGCGCATCCAACTCGTCCCCGTTCAAGGACGTTCCCTACACCCACTGGGCGGCCGGCTACATCAAGACCGCCGTGCAGCAGGGCTGGATCTCCGGCTATCTGGACGGCAGCTACAAGCCGAACCGCACCGTAACGCTTGAGGAAGCCGCGACCGGCGTGCTCAAGCTGCTCGGTTACACGACGAGCGACTTCTCCGGCTCGTACCCCAACGCGCAGCTCGCGCTTTACAAGTCGCTGAACCTCAATACGCGCATCACCGCCTCGCAGGGCTCGTCCATGACGCGCCGCAATATGATGTATCTGTTCTACAATCTGCTGAACACCAAGACTAAGGACGGTCAGGTTTACGCGCAGACGCTCGGCTATACGCTGAACAGCAGCGATGAAATCGACTACCTCAGCATGATTTCGGACACGATGGAGGGCCCGTTTGTCGTGCAGAACGGTCTGTCCTCCATCGTTTCGACCGCCGGAAAGACGGTCTACCGCAACGGCTACGCCTCCACGGCGGACGCGGTGCAGAAGTATGATGTTGTCTACTACACCGGCTCGACTGTCTGGGCGTACTCGAACGCCGTGACCGGCACGTATCAGTCCGCGTCCCCCTCGGCGGCGTCGCCGAGGGGGACGCGGGCAACACCTATGAAATCGAAACGAGCGACGCGGCGTTCACGCTCTCGACGCTCGGCGGACTTCATACCGGCGATATTGTCACCCTGCTGCTCGGCCGCGACGGCAAGGCAGCCGCAGCGCTCTCGGCGGAGGATTATTCCTCCGCTGTCGCCGGTGTAGTCACCTCGGTCGGCACCGGCACGTTCACCAATTCTGTCGGCAACAGCTACACCACCCGCACCATCACCCTGACCGCTATGGACGGTCAAAGCTATACCTATCCCTGCTCCAAAACCTCCATCGACGAGGGAAACATCGTTTCTGTCGGTTTCGGCTCGTCCGGGACTGATGTTTCTATCCTGAAGTCCACGAATATCAGCGGCAAGGTCAGCGGCCGCACCATCGGCAAGAAAACCATGGCGAAGGATGTGCGCATTCTGGACGTCAACGACACCTCGGCGAAGCGGATTTACTACTCACGTCTGAACGGCGCGGAGCTGGAAAGCTCGGATGTGCGCTACTGCGCGGTAAATGTCAATGGTGAAATCACCGACCTCATCCTGCGCGACTTTACGGGCGACCTTTACGAATACGGCATCATCACGAGCGCCAAGGAAACCTCGGACGATATGTCGCTTTCCGGCACGTACACCTACCTGCTGAACGGCGAAAAACGCACGCTTTCGACCATGAACATGACGCTTGGCGCGTCCTACGGTCCGGCGCGGCTGACCATCGAGGACGGCCAGCTTTCCGCCGTGCGTGCGCTCTATAAAATCAAAAACCCGGACAGCGTAACTCTCCTCGGCGTCACCAAGGACAGCGACAGCTGGCTTTTTGCGGACGACTGCGCGGTTTATCTCTACCGGAACAGCACGTACAGCCTGCTTTCGCTCACCGAGCTGCGAAATAACTTCGACAAATACAATATCACCTGCTACTACGATAAGGACACCAAGGACGGCGGCCGCATCCGTATCGTGACTGTGCAGGAGAAGGCATAAACAGAACAGACGCACGAAAGGTGCAAAAAAGAAGGCGCTCCCGACGGGAGCGCCTGAGACTGTCGAAAAACTAACGTTTTTCCGCGGGTCTGTGTTCTGACTTCGCAGAACACGGACGTCCGAAAGTTCCCATGCGGAAACTTTCTCCCTCTAGATGAATAAAAACCGTGATACGTGCTCCCGGTTTTTATGATTTTGCTTTGCAAAAT
>OOCB01004705.1_pt1 | contig 11042 bp, 6 predicted proteins | sample 1671351 | NCBI WGS metagenome assembly OOCB01 (sample SAMN06348148, study PRJEB24527) | human gut metagenome | biome: human gut; feature: ankylosing spondylitis patient; material: feces | host: Homo sapiens | place: China | collected 2015-10
TACAGTGACATCACGCTCAGCTCCAAGCAACTGAATGCGGACGGCAAGCTGACCGCTTCCGTAACCGTAACCAATACGGGTAACTACGATGCAGATGAAATCGTACAGCTCTATATCCGCGACTTGGTGGGCAGCATTACCCGCCCCGTGAAAGAGCTGAAAGGCTTCGAGCGCATCCACCTGAAAAAAGGCGAAAGCAAGCAGGTGACCTTCACCATTACCCCCGAATTGCTGAAGTTCTACAACTACGACATACAGTATGTATACGAACCCGGCGAGTTCCACGTAATGATTGGACCCAACAGCCGCGATGTAAAGACTACGAGTTTTGAGTTGAAATAGGTATAGTTTTGCTTTTAGGTAAGAGGGCAGTCCGCGAAAACCGGGCTGCCCTTTTTTAACACCGTCACCAAATCTTTTTTGCATTTTGATTGTTCAGAGGAGAAACTGAATGATTTATCCACTAAAAAATCAATGTAATGAAGAAGAACCTAAACCTTCCCAAGAAGAAAACCGGAAGACTGAGAAACCTATTTCTGACGGTGTGCCTGCTGGCAAGTGTCGCTGCATCGGCGCAGGAGAAAACAGTAACCGGTACCGTGACCGATGCCCTGGGTGACCCGCTGATTGGTGCCACCGTATTGGTGCAGGGAACCTCCAATGGCGTGATTACCGACATAGACGGCCGGTACTCCATCCAGGCCACCCCGGAGAACACATTGGATTTTTCCTATGTAGGCATGGTGAAGCAAGCTGTCAAGGTAGGCAGCCAGTCGGTAATCAACGTCCAGATGAAAGACGACTCGCAGATGCTGGCCGAAACCGTTGTCATCGGTTATGGCAGCGCCAAGAAGCGAGACCTTACGGGCTCCATCACCAACATTAAAGGCGACGAAATCGCCAACAAGCCGGTGGTCAACCCCGTATCCGCACTGCAAGGAAAGATTGCCGGCGTGCAGGTGATAAACTCCGGCAAGGCAGGCTCCGACCCGGAAATCCGTGTACGCGGAACAAACTCCATCAACGGCTACAAGCCACTCTATGTGGTGGACGGACTGTTCAACGACAACATCAACTTCCTGAATCCGCAGGACATCGAATCCATGGAGATACTGAAAGACCCGTCGTCGCTCGCCATCTTCGGTGTGCGCGGTGCCAACGGCGTGATTATCATCACCACCAAGAAGGCGAAAGAGGGACAGACACGCGTCAATATCAACGGCTCGTTCGGTTTCAAGTCCATCACCGACAAAATTGCACTGACGGATGCCGAAGGCTTCAAACTGCTGTACAACGAACAGTTGAGGAACGAGGGCAACCCGGAATACAACTTCTCGGACTGGACGGGAAACACCAACTGGCAGGATGAAATCTTCCAGACTGGGTTCATCACCAACAACAACATCAGCATCACGGGTGCCTCGGACAAGAACAGCTTCTATCTCGGTGCGGGCTATGCTTACGAGCAAGGCAACATCAAGCACGAGAAGTACAGCAAAATCACGCTGAACATCAGCAACGACTATAAAGTGACGGACAACCTCAAGGTAGGTTTCCAATTCAACGGGGCACGCATGCTGCCCGCCGACACGAAGAGCGTTGCCACTGCCCTGCGCGCAGCTCCGGTGGCGCATGTATTCAACTCCGAGTACGGCCTCTACACCTCACTGCCCGGATTCCAGAAGGCACAGATGAACAACCCGATGGTGGACGTAGACCTGAAGGCGAATACCACGAAAGCCGAGAACTACCGTGGCTCGGGCAACGTGTACGGGCAATGGGATTTCCTGAAACACTTCCAGTTCAAGGCCATGTTCTCCCTGGACTATGCCTCGAACAGCATACGGACATACACCCCGGTTATCCAGGTATATGACGCAAGCGTCGAGGGAGACATAGCCACGCTGGGCAACGGCAAGACCGGAGTGTCCCAAGCCAAAGAAACGGAAATGAAGGTACAGAGCGACTATCTGCTGACCTACACCAACTCCTGGGGAGACCACAGCGTGACGGCCACAGCCGGTTTCACCACCTACTACAACAAGCTCGAGAATCTGAACGGCGCCCGTACCCAAGGGGTAGGCCTGGTCATTCCGGACAATCCCGACAAATGGTACGTAAGTATCGGCGACGCAGCCACCGCCACCAACGGCAGTACGCAGTGGGAGCGCTCCACCGTGTCCGTGCTGGCACGCGTGCTCTACAACTACAAGGGCAAGTACCTGTTCAACGGCTCCTACCGCCGCGACGGTTCTTCCGCCTTCTCCTACACCGGCAACCAGTGGCAGAACTTCTACTCCGTCGGCCTGGGCTGGCTGATGAGCGAGGAAGCATGGATGAAGGACATCACCTGGCTGGACATGCTGAAACTGAAAGGCTCGTGGGGCACACTGGGCAACCAGAACCTGGACCGCGCCTATCCCGCCGAACCGTTGCTGACGAATGCCTACTCCGCCGTGTTCGGCACCCCGTCCGCCATCTACCCGGGCTACCAGCTTGCCTACCTGCCCAACCCCAACCTGCGCTGGGAGAAGGTGGAAGCCTGGGAAGCCGGTGCAGAAGCCAACTTCCTCCGCAACCGCCTGCACTTTGAAGGGGTGTACTACAAGAAGAAGACCAAAGACCTGCTCGCCGAAGTGCCGGGCATCTCGGGCACCGTACCGGGCATCGGCAACCTCGGCTCCATCGAGAATTCGGGCGTGGAGCTTGCCTTGAGCTGGCGCGACCGGATAGGCGACTGGAACTACAACATCGGTATGAACCTTGCCACCATCAAGAACAAGGTACTGAGCCTCGTGCAGGAAGGCTACTCCATCATAGCCGGAGACAAGCAGCAGAGCTACACAATGGCAGGATACCCCATCGGCTACTTCTACGGCTACAAGGTGGAAGGCGTCTACCAGACCCAGGAGGAGATTGAGCACTCTCCCAAGAACACACTGGCAACCGTCACCCCGGGCGACCTGAAATTCCGCGACGTGAACGGTGACGGAGAAATCACCACGGCAGACCGTACGATGATTGGTAACCCCACCCCCGACATCACCTACGGCTTCACGCTCGGACTGGGTTACAAGAACTGGGAGCTTGCCGTTGACATGATGGGGCAGGGCGGCAATCAGATTTACCGCACGTGGGACAACTACAACTGGAGCCAGTTCAACTTCATGGAGCAACGCATGGACCGCTGGCACGGCGAAGGGACCAGCAACACCCAGCCACTGCTGAACACCAAGCATACCATCAACAATCTGAACTCCGAGTATTACATAGAGGACGGCTCCTTCTTCCGCATCCGCAACGTGTCGCTGGCGTACAACTTCGACAAGGCGCTGATTTCGAAGATAGGCATGCAGGCACTGAAGCTCTACGTGAACATACAGAACCTGAAGACCTGGAAGCACAACACCGGATATACCCCGGAACTGGGCGGCTCGGCCATCGCTTTCGGGGTGGACGACGGCAGTTATCCGATGCCGGCGATTTATACGTTCGGATTTAATCTGACGTTCTAAAAGCCCTCCCCTAAATAAGAAAGAGTAACTTCAAACCTCCCCCGCCCCCTTCAAAGGAAACGGGGAATGAAAAATATAAATTTATGAAACTGATAAAATACATATTTACATTGCTGGTGGGTGCAACAGCCCTCTCACTGACATCCTGCAACGACTTCCTGGACCGCGACCCGCTGGGGCAGTTCACGGAAGATGACTCTCCTAACGCCCTTGTAGGCGGAAAGATATTCAACGTCTACTACCTGATGCGCTCGTACGATATCACTGCCGGTATTCCTGCTTTTATGGTGCACATGGTGCGCAGCGAGGACTCCGAGAAAGGCAGTGATGCCGGCGACGGCAGCAACGAGCCGCCATGTGGGACGACTTCGAATACACTGCCTCCAACGGCCCTCTGAGTGCCTATTGGGGACAGAACTACAAAATCATCTACCAGTGCAACGAAATCCTGGACGACATTGAGAAGAGCGGACACAAGGACGACACCGAAGCCATCCGCAACCGCGGCGAAGCGCTCTTCTTCCGTGCCTGGTGCTACTTCAACCTGGTACGCGCCTTTGGCGAAGTGCCGCTGGTCACCATCAAGGTAGTGGAAGCCTCCGATGCCAACGTGCCCAAGACCACGGCGGAAAAGATATACGAACAGATTGACAAAGACCTGACCGAAGCCGAAGAATGCCTGCCCCTGCGGTGGGACAGCGACTATACGGGACGGCTGACCTGGGGCGCCGCACGCTCCCTGCACGCACGCACCTATATGATGCGGAACGATTGGGACAATATGTACACAGCCTCCACCGAAGTGATAAAGTCGGGCATCTACAACCTGAATACACCGGTCGACAAAGTCTTCACCGTAGAAGGGGAAAACTGCGGCGAGAGCATCTTCGAACTGCAATGCGAAGCCACCGATGCCATGAAAGAGGATGCCAGCATCGGCAGCCAGTTCTGCCAGGTGCAAGGGGTGCGCGGAGCCGGCGAGTGGGACCTGGGATGGGGCTGGCACATGGCCACCAAACTGATGGGAGAAGCTTTTGAACCGGGCGACCCGCGCCGGAACGCCACATTGCTCTACTTCCGCCGCAGCACGGACGAGCCCATCACACCGGAGAATACCAACCAGCCTTATGGCGAGTCACCCGTATCCACCGCCATGGGTGCCTACTTCAACAAGAAGGCCTACACGGACCCGACACTGCGCCGCAAGTACAGCCGTATGGGTTTCTGGGTAAACATCCGCCTCATCCGCTATCCGGACGTGCTGCTGATGGCTGCCGAAGCCGCCAACGAGAAAGGGCTGACGGGCGAAGCCGCCGGGTATCTGGAACAAGTACGCGCCCATGCCCGCGGCACACTGGCAAACGTGCTTCCGAAGGTAGAATCTGCCAGCCAGTCCGTGCTGCGTGACGCCATTCGCCACGAACGCCGCGTAGAGCTGGCATTGGAACCCGACCGCTTCTACGACCTCGTGCGCTGGGGCATTGCCAAAGAAGTGCTGCAAGCTGCCGGAAAGAATTACCAGGACAAGAATGCACTACTGCCTCTGCCCCAGACAGAGATAGACAAATCGAACGGAGTACTGGTACAGAACCCCGACTATTGATACCCGGCCAAAGGAAACAGCCGACCCAATCAATGGCAAAAGGTCTATTTCATAACTTGCTTTCAATCAAAGCATTGCTACTGCAAAGAGCTGCAAACTTTTTGCAGTGGCACTGCAAAAGTGTTGCAGTAGCACTGCACAACAGTTGCAGTGTCGCTGCAAAGCAGTTGCAGTAGCGCTGCAAATCGTTTGCAGTATCACTGCAGAGAAATTGCAGCACCGTTGCAAAGAAGTCATAGCGCCACTGCAATAGAGTGACGGCAATCTAAAAACAATGAAAGGAACATACTTACAAACAATTAATTCAATATGAATATGAAGAAAATTTTCAAGAGAACAAGTCTGCTGCTCGCGACCGCTTTAATAGGCGTCACCGTGCAGGCGCAGAAGTCTCCGCAGGACATGGACCGCTTCATCGACGCACTGATGCGCCGGATGACTGTGGAAGAGAAAATCGGCCAGCTCAACCTGCCCGTGACCGGAGAAATCACCACCGGTCAGGCAAAGAGCAGCGACGTGGCCAAGAAGATTGAGCAGGGGCTCGTGGGAGGGCTTTTCAATCTGAAAGGAGTGGCCAAGATACGCGACGTACAGAAACTGGCCGTAGAGAACTCCCGCCTGGGCATCCCCCTGCTGTTCGGCATGGATGTGATACATGGCTATGAGACCATCTTCCCCATCCCCCTCGGCCTCTCCTGCACGTGGGACATGGCAGCCATCGGGCAGTCTGCCCGCATCGCCGCCATCGAAGCCAGTGCCGACGGTATCTCATGGACATTCAGTCCGATGGTAGACATCAGCCGTGACCCACGCTGGGGACGTGTATCCGAGGGTTCGGGCGAAGACCCGTTCCTCGGAGGTGCCATCGCCCGCGCCATGGTGTTGGGGTATCAGGGAAAAGACCTGAACGACCAACTGAAACGGAACGACGAAATCATGGCATGCGTCAAGCACTTCGCACTGTACGGTGCCGGAGAAGCCGGACGCGACTACAACACCGTAGACATGAGCCGCAACCGCATGTTCAACGAATACATGTACCCCTATGAAGCAGCCGTCCATGCCGGAGTGGGCAGTGTAATGGCCTCTTTCAACGAAGTGGACGGTGTGCCCGCCACCGCCAACCGCTGGCTGATGACAGACGTGCTGCGCAAACAATGGGGCTTCAACGGTTTTGTGGTGACCGACTTTACCGGTATCTCCGAAATGGTGGAGCACGGCATCGGTGACCTGCAGACCGTTTCCGCCCGTGCGCTCAACGCCGGTGTGGACATGGATATGGTGAGCGAAGGTTTCGTGGGCACGTTGAAAAAGTCGCTCACCGAAGGCAAAATAACCATGAAGACGCTGGATGCAGCCTGCCGCCGCATCCTTGAAGCGAAATACAAGTTAGGGCTGTTCGATGACCCTTACAAATACTGCGACCTCAGCCGTCCCGCACGCGACATCTTCACGCGCGAGCACCGCGACGCCGCACGCCGGATTGCCGCCGAAAGCTTTGTGCTGCTGAAAAACGAACCTTTTGAGGGACAAGGCAAGAAGTCTTCTCGTCCCGTCCTTCCTTTGGAGAAGCAAGGCACCGTCGCCGTCATCGGCCCCCTGGGCAATACCCGCAGCAACATGCCCGGTACCTGGAGTGTTGCCGCACGCCTGGACGACTATCCCTCTCTGTACGAAGGATTGAAAGAAATGACAGCCGGCCGGGTGAACATCACCTACGCCAAAGGCAGCAACCTCATCGGTGATGTAGCCTACGAGGAACGCGCCACCCTATTCGGCCGATCGCTGAGCCGGGACAACCGTACGGATAAGGAACTGCTGGACGAAGCTTTGAAGGTGGCCTCCGGTGCCGACGTGATTGTAGCCGCCCTGGGCGAGTCTTCCGAAATGAGCGGTGAAAGCTCCAGCCGTACCGACCTCGATATCCCCGACGTGCAACGCACCCTGCTGGAAGCCTTGCTGAAGACCGGAAAGCCCGTTGTACTAACCCTCTTCACCGGCCGGCCGCTGACGCTCACCTGGGAGCAGGAACATGTGCCCGCTATCTTGAACGTATGGTTCGGTGGCAGTGAAGCGGCATACGCCATCGGCGACGTACTGTTCGGCGACGTGAACCCAAGCGGTAAGCTGACCATGACTTTCCCGAAGAACGTGGGGCAGATACCTTTATTCTATAACCACAAGAATACCGGTCGCCCGCTGGCTGCCGGCAATTGGTTCGAGAAGTTCCGCAGCAACTATCTGGATGTGGACAATGAACCGCTGTATCCCTTCGGATACGGACTCTCATACACCACTTTCCAGTACAGCGACATCGCCCTCAGTACCCCGGTCATGGGACAAAATGGCTCCACCACTGCCGTAGTCACCGTGACCAATACCGGTAAGCGTGACGGCGCAGAAGTCGTGCAGCTCTATATCCGCGACCTCGTAGGCAGCATTACCCGCCCCGTACGCGAGCTGAAAGGCTTTGAAAAGGTGTTCCTGAAAGCGGGCGAAAGCAAGACCGTATCCTTCAAGATTACCCCTGAGCTGCTCCGCTTCTACGACTACGACCTCAACCACGTGGCCGAACCAGGAGAGTTCGATGTGATGATAGGTGGCAGCAGCCAGGCAGAAAAGACAGCCCGACTGACGCTGAAATAAAATAAAATATTTAATATTGCACTCTAAAAACAAGAAAACATGAGATATACTACTTTACTCCTTTGTTTTTGCAGCATTCTGCTCCTTGGCAGCTGCAAGAGCCAGCCCTCCGCACAGAACGGACAGCCGCTGGAAGTGATGACGTTCAATGTCCGCCTGGATATTCCTTCGGACAGTGTAAACAACTGGAATTACCGCAAGGGTGACGCCTGCCGTATGATAGCCTACTACAGCCCCGACTTGCTGGGCATGCAGGAAGTGCTTCACAACCAAATGGAAGACCTAAAACGCGGGCTGCCGCAATACACAGCACTCGGTGTGGGGCGCGACGACGGCAAGGAAGCAGGCGAATACTGCCCGATATTCTTCCGGACCAACCGGTTTACACTGGTGGAATACGGCAATTTCTCCCTCAGCGAGCAACCCGAAACTATCGGCATCAAGGGCTGGGACGCTTCCTACAACCGTGTCACCACCTGGGCGATACTGCAGGAAAAGAACAACGGACAAAAGTTTGTATATTTCAACACCCATCTGGACAACGACGGAAAGACAGCCCGCAAAGAGGGCGTGCAACTCATTCTCGACAAAATCAAGGAGATAGCACCGGACATGCCCGCCATCATCACCGGTGACTTTAACTGTACGCCCGGTGAAGAACCTCTGCAAACGCTGGAAAAGGGAGGAATGGAAAATGCTGCAAAGACAGCTGCCGTCACCTACGGCCCGTCCTGGTCTTTCCATGACTTCGGCCGCCTGCCGGTGGAGGAACGCGTACTGCTGGACTATGTCTTCGTGACCAAAGGCGCAAAGATAGACCGCTACCGCGTTATCCAAGACAAACCGGAGAACAGCTACCTTTCCGACCACTGTCCTATACTTGTTGAATTGACCGTGCAATGAATATAGATAAGTAAATGATAAAAAAACAAGTAAGCATTGGTACAATGAGAATACAATACTGTTTATTATTGTTCCTGCTGTTGCTCGGTTTCACGCAATGCAAAAGCCCCGCCGCCAAAGAAGACCGGCTGAGCGACGATGCCCTGATGGACACCGTACAGCGCCGTACCTTCAACTACTTCTGGGAAGGTGCCGAGCCCAACAGCGGACTGGCACGCGAACGCATCCACATGGACGGTGTCTATCCGGAGAACGACCAGAACGTAATCACGTCCGGCGGAAGCGGCTTCGGCATCATGGCCATACTTGCCGGTATAGACCGCGGCTATGTCACCCGCCAGGAAGGGCTGGAACGAATGGAGAAAATCGTCTCCTTCCTCGAAACCGCCGACCGTTTCCACGGTGCCTACCCGCACTGGTGGTATGGCGATACGGGCAAGGTGAAACCCTTCGGGCAGAAAGACAATGGCGGCGACCTGGTAGAAACAGCCTTCATCATGCAGGCGCTGCTCTCCGTCCACCAGTACTACATCGACGGTTCGCCCGCCGAGCAAGCCCTCGCCGCCCGCATCGACAAGCTGTGGCGCGAAGTGGACTGGAACTTCTACCGCCAGAACGGCCAGAACGTGCTCTATTGGCACTGGAGTCCGGAATACGGTTGGGAAATGAACTTTCCCGTACACGGTTACAACGAATGCCTCATCATGTATATCCTTGCCGCCGCCTCGCCTACCCACGGCGTGCCTGCAGCAGTCTATCACGAGGGCTGGGCGCAGAACGGGGCCATTGTAGACCCTCATAAAGTGGAGAATATCGAGTTGCATCTGCGCTATCAAGGCACAGAAGCCGGACCGCTCTTCTGGGCACAATACTCGTTTCTCGGCCTCGACCCCATCGGGCTGAAGGATGAATACTGCGCCAACTACTTCGACGAGATGCGTAACCTGACGCTTGTGAACCGTGCCTACTGTGTCCGCAACCCCAAGCACTACAAAGGTTTCGGGCCCGACTGCTGGGGACTGACAGCCAGCTACTCCGTCAACGGATATGCCGCCCACGCTCCCAACGAACGCGACGACCAGGGAGTCATCTCTCCAACTGCCGCCTTGTCATCCATCGTCTATACCCCGGAACAGTCGTTGCAAGTGATGCGTCACCTCTACGAGATGGGAGATAAGGTCTTCGGCCCCTATGGCTTCTACGATGCTTTCAGCGAAACGGACAACTGGTATCCGCAGCGCTACCTCGCCATTGACCAGGGCCCGATAGCCGTCATGCTCGAGAATTATCGGTCGGGACTGCTGTGGAAGCTCTTCATGAGTCATCCGGATGTGCAGAAAGGGTTGAAGGAGTTGGGGTTCTCAACAGTCAGCAAGTAACTTACTATCATAAAAAATCCCCTTCTGAAACTTGTATTCTCTGATGAATAGCGAGGTACAAGTTTCAGAAGGGGATGTATTTACAACCTATTCACCGCCGCCACCGGAACCACTGCCACCGCTCTTCACATCATCATTGCTGATAGTGCGCGCAGCCTTTTTCACGCTTGCCTTCAACTCACCGATACGGTAGCTGACGCTTATGCCGAAGCGTTGGCGGCTGTACTTATAATTGCTTTCCCGTATAAAACCGCTGCCTTCGGTGGTGGAGCTTTGGTCCATATACTTCTTGAAGAAGTTGCTGGCAAAGGCAGACAAGGTGAGGCGCTTGTCCAGGAAGGACTTGTTGACGCTCAAGCCATAATCAAAGAAGCTGCTGCCCTTACCTTGCAGCATAATCCACGGCGTCTGTCCGAAGACATTCAGACTGATGCGCCAGTCATGGGGCAGCGTCTGCTGTGCACCGCCGTAGGCAAAGAGGCTCCAGCCATCGTTACGCATGCCTTCACTGCCCTCCAGATAAGAGTAATTGCCGCTCATGTTCATGTAGATACGTGTACGTGGAGTGGCATTCCAGTTGACGTAGCCGTTCACACTGGCATAACGGGTCTTGCCGATGTTGGCATAGGTAGAATAAAGCACATCCTTGCCCGTGGGATTCTTCAATCCCTCAATCTCCGTATCGGGCATGAGCCTTGTCACATTCTCAATACTGTTGTTGGTAAACGAGTAACGGGCCGAGATATTGATGTTGAACTTCTGTGTGAAGTTACTGTAACTCAAGTTGAAAGCATGGCTCTTCTCGCTGTCCAGCTCCGGATTACCCTGGCTGATGTAGGAGGGGTCCGTATCATTCAGATAAGGATTCAGAGACCAGATTCCCGGACGATAGATACGCATGTTGTATCCTAAACGCAGATTGGACATATCCGTCAGCTTGTAGCCGATGGAAGCGGAAGGCACTACGTCGTCAAAGTTCTTTGTGAAATCCTCACC
>OOCB01004726.1_pt1 | contig 10973 bp, 7 predicted proteins | sample 1671351 | NCBI WGS metagenome assembly OOCB01 (sample SAMN06348148, study PRJEB24527) | human gut metagenome | biome: human gut; feature: ankylosing spondylitis patient; material: feces | host: Homo sapiens | place: China | collected 2015-10
TTTTTTTTTTTTTTAATGATACGGCGACCACCGAGATCTACACTCTTTCCCTACACGACGCTCTTCCGATCTCCTCCAGCAGCTGGGGGATCAGCACCGCGTAGTCGGCGTACATGGCGGGGCTGACCAGGCCAAGCTTGGTTCCTATGCGGGTGCGGGCCATGATGGAGATATTGGTCACCTCGCTGCCCGTGCCGCAGGTGGTGGGGATGATGATCAGCTCCCGCTTCTTTTCCAGATCGGGGGCCTTGTCATAAAGGTCGTCCACCCCCTCGCCGTCAGAGACGGCCAGCACCTTGGCGATGTCGATGACCGTGCCGCCGCCGATGGCGATCACCCGCTTACAGCTGGTCTTGGCCGCGTCGGCCAGGATCGCATCCACCATCACGTCGGTGGGCTCCCCGGCGCCATACTTCTCCTGGAAGATCACATAGCAGTTCAGGTTCTCCATACAGCCGAAGTAGGGCTCATAGATATAGGCGTTGCTGAGGATCAGGTCGTCTCTGTTGAGGCGGAACGCCTCGGCAAACTCTTTGCAGGTGTCGAAGCCGTACAGAGTCGGCTTCCAGATCATTTCCAGCATAGCAATGTTCCTTTCTCGATTTCAGAGCGTGATCGGATTTCTCCAGCCTCTCCGCCTGGTCACACCAGGCCGAAGAGCATATACAGGGCCACCGTCAGCACACAGCCCAGCGTCGTCAGGCCGATGTTAGTGACGAAGAAATAGGGATAGGTCTCCTTGGGGGTCTGGTCGGTGTAGATGTTGGCCGTCACATAGCCGCCGGAGTGGGGTAGGGAGTCCAGGCCGGCGCCCGCCCAGGTGATGGAGCGGTGGAGGATCTGCGGATCGATTCCCTGGGCCTGACACAGCTGCACATACTGGGGACCAAGGGCCGCCAGGAACACGGACAGGCCGCCGGAGCAGGAGCCGCAGGCCGCAGCCACGATGGCGGTGGCCACGCAGGCAGAGATCAGTGGGTTCATATCCAGGCTCAGTGCGAATTCCTTGACCAGCTCGAAGCCATGGGATCCCTGGACTACGCCGCCGAAGCCGGTGACCACGGCGGTGTTCATCAGGGCGATCAGGCTGTTGGTGGCCGCATCATTGACCGAATCGCGGAAGGCGTGGATCCGCTTGTGGAACAGGGCAAAGGCCAGCAGGCAGCCCAGGGCCAGGGACTGAATGACGATGTAGTTGGTGCTCCAGGTGACAGCGTCCTTCAGCACCTGCTGCATCACAAAGATATACAGCACCACGAATAAGATAGGAATGACAGCCAGACCGAAGGGCAGCATCCCGGTGCGGTCGGAGATATCGATGGCCTCCAGATCGTCTTTTCGTCCGGGGACGAAGCCGATGCCGGCCGCCTTCAACCGCTTGTCGTTCCACTCCAGCCATACCATGCTCAGAGCGAAGATGATGCAGGAAACAACGATACCGTTGAGGGGAGCAGCGTAGGCCGTGGTTCCCAGTACCTCAGTGGGCATGATATTCTGGATCTGTGGGCTGCCCGGCAGGCCCACCATGGTGAAGGAGGCACAGCCGGCGAACAGCGCCGCAGGGAACAGCCGCTTGGAGACGTTGCCCTCCTTGAACAGAACCAGGGCGATCGGGTACAGGGTGAACACCACCACGGCAAAGCTGACGCCGCCATAGGAGAGGACGGCAGAGGTGATAACCACAATCAGCAGGGCCCGCTTGCTGCCCATCAGATCCACGATTTTACAGGCGATGGATTTGGCCGCACCGCTGCTCCCCATCAGTGCGCCGAACAGCGTGCCCAGGAAAAACATCAGGAAGTAGTCGCCCGCATAGTTCTTCATAAAGGTCCCGTAGTGGGTGCTCAGCGCCTCCCAAAGGTCCATGCGGTTGGTGATGACGACAACCAGCGCGCCCACGATGGACGTGGGGATCATGCCCCAGCCTTTAAAGCCCATCATGATCAGGACTGCCAGCCCCAGGACCAGGCCCAGTATGGAGATAATGTCCATGATTCTCCTCCCTCTTTATTTGCAGACTTGTTTTGATCTGTTTCGGGGTCACTGCGTCTCGATGATTACCTTGGTGTCCAGGCCGCGGGCGGCCTTCATGGCCTCAAAACCCGCCTGGACCTCCTCCAGTTTGATGCGGCGAGAGATGTATTTCTTCACGGAGATCCGGCCAGAGGCCATGGCGTTGATGACGGTCTTGAATTCATCGAAGTTGTGGCCCTTGCTGCCACGGAGGAGCACCTGCTTGAGCACCAGCCGCTCATAGTCCAGAGGGAACTGAGCATGGGGCAGGCCCACGGCGGTGGCCCGCATATAGAACTCCGGCTTGAGGGCGCGCAAGCTGGTGTTGAAGGCGCTGGGCACCCCCACGCAGTCAATCAGCAGGTCATAGCCGCCCCCCGAGATATCCAGCAGCTGCTGCTCCAGGTCGGGGGCGTCGGCAGCCACCACATGGTCAGCCACCTGATAGCCCCGGATGATCTCCCGCTTCTGGGGGTTGAGCTCTGAGACGGTGATCTCACTGGCGCCGAAGGTTCTGGCCCACTCCGCGCAGCTCATGCCAATGATCCCGCCGCCCAGGATGAGCACCCTGTCGTTGGGCTTCACCTGACTGACCTGGATGGCATGAAGGCCCACCGCGAAGGGCTCGGCCATGGCTCCCTCCTCGTTGGTCACATTATCCGGAAGCTTGACCAGACTGTGGGGGAACCAGGTGGTGTACTGGCTGTAAGCGCCGGGATGGCCCAGCTCGCCGCCCTTCCAGGTGAAGACCCTGCGGTTGGTGCAGTGGTCCCAGTCGCCAGCCAGGCATGCCTCACAGTGGCCGCAGGGCTCCTGAAATACGTTTTGGGTGTACCCGGCCACCCGGTCGCCCGGCTTGAGGGCCCGGTTGGTGCCTGGGGCCACTACGACGCCTGAGTACTCGTGTCCGATGACCACCCCACGGTATCGCTCGCCCTCGTGCCAGTAAGAGGTATCCGTGCCACAGACGCCAACATGGGTCACCTGGAGCACCGCGCATCCATTGCTTTTCAGCTCTCCTTCCCGGATCTCGAACCGCTCGTTGCCGCTCAAAACGGCATACTTCATCGTGATCGCCTCCCATTCTTTCGATTTGTCCCCGTGGGTCCTGCTCCGCCAGCAAACGGGGACGGTCATCTGCGTACCGCACCCGGTCTTGTTTTGATAAACACGCAAATGCCATGCCAACTCTTCCCCTCCGCAAACCCTTGAAAAACCAAGGCAAACCGGGACTTCTCTGCCCCAGTGCGCCACGGGAGTGTGCCACATATGTGACAAAAACTGTGACACAGCCGCACATGGCGCACAGTTGTGTCACAGTTTCATTTGTGTCATACGGTATATCAGATCCGATGCGAGCTGTAGTCGATGTGATACCGTTGGAGCTTTCGATATAAAGTTCTTCGGCTGATGCCCAGCAAGCGGGCCGCCTCCATGACGTTCCCGTGGGTGCGGTGGAGCATGTCCTGGATCCGCGCCGCCTCGTCCTCCCCCTCGCCCCCAGAGGGGGACTCTCCCTCCGCCGCGGGCACAGCCGGCGAGGGCGCCGATCCCTGGAAGGCCCGGACCTCCGGCGGGAGCTCGGCGGCGGTGACCAGTTCCCCCTCGGCCAGGTAGACCGCCCGCTCCACGCTGTTCTCCAGTTGGCGCACGTTCCCCGGCCAGGGGTATGCCTCCATCATGGCCAGGGCCTCGGCCGTGAAGCCCTCCACCCTTCCGCCAGGACGGATGTCACTGTACTTGGCCAGGAAGAAGCCCGCCAACTGCCTCACGTCTCCCGTCCTCTCCCGCAGAGACGGGATATTGATCCGAAAGACATTGATCCGGTAAAACAAATCCTCCCGGAAGACTTTGCTGTCCACCAGCTGCTCCAGATCCCGGTTGGTGGCAGTTATCACCCGCACGTCGATTCTCAGCGCCTTGGAGGCCCCGATCCGGCGGACTTCTCGGTTTTGGAGCACCCGCAGCAGGGTGATCTGAACATCCACCGGCATATCCCCGATCTCGTCCAGGAAGATCGTCCCGCCGTTGGCCAGTTCGAACTTGCCCGCACAGCCGTCCCGCCGGGCCCCAGTGAAACTCCCGCCCTCATAGCCGAACAGCTCGGCCTCGATCAGGCTCTTAGGCAGTGCACCGCAGTTGACTGCGATGAAGGGCCCCCGGCGACGGGAGCTGGCGTTATGTATGGCCTGGGCAAAGAGCTCCTTGCCCGTGCCGCTCTCTCCGGACAGGAAAACCGAGGCGTCGTTCTGGGCGGCAATCTTGGCCATGCGCACTGCCTCCCCCATGGCCGGAGAGATGCCGATGATGTCCTGGAATCTGAAATGGGCTTCGTTGCCCATAATGTTGTTGACCCGCTTGTGAAGGCTGGACAACTGCTCAATCTGCGCCACATACTCCTGGTGGCCGGTGCTCTCCACCGACAGGGAGATGGTGTGCTTGCCCTCTCCCCGCTCGAAGGAGATGGTGCGGTTGGATAGGGAGGTCTTGATATCCTCCGCCGTGACCGCCCCACATCCCAGCACCTCCAGAAAGTCAGCTCCGCTTAGCTCAGCCGGAGCGAGGGCCAGCTGCCGAGTGGCCTGTGTATTAAAGGCTACCACATGGAGGGACTCGTCCAGCAGACACATGGCCGTGGGCACCGTCTCGATGATAGCGGACAAGTTGCGGTAGCTCTTGGACAGCTGGTCGTAGGCATCTTTCAGCTTCAGCTGCCGAGAAATGGCATCTGCTGCGGCCACCACCATGCCCAGAGTGTGATCGTTCACATGCTCCGCCATGCCGGACAGGCAGACCACGCCGCCGATGTCTCCATCGGGCAGAAAGACCGATGCGCCGGAGCAGGCCCAGTTGGCATGTACCTCGTAGTAGTGCTCCGCCCCAAAGACTTGGAGGGGGATCCGGTCCACCAAGACCGTGCCGATCCCGTTGGTGCCCAGCCGGGATTCGCTGCGGCAGGCCCCCTTGACCAGCCCGTTCTCCCGGGCGGTCCGGGAGATGTCCTCGTCCCCCCGGGCGTAGAGAATATAGCCCTCCTCGTCACTGAATAGCAGCAGAAACTCCGAGCCCCGTATGAAATCGTACAGCCCATCCAGATAGGGGAAAGCCACCTGACACAGACTGTTCCGCCGGGCGATCCGCTCCTCCACGGCATCCAGTGGCAGGATCTCCTTATTCCCGTGCTCCATGGGCACATGGGACCCCCAGCAACGTTTCCACGACCGTAGGATCTCCGGCCGTACCGCCTCGTCCGGGATAGGAGTACCGCTGCGCAGGAAATTCTTTGCCTCTTGGATTAATCGTTGACTCGTCAAGATCGTAAACTCCTTTCTTGATGTCCCCACGGCCCCATATCCCAGGGTCCCGCTAAAATAATATTATTGTAGCAAGGTAACATATAAAAATCAATGACACTATCTTTATGTATAGCAAAATCGCTGGCGGAAAGGCTGGTGCCAAGTCGTAGTCGCCGACTTCTTGAAAAGCTGAGATGCGGAGGATCGTGATACCTGTTTCCCCCCCGCCGCCCCGTCCCCGAAAAGGTCATTTGCTCCAAATCATCGTCCCGGAAGAAGATGCCCTTCAGGTTGTTGAGGACAATCTGGATCGCCCGTTTAGATGTGTCCCATACCCGGGCGTTGTCACTCCCTTTTGCTGGGCAAGTGTTGACTGTACCTGCCCTGCCGGGTCCGGGCCGTATGTCTCCAGGGCGCAGATCACGGCCAGCTCCTGGCTCAACAACCGCGCGGACCTTGTATTTGTAGTGGAGCCGGTCGGCGTCCTTTTCGTACCACTCCCAAAACCATTTATTAAATTCCTCAAACGAGGTAATGACGGAACCGAAGCAGAGGCATTGCGGCGGCTGTAACCAACCTTCTTCTCTACATTGCCCTTTTCGTTGCCGGAAGCCGGATTGCAAAAATCAGCCCGGAAAATGCAGTGGAGCATAAATCGGGTAAAGCCGTCTGTCAGAACACGCTCACCGTCTTTCAATACCTGAGCAACAGCCGTGGTCATATTGTCAAAGCGCAGTCTGATGGGAATACCCCCAATGTACTCAAAAATCCGCTTCATGCCTATCCGCAGGCACTCTTGGTTTTGGGGCTGGAATGCTTACGATACTCCGTAGTTAGATCTGGGGAAATTTGATATACTGGATTTGAGCCATTCGTAACGCCTTTCTGCTACCCCCCCTTATGGTTATCCCACCTAAGAGGTAGCGTTTATTTCAGATGCTGACAATGGCTCATTTTAATTCGCCATTAGGGCGCTCACATTTTGGGTAGCCTTTGCTACAATTTTTATTTTGCCGAAAACACTTTTGGCCATAGGACCCGCCTGAGATACAGGCGGGCCCTATGGCGGTTTGACGTTTAAACAGTAAGGACAAATCAAAGCGGCAAGAAAAAACATGCGGCGCTCGGTTGAGCGCCGCATGTTTTCAGCCTTTTCTCCGCCTATGTTCTATTTCTCCATCCAGGCATATCATCCTACCTTTGACAAAAGGCAGCAAAGTCGATTCCAAGCAAGTATTATACCTCTACCATTCCATACTTGACCTTAATGCGGTCCAGCTTCTCCAGCATGGGCTCTGCCCCAAACCAGAGAAAAAGCCAAGTGGCAGCCGCCTGGATACAGTCGAAGGGGAGTCCGGAGATGTAGTAGGTCAGCAGGACCTTTTCATTGAGCTCTCCCACCCAGGTGAGGGCGGATGCCGGATTCATAATTCCGCCGTAGATCAGTATGGCGGCCAGCGCGCCAAACACGCATAGCGCGCCCCGGTTTCTGCGCAGGAGTCCCTTTCGGAACAGGAGGCCTGCCAGGAAGCCAATAATGCCCATGGCGAACATTTGCCAGGGAGTCAGCGGGCCCTGTCCAAAGAGCACATTGGAGGCAAGCATGGTCATTGCGCCCACCAGAAACCCCGTCTCTCCCCCGAAGGCAACACCAGCAATAATCGTTAACGCCATCACCGGCTTAAATTGCGGCAGCATGAAAAACGCCGCCCGTCCTGCAATGCCAATGGCACACAGGACCGCTATGATCACCAGTTCCCTGGCCTGCGGCTTTCTCCCCTCAAAGATCAGGAAAAACGGCAGCATACACTCCAACAGCACCATCAGAGAGATGAAATAGTATTTTTTATTCCCCAAATAGAACACTCCGATATATAGGGTCAGCGGGATTAGCAGTAAAATCAGCACGGCTGCCACAATGGTCCGCTTAGCCAGCTTCCGCTTGGCTCTGGGCACCTGGAGGACATAATCCTTCCGGTGTGACCGGCGCGTAATGCAGGCAGCAAACAGGAACAACGAGAGAATAAAGAGCGCATACAGAAACATTTGATGGTTTGCCAGCTCTGTCATACCGCCTGCGGTGATCAATTTGGTCAAATCTGTGATGTTCATGAAGGACAGGAACAGGAGGAAGGCCATAGCTCCTGTCAGCGCCGCGCCCAGCTTGCGCCACCAGGTCAGCGGTTTTGGTTTGGAGTACGCGCCGGCCTCCTCCGGCTCCGGGAGCGGCTCCCTGCGATCCGGGAGTTCCGGCACAGGCGGGAGCGTCCCGCCGCAGGCCAGTATGACGTCCTCCGCTGTCACTGCCTCCGGGAGCAGGCCACGGGCCATGCGGTTGGCCGAGGTCGTGTAGAAGCTGTTGCCGGAGAAAAAAGCCCGCGGCGGGGCCTCCGTGACGATGGAGCCGTCGAAAAACAGGGCGCAGCGGTGGGCATACCGGGCGCAGAACTCAATGTCGTGGCTGACCATGAGCAGGGCAACCTCCTGTCGCAGGAGTGTCTGCAAAATCTCAGCGAATGTCTGCTTAAATTCCGCGTCCAGCCCCTTGGTGGGCTCGTCCAGCAACAGGATTTCCGGTCCCAGCAGGAGCACCTTTGCCAGAGCCGCCCGCTGCTGTTCGCCGCCTGACAGGTCGTAAGGGTGCCGGTCGAGCAGTTCCTCCAGACGGCACAACCGCACCGCCCAAGCGATCCGCTCCTCCTGCGCCTTTCTGGAGAAAGCCCGGCCCTTGAGAATCTCAATGAGGTCCTCCCGGACGCTTTTCTTCACAAAAAGCGCCTGGGGATTCTGCGGCAGCACACCTACCCTCCCAACCAGCTTCACCTCCCCCCGGTAAGGCTTCTGGAGTCCGGACAGCAGCTTCAGGCTGGTGGTCTTTCCGGTGCCGTTGCCGCCCAGTAAGGCCAGAAACTCTCCTCGCCTCACCGTAAGGCTCAACCCTTTTACCACATCCGGCAGCTCTTTTTCGTACTTGAACCACAGCCCTTCCGCCGTGATGGCCGGCTCATCCGGATACACATGCCGGGACTCGGCGGGCAGCTCTCCCAGCGGATGGCCGTCAGCAAACCCGGTCAGCCAATCCCGGCCCTCCCGCACCGTGACCGGGCAGTGTCCGCCCGCATCCGGCGCGGATGCCCAGATCCGCATCGGGGTCGGCATGGCCAGGAACATTGAGTGTCCCGCCCCGCGCAGGATCGCCCCCACCTCCGCGGGACTCCCTGTGCAGAGCAGCCGCCCGCGGTCCATGACCGCCACACGGCTGGCCAACGGGAAGGCGTCCTCCAGCCGGTGCTCCGTCAACACGACCGTCGTCCCCAGCTCCCGGTTGATTTTCCCCAGCGTCGCCAAAAAGTCTGCCGCTGCAATGGGATCAAGCTGACTGGTCGGTTCGTCCAGAATGAGCACACTGGGCTGCATCGCCATGATAGACGCCAAATTCAGGAGCTGCTTCTGCCCGCCGGACAGCTCCGTGACGTTCTTGTAGAACCAGGTCTGAATGCCGAAAAAGGAGGCCATCTCAGCCACCCGGCGCCGGATGGTAGGCGTGTCATACCCCAGGCTCTCCAGGCCAAAGGCGAGTTCGTGCCACACCTTGTCGGTGACAATCTGGTTTTCGGGGTCCTGCTGCACAAAGCCGATTCCGGCGCTCTGCTCCCTCTGATCCAGTTCTTCCAAAGGGCACCCCTCGAAACGGATGCTTCCCAGCCTTCGGCCGTGGGGCGCCAGCACCGTCTTGAGCTGTCGCAGAAGCGTGGACTTGCCACACCCCGACGGGCCGCACAGCACCAGGAATTCCCCCTGCTCCACGGTCAGTGTTAAATCGTCCAGCGTCTTCTCCGCCTGCTCCGGGTAATAGAAGGAAAAGTGTTCAATTTCAATACTTGGCTTCTTCTGCTCAGACACGCATCCGCCCTCCCTGCCGTAATAGTCGTGTCTGTATGCTCACGGCCTCCGCCCGGGCCATGCGCCCGCGAGAGGACAGCTCGTGGGTCAGGTAACGCGGTTCAATCTGCTCCAGAACTGGCAGGATGGCGGGGTCTGTCCAGGGGCGATGCTGATCAATCTGGAGGATGTGCTGATAGCTCACTCCAAACCGCTCCATATAGTCCTCCGGCAGCCCCGCCGGCAGTGAACCGGTGTGGGCCTTCACATAGGCCCCGCTCAGGGACTGGTGCAGATGAACGCCCCGCACCCACTTTGCCAGACTGCCATGCCGGTTCAGCATACTCCGGATGTAGTCTGCTCCCTCTGCCTCAGTTTTCAACTCAGTACAAGCATTCATCAGATGTCCGGTGTCCAGCAGAATCCCTTTCCCCGCAAAGCGGATTCCCTCCAGCAGCCGGGCCGTCTCCTCCGGTTCCGTAAAGGTAAAGCCTGGCCACCACTGATTTTCCACCAGGAATTCAAACGGCCATCTCTCCTCGCCAAGAATGAGGTTCACCACCTCTACCGCCGCGTCAATGACCTCCTGGTTGGTGGGCAGCCAGCGGTAGGTATATCCCTCCTCCAGCGATACGTCCGACACATGGAAGACCACATAACGGGCGCCCAGGTTCACCGCCCGCCGTAAATCCGCGCGGTATTGCTCCAGCAGCGTATCCGGCCCCAGACCGCCATAGAAGCTGGCCACGGCCTCCAGTGAGCCGAATTTTTGTTTCAGTGCCGCCCGGTCATCCCGATAGAAGTCCAGCCAGTCCGGGTAAAAAATCAGGTGGTACCCAAGAATAAGCTCGGCAGGCAAATCCTTTGGCAGATCCTCTCCGCCCCAGACGCCTTCGATGCCGTCGCAGCCCAGCCGTTCCAGTTCCTGGCCTAAATCACGCCAGCTGTCGTACTCCTGAAAAGTCCCGGAGTACAGAGGCAGGCTCATCATTTGGTACATGGCTTCACCTCATTTTGGGCATCCAGTCTGCTCCAGGTACGGTCCGCGTGGATATTCAGGAACACCGGCGTCAGGCATAATGCCAAATAGACCGCCTGTAGGCAGGCTGTCAGCGGCGCCGCAGGCGCTCCCTTGGCCGTCGGGTAGTATCTCCAGGCAAAGCCGCCCAGCGCCGCTCCGCAGCAAAGGAAGAACCCGCAATAGAGCAGCCATCCCAGCGCCATCTTGTCCCGGTCATCAAAGCGGTAAATGGAGAAGGCCGTCCGCCCAGGAAGCCCATACCCCCGGCTCTTCATGCTGTCAGCTGTCTCAATTGCATTTTCCAGGCTCCAGGTAAGCATGATGGAGAAAATCGTGACAGCGTTTCGAATCCGCCGGATAACCCCACCATCGGAGACATCCCGTCCGATGCATCGCTGCGCCTCCGACACAACGTGGAACTGGGCCTGGAACTTTGGGACAAACCGCAGTGCCATGCTCAGCACCAGCGAGAGGGCCGGTATGAGCCTTCCAAACAGGTAGACAAATTTGTCCGAGGTCATTACCGCTGTGTAACAGGAAAACCATGTCACCACTGCGGCCAGCATGGCTGCCGCCGCTAATCCATACAGGATACTCTCCAATGTGAGCGGATTTCCCGATGGCAGGTATGTAAGCAGGGTCGCCCCCTCATGGTTGAAGGCCGGGTTGATCAGGGCGGCCATCACCATCATGGGGAGCATAAAGACAAGCGAGAAGCGTATCGCCTTCCGCCCTCTCAGATAGACCGCATAGGCCAGCGC
>OOCB01004727.1_pt1 | contig 10970 bp, 9 predicted proteins | sample 1671351 | NCBI WGS metagenome assembly OOCB01 (sample SAMN06348148, study PRJEB24527) | human gut metagenome | biome: human gut; feature: ankylosing spondylitis patient; material: feces | host: Homo sapiens | place: China | collected 2015-10
AGAGAGTTGGTGGTTCGTTGGTCTTTTCCAGCCTGTATTTCCTGTTTTTATATCTCCCCATTGTATTATTTCTGTACTATATTACGCCTTTGAAATGGCGGAACCTGTTGCTGTTGCTGGTCAACCTGGTGTTCTACGCCTGGGGAGAGCCGGTCTATATCCTTATCATGTTCCTCTCCATCGGCATCGACTACACCCACGGAATGCTGGTGGAGAAGTACAAGCGCAGGGGCAACGACCGGGGGGCCCGGTGGGCGGTGGCCTCGTCGGTCATCTTCAATCTGGCTCTGCTGTTCTTTTTCAAGTACTGGGACTTCGTTGCCGGCAGCCTCCAAGCCATCGGTTTTTCCTTCATGCCGAAGCTGGGCCTGAGCCTGCCCATCGGCATCTCCTTCTACACCTTCCAGACCATGAGCTACACCATCGACGTGTACCGGGACGACGCCAAGGTGCAGCGCAGCCTCGTCAACTTCGGCACCTTCGTCACACTCTTCCCCCAGCTCATCGCCGGTCCCATCATCAAATACAAAGATCTGGGCGACCAGATCGACCACCGCACCCACTCCCCCGAGCAGTTTGCCTCCGGCGTGCAGATCTTCGTGGTGGGCCTGGCGAAAAAGGTCCTGCTGGCCAACAACATCGGCAAGCTGTGGGATACCATTCTGGCCCTCCCCGCCAGGGAGCTCACCACTGCTGGGGCATGGCTGGGCGTGGCCGCTTTCGCTTTCCAGCTCTACTTCGACTTCTCCGGCTACTCCGACATGGCTGTGGGCCTGGGCCGGATGCTGGGCTTCGAGTTCATGCGCAACTTCAACTACCCCTATATCGCCAAGTCGGTCACCGAGTTCTGGCGGCGGTGGCACATCTCCCTCGGCACCTGGTTCCGGGAGTACCTCTATATCCCCCTGGGAGGCAACCGGGTGAGCAAGCCCCGGCTGTTTTTCAACCTTCTGGTGGTGTGGGCGGCCACCGGCATCTGGCACGGGGCGAGCTGGAACTTCCTCATCTGGGGACTCTACTTCGCCGTCCTGCTGATTTTGGAAAAGGCTTTCCTGGGCAAGCTCCTCCAGAAGCTTCCCGCCGCCCTCCAGCACCTATACACCCTGTTTCTGGTACTGGTGAGCTGGGCCATCTTCGCCGTGGAGGACTTCGGCCATATGGGAGCCTACCTCAAGGCCATGTTCGGCCTGGGCGGCGGCCTGACAAACGACAACGTATCGTATTATTTTTTCTCTTTTCTCCCCATGCTTATCATCGCCGCTGTGGCCTCCACCCCGCTGGCCGCCAAGCTGTGGAAGCGCCTGCCCGAAAAGCCCAGGCTGGCGCTCCTCCCCATTCTGCTGCTGGCAGGGCTGGTCTTCTCCACCGCCTACCTGGTGGACGCCACCTACAACCCCTTCCTCTACTTCCGATTCTGACTCAGGAGGCAAGCCATGACAAAGAAATACTGCATCTTCCTCTCCGCCCTGTTCTGCGCCTTTCTCGGGGTGTTCCTGGTGGCCAATGCCGTCTCGCCCGACCGCACCTTCTCCCAGATGGAGAACCGCAACCTGGAGCAGCTCCCCGTCCCCAGTGTCAAAACCCTGCTGAACGGGCAGTTTATGAAGGACTTCGAAACCTACACCACCGATCAGTTTGTGGGGCGGGACGGCTGGATCGCCCTCAAGTCCACCACCGAGCGTGTCCTGGGCAAGAAAGAGAACAACAATGTCTATTTTGCCGCCGGTGACACCCTGATCTCCCGCTTCGACGAGCCAGACGGGGAAAAGGTGACGAATAATCTGAGTTATGTGAACAACTTTGTGGAAAATGTGGATATCCCTGTGACCTTCTCCCTGATCCCCACCCAAGCCTGCATCTGGGCCGACCGGCTGCCCGCCGGAGCCCCCAACGCCAGCCAGACCGCCATTCTGGAGCAGGCCAAGGCTGCCGTGCCCGGTGCGTCCTGGGCCGACCTCTACACCCCCCTGTGGGAGCACAAGGGCGAGGACATCTTCTACCGCACCGACCACCACTGGACCAGCCTGGGGGCTTACTACGGCTATACCGGACTGGCCACCGCCCTGGGCTACACCCCCGTACCCCTGAACGACTACACCGAGACCGTCCGCTCCACCGAGTTCTACGGCACCGTGTTCTCCTCCTCCGGCGTGCGGTGGGTGCGCCCGGACACCATCTCTACCTACGTGCCCGACGACGGCATCACCGTGGCGAGTCACACCTACGACAACAAGGGCAACCCGGTGGAGGAACCCCGGCAGCTCTACGACACCTCCTTCCTCTCCGTCAAGGACAAGTACTCCATGTTCCTGGGCGGCAACCAGCCTTTGGGCGTCGTAAAGAACGCCAACAATCCCGACGGCCCCAGGCTGCTGATAATCCGGGACTCCTACGCCGACTCCCTGGTGCCCTTCCTCACCCCCCACTTCTCTGAGATCCACCTGCTGGATCTGCGCTACTACAAGCTCTCCATCGCCGACTATATCGCCCAAAACGGCATCGACCAGGCTCTGGTGCTCTACAGCGTGCCCAACTTCGTCACCGACAGCAACCTGCTCTGGATTGCGAAATAAGCCGCAAAAAATCCCCCGCTCTCTAAGGAGCGGGGGATTTTTGATCAGCTCTGCGGATTTCAGTCGCGCTGGGAGTGGCGGTTCATGGAGTGGTTCAGCTTGCCGATCACCAGCAGGACTACTACCATACACACAATGGCAATGGCCAGATTGATAACCACATTCTGAATAAAGGATGCGAGAATGTAGTTGGCGAAGCACACGGCGGCCACCGTCATGGCGTAGGGCAGCTGAGTCGCCACGTGGTTGAGGTGGTAGCATTGGGCGCCGGAGGACGCCATAATCGTGGTGTCGGAGATGGGAGAGCAGTGGTCGCCCATAACTGCGCCGCCCAGGGTGGCCGCGATGGCAATCATCAGCATATCGTTGCCGTTGATCAGTTCCGAGGTCAGATCGGCAGCGGGAATGCCGCCGGAGAACACCGGGATGACGATGGGCAGCAGGATGGTGAAGGTGCCCCAGGAGGTGCCGGTGGCGAAACCCAGGAACGCGGCGATCAGGAATACCACGGCGGGCAGGAAGTTCTTCAGGCCGGGGCCGAACTTGGACACCAGGTCCGCCACAAACTCGGGGGCGCCGAGGGCCTTGGTCACGTCGCCGATGGTCCAGGCCAGGCACAGGATCAGGATGGCGGGCACCATCTGCTTGAAGCCCTCGGGCAGGCAGTCCATCAGCTCAGTGAAGCTCATGGCCCGGCGCACCATGAAGAAGATCATGGTAAAGATCAGGGCAACCAGGGAGCCGAGAGGCAGGGCGTCAAAGGCGGAGGTATTGGCGAAGGCGGTGATGAGGTCGGTGCCGCCGTTCTGGTAGCCCACATAGACCATGGAGCCCACGCAGCACCCCACCAGCACAAGCACCGGCAGTACCAGATCAATGACCTTGCCATTGGGATTGAACTTCATCTCTTCCACACCGGCAAAGGGGCGTTCGGGCGTGGTGTAGAGGTCGCCCTTGGCGGCGTTGTTCTCATGCTTGCGCATGGGACCGTAGTCGATATTCAGGCAGGTCATCACAACGATGAACACCAGGGTCAGAATGGCGTAATAGTTGTAGGGGATGGCTTTCAGGAAGATCTGGAAGCCCACCTCCTCGTTGCCGATGATACCGGTGACAGCCGCCGCCCAGGAGGAGACGGGCATCATAATGCACACAGGGGCCGCAGTGGCGTCGCACATATAGGACAGCTTGGCGCGGGAGATGTGGTGGCCGTCGGTGACGGGCCGCATCACATTACCGGTGGTCAGGTTATTGAAGTAGTCGTCCACGCCCAGCACGATGGCCAGGATGAAGGTGGACCACAGGGCGCCGGACTTGGTCTTGATATGGCTCACAGCCCAGTCGCCATAGGCCTTGGAGCCGCCGGCCCGGATCATCAGGGCTACCATGGTGCCCAGAATGACCAGGAACATCAGAATGCCCATGTTGCCGCCGGCATTGGATGTCAGGCGGGAGACAAAATCCTGGAACGCATCAATGGGGCTGCCGTTGGTATACAGGAAGCAGCCCACGATAATGCCCAGGAACAAAGACGAATACACTTCCTTGGTGATCAAAGCCAGGACGATGGCCGCCACCGGCGGGAGCAAGGATGCGACGGTGCCCCAGACAAAGCTGGTATGCTCCACGTCGCCCTCGGCAAATGCTGCTGTCATCAGGACACATACAAGTGCGAAAATGACCAGCAGGAATTGGCCGAACCGTTTCATACGTGGTGAATTCATAATGGCCCTCCTATGAAATTGTGAATCCTAAAAGCTCCCCAACCCAAGGACTCGAGGGCTATCATACAAGATTGTTAACAGTTTGACAATAGATTTTTGCAAATCTTAACACACTTTGTCAATATCCGACAGAATTATCGCTAAATTTTTGTAAATAAAGTCATGTGCTGCGCAAAACCCCCCCGCTCTTGGAGCGGGGGGGTTTTTATGTAAGAGTTAATCGCGCTGGGAGTGACGGTTCATGGAGTGGTTGACCTTGCCGATCACCAGCATGACAACCACCATAGAGACAATGGCGATGGGCAGGCAGATGAAGGGAACCTGGATAAACGCGGTGATGATATAGTTGACGAAGGCCACAACCGCGACGGTCACAGCGTAGGGCAGCTGAGTGGCCACGTGGTTCAGGTGGTAGCACTGAGCGCCGGAGGACGCCATGATCGTGGTGTCGGAGATGGGAGAGCAGTGGTCGCCCATAACCGCGCCGCCCAAAGTGGCAGCGATGGAGATCATCAGCAGGTTGTTGTTCAGGTCACCCACGGTCAGATCCACAGCAGGAGTACCGCCGGAGAACACCGGGATGACGATGGGCAGCAGGATGGAGAAGGTGCCCCAGGAGGTACCGGTGGCGAAACCCAGGAACGCGGCGATGATGAACACTACGGCGGGCAGCAGGGCATACAGGCTGCCGCTGAGGTTCTTCACGATGCCGGCCACAAACTCGGGGGCACCAAGGCCCTTGGTCACGTCGCCGATGGTCCAGGCCAGGCACAGGATCAGGATGGCGGGCACCATCTGCTTGAAGCCCTCGGGCAGGCAGTCCATCAGTTCGGTGAACTTCATGGAGCGGCGCACCATGAAATAAATCATGTTGATGATCAGGGCGATCAGAGAGCCCAGAGGCAGGGCGTCAAAGGCGGAGGTGTTGGCAAAGGCGGTGATGAGGTCATGGCCTCCGTTCTGGAAGCCCACATAGATCATCGAGGACACGCAGCCGATGATCAGGATAATAACAGGAATGACCAGGTCGATGACCTTGCCATCGGGATTAAACTTCATCTCAGCGGCATTCTCAAAGGGACGCTCAGGCGTGGTATAGAGGTCGCCCTTGGCGGCGTTGAGCTCGTGGGTGCGCATGGGGCCGTAGTCGATGTTGAGGCAGGTCATCACAATGATGAACACCAGGGTCAGGATGGCGTAGTAGTTGAAGGGGATGGCCCGCAGGAAGATCTGGAAGCCGACCTCCTCATTGCCGATTACGCCGGTAACGGCCGCCGCCCAGGAGGAGACGGGCATCATGATACACACAGGCGCCGCAGTGGCGTCGCACATGTAGGACAGCTTGGCGCGGGAGATGTGGTGGCCGTCGGCCACGGGGCGCATCACGTTGCCGGTGGTCAGGTTGTTGAAGTAGTCATCCACACCCAGCACAATCGCCAGGATGAAGGTGGACCACAGGGCGCCGGATTTGGTCTTGATGTGGGACACAGCCCAGTCGCCGTAGGCCTTGGAGCCGCCGGCCCGGATCATCAGGGCCACCATGGTGCCCAGGATGACCAGGAACATCAGGATACCCATGTTGCCGCCGGCATTGGAGCACAGGTGGCTGACAAAGAACTGGAACGCGTCGATGGGATTGCCGTTGACCTGCAGGAAGCAGCCAACCAGGATACCCAGGAACAGCGACGAGTAGACTTCCTTGGTGATCAGCGCCAGGCCGATGGCCACGACGGGCGGCAGCAGGGACGCGATGGTACCGTGAACCGCGCTGACAACCTCAGCGTCACCTTCTGCGAATGCGGCTGTGGTAAGAACACATGCAAGGGCGAATACGACGAGCAAGAGTTTCCCAAAGCGTCTCATGCGTGGTGAGTTCATAATAACCCTCCCTTATTTAATGCGAATCCTAAAAGCCTCCCCAACCCTAGGATTCGTACCTTATGATACACCATCATTCACAATTTGGCAATACTTTTTCGTCAAATTTAATATATACCATCACACTTTAGTAAGTCAAATTTCACATATTAAGCAAAAAGTTCTCAGCTTCCAGTGATTTCCTCACTCTGCGGAACGTTTTCTCATCCGGGCAGCGGACCGTGTGCAGGTGGATTCCGCCGGTCAATGCTGAGAGCGGACGGGCTCCGTGCTCCTCCACCCGCCGGACGAACTCAGCCACGTCGTACCGGGAGCGCACCCCCAGCAGTCCGGTGAGCTGGCCGTAAACCGGGTGCTCCACGATTACGTCCACCACCTCGCCCCCGGCGTCCACGATGGCGTTGAGCTCCCGCTCCATCTCCTCCGGAGCGTGAACACAGGCCACGGTGCGCTCCACGCCGCCTCCCCGTCCGCCCAGGAGATACCCCCGGGGCGTGGCCAGGATATCCGTCCCTCCGGCCCGGAGCAGGGCCACATCGCCCACGATGATCTGCCGGCTGACGGAGAAGCGCTCGGCCAAGGCGGCGGCGCTCACCGGCCCCACGGCCTCCTCCAGCGCCTGGGCCACGGCCTGCCGCCTGGCCTGCGCGGCTGACATTGACATGTGACAATTCCCCCTTTCTTCTCCCAGTATACCAGTTCCCGCTCCATCTGTAAATCATCTTGCTTTTTCCCCGGCGTCCGGTTAGAATAAGGTTGATCGTTTGCTGGAAAGGAGCTGTGGCAATGGACCGTGAGGAAGCCTTTGAATTTCTGGACCGGACGGCCCGCGGCATCGCGGAGATGTTCGGCTCCACCTGTGAGACCCTGGTCCACGACATGGGGGACCCCAGCCACCCCATCCTGTCCATCTACAACGGGCACGTCTCCGGCCGGACCGTGGGCTCCACCCTGGACATCCTGGGCACCGCCAAGGAGCTGGACGAGGACGCTCTGGTAACCGACTTCGTCAATCTCTACGCCACCACCCCATCGGGCCAGCAGATCAAGAGCAGCACCTTCCACCTCATCGGGGAGGGATACAACCTGGCCCTTGGCATCAACTTCGACTACAGCTCCCTGGTGTACGCCAACCGCATTCTGGTGGACCTCATGAGCGCGGAGGCCGACCTTCAGAGCGCCCTGTGGCACGGCGGGGACAGCCGTCTGGCCGATGTCTTTGACGAGTGTCTGGCCGCCGTTGGCAAGCCGGTCAGCGCCCTGAACAAGCGGGACCGGATGAAGATCATCGCCCTTCTGGACCAAAAGAACGCTTTCTCCTTCCGCAAGTCGGTGCCTTTTGTGGCCAAGCGGCTCCAGGTCTCCCGGTATACGGTCTATAAATACCTGGGTGAGCTGACCGGCGCCCATGCGGAGGAGAGCGAGGAGGAATAACGCCATGTACGAGGAAAAAATCAACGCCTATTTTGACGCCCCTGAGCGCCGGGCTGAGCTGGTGGAGGCCATCTCCCGGCTGGTACGCATTCGCAGCGTGCGGGAGGAGCCCTTGCCTGGCATGCCCTTCGGCCCCGGCCCCGCCGCCGCCCTGGCGGAGGGTCTGAAGCTGGCCGAAGAGCTGGGCTTTGCCACCCGCAACTACGATAACTACGTGGGCACCGCCGATCTCAACGACAAGGAGACCGCCCTTCACATTCTCTGCCACCTGGACGTGGTGGGCGAGGGCACCGGCTGGACAGTGACGGAGCCCTATGCGCCCAAGGAGGTGGACGGCATGCTCTACGGCCGGGGCACCGACGATGACAAGGGCCCCGTGGCCGCTGTCCTGCTGGCCATGAAGGCCGTGAAGGAGCTGGGCGTCCCCCTCCGGCGCAACGCCCGCCTGCTGATGGGCACCGACGAGGAGAGCGGTTCCAGCGACATCGCCTACTACTACGCCCGGGAGCCCTACGCCCCCATGGCCTTCACCCCCGACGCCGACTTCCCTCTCATCCACATTGAGAAGGGCCACTATCATCCGGACTTCGGCGCCCAGTGGGAGAGCTCCGACGCCAAGCCCCGGGTGGCCGCCCTCACCGGCGGGTTCCGCACCAACGTGGTGCCTCCCGAGGCCGAGGCCATGGTGCTGGGCCTTTACGCCCACGATGTGGAGCCGGTCTGTGACCAGGTGGCGGCCCGGACCGGGGCGGTGTTCACCGTCAGCGGCTCGGCCAGCGGCTGTCACATCCACTGCGCGGGCAAGAACGCCCACGCCGCCTCCCCCGACGGCGGCATCAACGCCATCGCCGCCCTGCTGGAGGTCCTTGCCGCCCTCCCCCTGGCCGGCTGCGCCGGCACGGACGCCATCCGCTCCATGCACGAGCTGTTTCCCTTTGGGGACAACCGGGGCCGCGCCCTGGGCATCGCCCAGTCCGACGCGGAGTCCGGCGAGCTCACCCTCAATCTGGCCGTCATGACGCTGACGGAAACCGGCTTTTCCGCCAAATTCGACGTGCGCTTCCCCCTCTGCGCCAACGAGGACAACTGCAAAAGGGCCTGTGAGGCCAGCTTTGCCGCCCACGGCATCGCCGTTACCGGTGCTCCGGATATGACCACCGTCCACTGCGTGAGCGCCGATTCCCCCCTGGTGCGGACCCTCCTGGCCTGCTACGAGACCTACACCGGCGAGCCGAACGCCCAGCCCATCGCCATCGGCGGCGGCACCTACGTCCACGACATCCCCGGCGGCGTGGCCTTCGGCTGCCAGTTCCCCGGCTTCGACCCCAAAATGCACGCCGCCAACGAGCAGGCCCGCATCGACCAGCTCCTCCTGTCCTGCAAGATCTTCACCCAGGCCATCGCGGAGCTATGTGGCGGATGACGGGTCCGTACATCCGGCGGCGGCCGGCCGCCCTCCTGGCCGCCCTGTGCCTCTGCCTGGCCCTGACCGGCTGTGATACCGGGGCACATATGACGGCCTTCGACGCCTCATCCTATGTCTCCGGCCTGCTGGACCAGAGCTTTAAAAAGACCTGGTCCAACGCCTGGCTGGACCTGGTGGACCTGACGGAGGGCGCCGCTCTGGACGCCTACGAGGCGGGCTTGGACCAGGAGTACCGGCGCTTCGCCTACCAATTTGACCTTCAGGATGCCAGCCTCACCGACGAGACCCGACAGGCGGCGCGGGACCTGCTGGCGGAGATCTGCGCCAAGGCCCAGTACACCGTCCAGAGCGCCGTCGCCCTGGACGACGAGCGGTACGCCGTGGAGGTGAAGGTGCGCTCCATCGACCTGTTCCTCCAGGTGGAGGCGGACGACCTGTCCGACTACGCCGCCGCTTTTCAAGCCGCCCATGCTTCCGACCGTCCCGACGCGCTGGACGACGCGGACCGGTCCGCCTACTGGACCCAGTACGAAAACGACTGGGCCCTGGGCGTGGTGGAGCTGTGCCGGAGCAAGCTGGGCCTGTTGGGCTATGGCGACGTGGAATCCATCCTGGTGCTGGTGGCCCCCGACGACGCGGGGAACTACTCCATGGGGGACAATGACTTTGCCAACCTCTCAGCACTGATCCTGCCCTATTGACTGCGATAAAAAACGGCTCTGTATTCCGTTTTGAAATACAGAGCCGTTTTTCACGCCACTTACGCCTTTCCCCGATCTCCCTGCTCCCGCAGGACCGACAGGGCGTTTTTCAGAAAGGCGGGATAGGGCGCCCCCATCAGCCCCAGGTTCTCCAGCACCGACAAGCCCTCGTTTCCAATGAGAAACAGCAGCACCGCCGTCCGGGCATAGGTCTCCTCCACCAGGAGGTCCAGCCGCACCGCCACCAGCACCAGCGCCAGCTCCGCGCCCTTTTTACACAGCCCCCGGAAGCCCGCCCGGCTGTCCAGCGCCCCGTCTCCGCTCTTGTCCGACCGCCGGAACACCCCGGCCACCACCAGCCCGGTAAGGTAATCCAGCGCCATGCAAAACAGCAGGGTCTGCAGCGCGCGGTCCCATCCGCCCAGGGCGTTGACTGCCGCGCTCCCCGCTGCGGCCGCTCCGGCCAGCACCAGGTCCTTGGTCCGCAGCCATTGTTCTCTGTTCACGCCTCACGTTCCTTCCTATCGTACCATTTTCGCCAGCTCGGCCCAGGTGGGGCCCAGCGCCTCAAGGTCCGCCCAGGTCTGGAACCGCGCCTCCAACTCGGCCCAGGTGGCGTACCAGAACGCATATTGGATCTCCAGGTGGCACGGCAGGATGTCTTCGATGATGCGCCGCATGGCAGGGAAGCCGTCCGGAACCCCCGGCACCTCGGGAAATCGCACCTCCACCGTCCCCGGCAGTTCCCCCTCGCTGGCCACAGCGTTGAGTCCGCAGCCGGTCAGGTTGTCGTTGACAGCGGCCAGGGTGAAGCAGTCCCCACTGATGCGCAGCAGGGCGGCCAGGGCCTCCCGGCGGCGCGGAAGGCTGTCTGTCACCGGCCGCCGGGCCAGCAGCTTCTCCACCCGTTCCAGGCCCTCGTTCTCTGCGGTGGAGAGGAGCATCTCCCGCTGGATGGCCTCCAGGCGGGCGCCGCAGGCGTCCAGCGCCGCCCCCACCGCCTCCAGCTCTCCGGCTCCCAGGCCGCCCTCCAGCCGGTAGACCCCCAGGGGTCGGAGCAGTTCCTTCAGATAGCGGGCGTAGCTCATGCCATCTCCTCCACCGTCAGGGTGCCCAGCACGGGCAGCACGTCGTCCGCCGCCGCCACGTCGGCGGCGGGGGTGACGACGGCATAGTTCTCCACCCCGTCCACGCCGTAGAGCAGGGCCCCCAGCCGGGCCCGCAGCACTGGCTG
>OOCB01004738.1_pt1 | contig 10943 bp, 17 predicted proteins | sample 1671351 | NCBI WGS metagenome assembly OOCB01 (sample SAMN06348148, study PRJEB24527) | human gut metagenome | biome: human gut; feature: ankylosing spondylitis patient; material: feces | host: Homo sapiens | place: China | collected 2015-10
AATTGGCTATTGGATATAGTAGGGTGGTACCTCTGAAATTAAAAGTAATTTAGCTTGTGTTCTCGGCTCGATTCCGATTATTGTAGGAGGTTGTCATATGTACATTTATCTTTATATTGACGTTGCCATGTGTTTAATGGCTTTAGTGCAAATACTACGACTTACGTTAATGATTATCGAAAAATGCAAAAGACACTAGTCCACCTTTCCCGCAAAGAAGTTAAACTAGTGCCTTAGCATTAGAATGATTTCAGAGCAGCCACTGTATCCAGTAGCTTTTCTCTATTTGTATTATACCGATAAAGGAATGGTTATGCAAATAATATAGAGTTTGTTAATTAATGAAGAAAATAATTATCCGGATCGTTTAAATAAAGAAGGATTGGAGTACATGTCAACTACCCGCCAATGAATCGGCAGGCTTGTAAAAGCCTAAGTTGACTAGCCTAAGTGTTTTGAGCACTACGTTAAGAGAGAATATATAGTTACCCGTGGATGTAACACCTAGTCTGCGGCTCTAAGGGGACACATTAAACAGTTCTGTGAGGTAGGAACCGTGTGTGGTAGGTAATAATCTTTTGTCCATCAAACCTCTCATTAACATTGGCGAAGGTGTCATTTACAGTTCGATATGTACTGGTTTATCGCTTCAAACATATCAAAAAAGAAAGGAAGTGCCTTGCATGGTATATGTACTAGATATCAACGGACAACCACTTATGCCAACCACAAGGCATGGAAAAGTAAGAAGATTATTAAACAGTCATCTTGCTAAAGTAGTGAAACGCTGTCCATTTACGATACAACTTTTGTATCAAAGTACAAAAGAGATTCAGCCTGTATCTCTTGGTGTAGATGCAGGAAGTAAACATATTGGTATGGCGGCTACAACAGAGAAAAAGGTTGTCTATCAAGAGGAGCTTTCTGCTCGTAATGATGTTGTAAAATTATTATCCGCAAGACGAACTTTACGTCGAACACGAAGAAATCGAAAGACAAGATACAGAAAGCCGAGATTTAACAATCGTGTGCATTCTAAACACAAAGGATGGCTGGCTCCATCCGTAGAGGTTAAGATTCAAGAACATATAACAACTATCAAGAGAATATGCCAGATTCTGCCTATATCTGAAATTCAAGTAGAGACAGCAGAATTCGATCTTCAGCGTTTAAAAGCTATGGAAGAAGGAAGGACACCTCCTGTTGGTACGGACTATCAGCTTGGAGAACAGTATGATTTTTATAACACAAGACAATATGTGCTTCATCGAGATGGATATACCTGTCAATGCTGTGGCACACATGATAACAATATAAAACTGCATGTGCATCATATCGAAAGCCGTCAGACTGGTGGAGATGCTCCTAACAATCTGATTATACTTTGCGAACATTGTCATAAGGCATTGCACGAAGGAAAGCTCGAACTTCCAAAAGGCAAGAAAAGAGGCAAATCCTATCGCGACGCCACTTTCATGGGTGTCATGCGTAAAACTTTACTGGAACGTCTAAAAAAAGAAATCGACGTTCCTGTTGAAGGGACATATGGATATATTACAAAGTACTGGAGAGAAAGAGCTGGCTTAGAGAAAAGTCATATCCATGATGCTGTCTGTATCAGCCAGTATCCGTATGCCAAGCCTTTGGATATTTATTATCTGACGAAGACGGTTCGACATCACAATCGGCAAATTCATAAATCCAACTTCAGTAAAGGTGGTATTCGTAAACGCAATCAGGCGCCGTACCTTGTAAAAGGGTTCCGCCTGTTTGATAAAGTTTTGTATCAAGGTAAAGAATACTTCATATTTGGAAGACGAGCTACGGGGTACTTTGATATAAGAACATTGGATGGAACTAAGGTAAATAAGGGTTCCATTAGTTACAAAAAATTGAGGATTCAGGACACCGCAAAAGCATATTTAAAAGAGGCAAGAGCAATTCCTCACATGAATAAATTCACGTGTGTCCTTGCTTAGAATTATGAAATAATTAAGTTTGTGAATGGAAATTTAGAATTAGATTTTACTGCATCACTGGATAAAGATACTGTGTGGTTAACTCAAAAATAAATAGCGGAACTATTTGACATTAAGTCACAAGCGATAACTAGACATCTAAAAAACATATATAATGATGAAGAACTATTCAAAGAAGCAACTTGTTCCAAAATGGACAAGTTCAAATTGAAGGCAACCGTAAAATGGATTTTTATAATGCAATCTAAGAACACTCGTGACTTTAGTCGTGAGATGAATTAGATGAAATTAGCTCAGTTGCAAAAAGTGCAACTCAACTAAAGCGTAATGATCCACGTACCAGAAAAGATAGAATTTCAAATGTAGAAATCAATTACTACAATCTAGATGTAATTATCTTTGTTGGATATCGTGTAAAATCACAAAACGGCATTACTTTCATAAATGTACAACCTTAATTTTAAAAGATTACATGATCAAGGGTTATATGGTGAATCAAAAACGTTTAGGTGTTTTACCTGTCCTGCAAATATACTAACATCAAATAATTTCATGACATATACAAAATATTTTTAAATCAGAAGAATTAGATAAAAATTCAGTATGCTCATATTTTGAGCATACTGCTTCTGATGGAAAAATATATAAAACACAATACTATAACTTAGATATGATCATTTCTGTTGGTTATAGAGTGAATTATAAAAAAGTAACTTCATTTAAGCAATGTGCAACTTCAATTTTAAGAAATTACATGATTAATGGTTATGCAGTGAATCAAATTCGAGATATTTTACCTGTCCTATAAATATGTTAACATCAGTTGTTGGATCATGATGAAAAAACAATTCGTAAACATATTAATAATACATTTAAAGATCAAGAAGTTTAAAAAGAGAACAACACGCAAAAAATGCGTGTTGTTGGAGTTAAGCAATCTGTTCCGTTTTATTCTTTGGATGTAATTATTTCTGTTGGCTATCGCGTAAAATCACAAAATGGTGTAATTTTCCGAAAATAGGCAACTTCCATTTTAAAAGATTACATGATCAAAGGCTATGCAATAAATCAAAAACGTTTAGATGTTTTAAATAAAACGATTTCAATTCAATCAAGAATGCTTGCCTCTGCTTTAAACATTGTAGAAGAAGTGTTGAATGTTGTTGATGCCTATTCGAATGCATTAACTCTTCTAGATGATTATGATCATGGAACGATTCCTAAACCGGATGGTATAGCTTCTATTTATCATTTGACTTATGAAGAGTGTCGTGAATTGATTGATTCTATGAGGTATGGCAACTTTTCAGATGTATTTGGTGTTGAAAAAGAACAGGGTAAATTAAATGGAATAATTGCAGCGGTATATCAAAATGTTTTTGGAACTGAATTGTATCCAAGTATTGAAGAAAAAGCTGCAAACTTACTCTATTTCTGAGTTAAAGATCATCCTTTTGTGGATGGGTGTAAACGTATTGGTGCTTCTGTATTCCTTGAATTTTTTAATAAGAATAACCATCTTATTATCGATGGAAAACAAATTATTTCAGATAGTGCACTTGTAGCCATTACTTTAATGATTGTAGAGTCTAGACCGGAAGAAAAGGAAACGATGGTCAATCTTGTAATGAATTTTTTAAAAAGTGAATTTTGTGTAAATTAGGATCTTTTGATATAGTGGAGGATTGTTCAAGATTGACAACAAGTCAAAGATTCAGTAGAATAATCATCAGTTAGTCATCTCTAACAACAGATGACTTCTTTTATGAGAAATGAGTTAGGATGATCTAACTGCGGAGGTATAATGAAAAAGATTCTATATATTCTTATTGGATGCATATCATTGGGATTGGGTATTATTGGTGTGATATTACCAATTCTTCCAACGGTTCCATTTGTGTTGCTTGCTGCATTTTGTTTTGTAAGATCTAGTGAAAGATTGGATGGTTGGTTTAAGAATACGAAGTTATATAGGGAGAATAATATTAAGAATGGTATGACGAAACAAGCTAAGATTCGTATTATGTGTTCAGTAACTTTATTAATGAGTGTTGGATTTATCATGATGGGATTAAAGGGTATTGTGGTTGGTGATATTGTTTTATTCATAGTTTGGATTTTTCATATAGCTTATTTTACATTTGGAGTAAAGACAGTATGAAAAGGATTTTGAATTATTTATTGGCAATTAGCTTTATTCTTACAATCATGGTTCCAATCACGGGAATCATTGTTCATAAATTAGCTTCCACATTATTCTTAGTATTAGCTTTGATTCATGTCTTCATATATAGAAAGAGATTGGATTTGAAGTATATTCTTATTATTGTATTAACTATATTATCCTTTGTTTTAGGAATACTAGGTTTAATTATGGTTGAACATCCAATAATACTAATTCTTCATAGAACAGTGTCGATTGTATTAATAATCTTATTAGCTATTCATATATATAAGTTTAATAGAAGGCTTGCCGTTGCATAATGTGACGGCATTTATTATATTCAAAGTAATGGCAAATATGATGACGGATGAGTTTAAAAAAAGATAGGAATGAAGGGATAAGAACTCTGTCGTAAAAGATCGATTGATTCAGGATGGTATTATAATTCTAAGATGTTTTTAATTTGAATTGACAAATTTTTGGGGTAGGAGTATGTTCTTACCAAAGAGAAAGCGAGCAAATAATAACAAATTTATTATGTCAAGTTTGGAGATGATATTTTGTATTCAGAACTAGAATATTTAAATTGGATTTTTCGTATCGTGTTGGCTACTTTATGTGGTTGTGCCATTGGATATGAAAGGACTAGTCGAAATAAATCGGCTGGGATTCGAACGCATGCGATTATTGCACTAGGATCTTCAATGTTTATGATTATTTCTAAATATGCGTTTTTTGATGTGTCGACGGCGGATGGAGCTAGAGTGGCAGCACAAATTGTTAGTGGAATTGGATTTCTTGGTGCTGGCGTAATCTTTGTGAAAGATGATTTGATTCAAGGGCTTACTACAGCAGCTGGAATGTGGACTACTTCTGGCATAGCTGCATGTATTGGTGCTGGATTGATTTTTATTGGTGTTTTTGCGACATTATTTTTAGTCGTTCTTCAAAAGATATTTCATTATCCTTTTTTCAATCAAATTGATCATCCTAATGTATTGATTCAGACTAATATTGTTTCTAAGAATGATGAAATATATAAAATATTTGAGAAGTATGGTATAGAGGTCAATGAAATAAAAATTGATAAGAATCTAGATTTAATGACTTTTGATACAAATAGTAGGTGGATTGACCATAAAAACGAATTGTTTCAGGATTTGATGTCAATTGATGCAGTAACAAAAATATCTATTCTCTAATTAATAAAGGGACTATGGCGGATTATTTTGATGATGTGAATCATCAGATGGAAAAATTATTGAGGGGATTGAAAATCATGAAGATTAAAGATGTAATTGAAATTCTAAAACAAGAGGGTACTTGGGTTCGTTGGAATCGTTGTACTAGAGATCGTATTTTGTTTGGAGATGAGAATCAGGAAGTAAAGAAGATTGGTGTTTGTTGGGTGGCTACAAATAAGGTGATTGAAAAGGCATTAGAAAAGGGAATTAATTTTATTATTTCTCATGAGAATATTTTCTATACAACAGGTACGCATTTGGAAACAAAATTACTTGAGTCTGTTGAGCATAAAAAAGAATTGTTGAAAAAAGGAAACATTTGCGTATATCGATGTCATGATGTTTGGGATTCTATTCCTGAATATGGTGTGAGTGATATATGGGCAAAAAAACTAGGTTTTGAATTTAAAGATAGAGTTATTAATTCTTATTATCAATGTGCAGATATTCCAAAACAAACCGTTTCACAATTAGCAAAACATGTGGCAAATGTATTAAAAGATGATGGTGAAGATGGTGTTTATGTTTTTGGAGATGTCAATAAAAAAGTTTCACATTTGGCTATGGGGACTGGTGCTGGAACAGATATATTTGAAATGTTAGAATTCAATCCAGACGTAGTTATTGTGGCAGATGATGGAATTACAAATTATAAGGATGCTCAATATGCGATTGACAATGGTTTACCTATGATTGTAGTAAATCATGCGGGTTGTGAGATTGGTGGTTTAAAAAACATGGTGAATTATTTTAATGATAAACTTCCTGATTTTAATGTTGAGTATTTGGATGAGGGTTTTAAAATCTCTTATTTTAAATAATATATTAAAAAGCAAATTCAAAATCGAATTTGCTTATTTTTTTAGTTTGTCCACTTCTTCATAGAATAGAGATCCATTTAGTTTGTTTACTTGGATTGTTTTCTCTATCCATAATCTTAATACGTCAGATGCGGTTGAGATTTCGTCTAGTTTTGTGCTGATTAGAGCGAAGTCTGGGATTTCATCATCGGATATTTTTCCGTCCATTGTGATTTGAATCAATCGATTTACTAATGGTTGGATATCATTTAATGTTGCGACTGTACTTAATATAATGCTTGGTAAATCTTGTACGTCTACTTGTGGAATGTATTTTTGTCCAATTTCACATTTGTGTGTACAGTGATAGTTACATAGTTCTGGTGCGTGATACAAATCAGCTAGTTGTAGAACAATATCTGGAGCAGCCGTTTGTTTGCCTTTTTCAATTCGGTAGATTTTGTCTGGTGAAATGCCATTTAGTTCTTCACTTGCACTTTCTCTGGTATATCCAGCTTTAACTCGATATTCTTCGTAGGGAGTTTGAAACTCCTTTTTGTTTTGTTCACTCATTATTATGCCCTCATTTCGTATTTCGCAAAAAGTGCGAAAAAGTGTGTTTTATTACGCATTCTTTTGTCTGTAGAAAATGCTCTAATGAAATTATGATATAGATGCTTAAAGATAGCAAGAAGAAAGATTGGTGTTAGTTATGAAAACTGTTGATAATCGTTTACGTATGATTCGTTTAATAGAGAAGATTGAAAGAAATAGAAAGTTTGCGGACCAAATGCATGTAAAGGATGTGTCAAAGTTTAAAGAGCAGAGTAATGCTAATAAATAGGAGGAAAAGAAAATGATGAATAGAGAAGGTTTATTAAGTAGTTTGAAAGGTTTAAGTAAGAATGTTTATTCTAGAGAAGAACTTCTTCCAGAGATGGATCTTTTAGAAGAAGAGATGGCTCAGATTGTGTTTGAAGATGGTTTGGATATTCCTAGTGAATATGTTCATATGTCATATATTATGAAACGTTTGCACATCATGAATAATGAGGTTGGAAATGTAGCGAATCAAGAATTGAAGAAGTTGTCTAGATTGGCTTCTATATTTTCAAATCATGTTCGTGCTCAACAGTCTGGGATTACTGGTGAAGATAGGGTTGAACAATATTTGGGTTATATGAAATCCAATCATGTTGTTCTAAGAAATCTTCAGTTGTCAGATGGTGTTCACAATACAGAGATTGATTTTCTTGTATTGAAACAGGGTGTGGCAACAATTGTTGAAGTTAAGAATTCTAAGAGAGATGTTTATATTGATGAGGCTGGTGACATGTACAAGGTTGGTAGATATGAAAATTTTGATAGTCACTTGGGTGCTAAGATGGATTTTAGAGCGGAAATTATTCAACAACTTCTTAAGAATGCAGGATATGAGAATATGAGAATTGAAAAGGTTGTTGTATTCACAAATAATCGTATTCAAATCAAGAAGGATTATCATGGATTTAGAGTTTGTTTCTTATCTAGACTCCCTCATTTGATTGATGATTTTTATGGTACAGGAGTGATTCAATTCACTAAGCATTTACAACAGATGGCTGATTATATCCAAGGCAAAGATTTGAATGAGTACTATCCTTTTGAAATGGATGTGCAAGAGTTTAAAGAAGCTTTTGTGGATGCTTACTTAAAAATCAAGGGCTATGATCAACCGGTTGAAGATGGTTTATTTACTCGTTTTAAAACAGTAATTCACAGTTTATTCAACATGCCTACTACACAGCATACTTCATATTAAAAATAGGAGGAAAACAAAATGAATTATTTAGATGACAGAGATTATGAGGATGTTTCTTTTATTAAAAAGCATCCAGAGATTAAGGGAGTTTTTATTACGATAGCTGTATTGGTTATTTCTTTTTCGAGCATTGGAATATATAAACTTGCGAATCCACCAAAGGAAGAGGTTAATACTATTAATGTTGAGATTGAGAAAAAGGGTAAGTTGATTGTTGCTGAAACAGAAGCTCATGATACAGATGTTGCTACATCACAAGCTATGGTTGGACCCGTTCCATTGTGGTATGACAATTCTGTTGAGTATGATTGTTGTGCAAAATCTACTGTTACTTATGATTTGGACCAGACTAAGGCTACTGCCAATACTTTAACTAAGGTAGTAACTGTTAAGGCTCCAAGGCAAGAGGTAGAAACGCATTTGATGCTTGATACTTATAAGAGTATTAAGGAGAATCAAACTATTTTCAATCCAGTAGATGACAAGGATTTAAACAAATCTCAAAGGGAACTTCAGAAAAGATTGAATGAAGCAGCGTTGCAGTCTGAATTGCCTCAAGAAGCTCAAACATCATTTGAGGAACATATGACCAAATGGATTACTAATCAGGATGCTTACAAAGATTACACAGTTAAGTTTAAATATGCATAGTCGGTTGGCTATGCATATTTTAATCAACAGTATTTGGAAAGGATGGTTAGAAAAGGAAAGGATGGTTAGAAAAGGAGAAAAGGATGGTTAGAAAAGGAAAAAAGTATTGACATTATTTATTATCAAGATTATAATGTAAGCGAATACAGGATTGTTACTCTTTGAGGCTTTACCTACATGTGTTTTTGGATTGCATGTTTGCGAAGTTTCGAAGAGTTTTTTGTTTATAAGGAGTTGGTGTTATGTTAAAAAATCTATTCAAAGTACAAAAAAAGATTCAAATATATTCTCCAGTTAATGGGAAGTGTGTAGATTTAAAAGATGTAAATGATCAAATGTTTGCCGAAAAAATTATGGGAGATGGTATTGCATTTAAATACAATGAAAATACTATATATTCTCCGTGTAAAGGTAAAATTGTTGCAGTGGCAAGTACTAAGCACGCATTAGGCATAGAAACAGAAGATGGTATTGAAATTTTGATTCATGTTGGGTTAGAAACCGTTGAATTTAATGGAAAGGGATTTGAATTGTTGGTTAATCAAAATGATAAAGTGACAACAGGACAGCCATTATTAAAAATTGATAGAGATTTTTTTGAAACACATCATACTGATTTGACAACACCTGTTGTTGTGACAAGTAAAGGATTGAATATAGAATTCACAAATAAAGAGGAAGTAACTATAAAAGATGTTGTAATGATGATAAATAGGTGATAAAAGATGAAAGTTGTTAAATGCATTAATAATAACGTAGCTATATGCCTTGATGATGATAATAATGAATTGGTTGCTTTTGGAAAAGGGATAGGGTTCAAAAAGCCTCCTTTTGAAATTGATGTAGCCGTTATTCAAAAGACATATTATGGTATTGATGAAAACTATGTTCATATGATAAATGAAATTCCTGAAGAAATTTTGTTACTCTCTGAAGAGATTATAAAATACGCAGAAAATGAACTGGATTATATCTTTAGTCCTAATGTTATCTTTACATTAGCTGATCATATCAATTTTGCTATAGTAAGGTATAAGGAAAGATTAAATATAACTCTTCCGATTGTTCAAGATATAAAATTCTTGTATGAAAATGAATATGCTGTAGGACTGTTTGGATTGCATACAATTAATAAAATGTTAAGCGTATCTTTACCAGAAGTTGAAGCAGGAATGATAGCTTTGCATATCATTAATGCAGAAATATCTGTTGGTAGAAATGAAGAAAAACGAAATGAAGATATGATACAGGATATCATAAAAATTATAGAACAATATTTAAAAATAAATATTGATAAGAATGGATTTAATTATTCACGTTTTGTTTCACATATGAATTATTTATTTAAAAGAGGAAAAAAAGGAAAATATATATTTTCAAAGAACTCAGAAATGTATGATACTTTGATAAAATGTTATCCAAAAACTAATAGAATAGTCGAAAAAATAACTATTTATTTAGAAGATGCAATGAAATGTGTTTTAACAGATGATGAAAAGATATATTTGATATTGCATGTTAATAGATTGTGTACAAGAGAAGATTGTCTAAGCAATCGATAGAGGGCGTTACCTTGCGTAGTGGGCGTGACCTCAGGTATATAAAATTTTGCTATTGTAGAATTTTTAATGCCTGAGGTTTTTTAATGGATTTTAACAATATAGAATCGCGCGAATATGTTGATAAAATAAAAGAGTATGGCAAGTAGAAATGTCAGTCTCAACCAATAGTTTGTATGGAGGAATCTTATGCTAGGAGCAATCGTTGGAGACATTGTCGGTTCTGTTTATGAATGGGACAACATAAAAACGAAAGACTTTCCATTATTTCGTGACGATTGTTTTTTCACTGATGATACGGTTATGACCTGTGCTGTTGCAGAAGCTATTATGAATGGCGGTCAGAAGGATGACTTTATTGACGCCATGAAAAAATATGGTAGGATGTAGCCCGATGCAGGTTACGGTGCAAGATTTGGTAATTGGATTAATGGCGACGATCGAGAACCTTATAATAGCTTTGGCAATGGCTCTGCCATGCGTGTTTCTCCCTGTGCTTGGGTCATGGCTTGTTGCTTTTGTGCACGAACAGGTACCTGGCCAACTAGCAGAGCTCTTGCTCGACTTTCCGCAGAGGTGACTCATAATCATCCAGAGGGGGTCAAAGGAGCTATGGCGACGTCTGATGCTATCTTTATGTGTCGGTATTACTTTGGGGGCTACTGTAGTGACTACGGGCAACCAATCAATGATAACCCTATAGAGTGTAAGAAACGTATCAAGGAAAAAATAGAGAAGGAGTATG
>OOCB01004742.1_pt1 | contig 10933 bp, 3 predicted proteins | sample 1671351 | NCBI WGS metagenome assembly OOCB01 (sample SAMN06348148, study PRJEB24527) | human gut metagenome | biome: human gut; feature: ankylosing spondylitis patient; material: feces | host: Homo sapiens | place: China | collected 2015-10
TTTTTTTTTTTTTTTAATGATACGGCGACCACCGAGATCTACACTCTTTCCCTACACGACGCTCTTCCGATCTGCCACAAGGCGGGAGATTATTTTCTGGTTCAGGGGGAGAATCTGGTGTTCCCGAAAGATACGTCCTTTTCCATGTATTCTTTAAGTGCCCTTCTTCCGGTGCTTCCGGCAAAGACGGAGATGCGGGAGCAGCCGGTGAACGTGGAAAATCCTCCATCCGAAGAAATGAGGATGAGTCGATTCTGGATGTACAGGTTCGTCTGACGGAATATGATGTTTCTGAAAATCAGATGTATGGAGCACTGGAGATTCAGCAGGGTGACTGGGATCTCAGGAACCTGAAACTGACGATTCAGGATATGAATACCAAAGAAACCGTGGCATCTGTGGGATTTGAAAAAGAGAGTGATCTGTCCATTTCACAGAATGGCTGGCTCCTGGAAGGAAATGTTTCCACAGATGATGACGAAGTGTACAAGTTATCTTTCTCTTATGGAGATGATCTGGAGAAGGATACTAATTATCGGCTGACATTGACCGGAGATTATTATAAAGACGATGTACAGATGGGTAATAAAATCTTCCTTGACCGCTGTTTCTTCACGGATTCGGAAGGAATCCGGGTGCGGACACAGGGCGTAAAGGAGACGTCAGTAGACCTGTCACTGGAGAGAAAGAATCAGAGTCAGGTGATCAACCTGATACTTTATGACAGTTCCAGAAATGAGCTTGATCGGATCAGCACATCACTGGCAAATGGAAACGGCGGGCTGACCGCAGATCAGACCATCGATGGACTGGAACCTGACACTACCTATTATATAGGTGTGGAAACTAATGGAGTGGAAGGAAAGATCCTCCAGATCCTGACCTTGAAGCGGGCACCGGAGCTTGGAACGCTGAAGGCGGAACTGGGAATTGGATATTACACCTTATATTTTGACGGAAGTATCGATCCGGACAACGCGATTACCGGATATGTCTATGACATTAATGATATCAGCCAGGGCGATCATTCCATAAAGACGCTGCAGAGCACACAGAAGAATGGTGCGGCAAGAGCGATCTTTGATGATGTGACTCTGAAGTATAATTCAGAATACGGGGCAAAGGCAACAGTCATTACCTATGATAATGAGAAATACACCCGCTACGAAGTAGATCTGGAAGATGATCCGTTGACGACAGATTATGATGAGTCCATTCTGAAGACTGTGAAGCTGGAGTTCCCGTCCTTTGCACCACTGGAAGCCAATTACACATTGACGAGAAATTCCTTCCAGGGATGGTTCAGGCTGGAAGTTCCGGCAGATACGGTATATCAGATCTTTTATGGTAAAAAAGATGAGAATCCGCTGTATCTGATGGTAATGGCGAATTCCGGTGATTACCGGGAACCACAGATTTTCACCTATACGTATGAAGCACTTCTCCAGTCGGAGGGCATTAAGCTTACTTACCCGGCAGAAGGAAAAGGAAAGCTTTATCTGGACGTCTACTGGGACAGCAGCAAAGGCTTGGACGGCATCGCCAAGTTGCTTCCAGAGACAGATTATTATGTATATTTGTTCGGCGATTATGCGAATCTCGCCATGATCGAACAGGACATGGCATATGCCAGCGGTTTTGGCCTGCTGGGAAACTGTAAATTTACCACACCGAAATAAAAGTGCGTGGGTAGAAAGGGAGTAACATATGAGGAAAAACAAAAGCTTTCTGGCGTTGAGCGCTCTGGGAGTGATTGCCCTGATCCTTATGGTGGCGGCAGGAGTACTGTTAAGCGGACAGCGTGCAGTATCCTTCCGTGCAGATGGATATGTGCTGGACACTGCCAAACAGGATGATGACACGCTGGAAGTAGTAACAGACCAGTTTGTGGCTGGAAGTTCCTGGCATACCAATTCTATGGGAACGATCAGTCTGAAAGACCTGGAAGGACAGACTGTCCAGGTAGAAGAAGACAGCTTTATCCATTACAATGACGCTGCTTTGAGTGCATTTGCGGAAGGTTCAATTGTAGATATGGATCAGGTGGATTCCGGGCTGATGACCAGTTACAATGCTCCGGCGCAGACGGTACTTTCCAGTTCCGGAGACAAGTATGTGACAGATAACAATGGTTATGAGCTTTCCTTCTCCAATATTCTCTGGAAGTTGAGTGATACAAAATATATGGCAGTATCTCCGACCATCCAGATCGAACTGGCAGGACAGGACAGCGCATCCGCAGAAGGATTTGTAGAGTTTACTTATCTGGAAGAAGGAATCGTGCAGCTAGTGACCAAAGATCAGGCATGGCAGGTGCTGGCAGCAGGATCCAGACTGGATCTGGCAAATGGCATGAGCATTTATCTGGATACACAGGAAATCGTGGGCGGCAGCGGAAGCGCCAGACTGACGCTGGCAGGTATCAATGCAGATGGACCTTCCAACATCAAGATTGCTGCATCTGATGAGTGGGTACCGCCTACTTTCAACATCACTGCTATCGACGGTGAGGACGGCGAAGCCGGAGATCAGGGCGAAGCCGGAGATCAGGGACAGGCAGGAACCGAAGGTGCATCCGGAGATTCAGGTAAAAATGGTGACAATGGTAAAGACGGTGAGACTGGAGCCACCGGAGCTACCGGAGGCAGCCGCAATAACGGCAGTTCCGCTACCGGCGGATCAGCAGTGACCATGCCGACCATGAACCTGACGGATCTGGATGTGACAGCCGGAAGCATCAGCTTCAAAGTAGAAGTCGGTGAAGGCGGCTGGGAGTTGGAAGATGTGGACCGTCCCGGCGAGGAGAGCGGTACTGTCCAGCTGATCAACGTGCAGACCGGTGCAGTCATCAAGACATGGACTGTCAATTTTAATAACGGAGATACCACATTCCCGTCTGATGGAAGTTCCTTCAGCTTTACAGAGCTGAGTTCCGATACACAGTATCGTATCGTGGTAACTTCTCCGTATCATTACGATATTACTACAGAGGATAACACCATTACCCGAAGCGGTACCAAAGCATTTATCGACAGAACGGTCTACACGGATTCTACTGGTATTTATCTGAATTCTGTGACCTCTGAAGAGAGTGCGGTCAGCGGTACCATCGAAGTGAAGCCGTATGCACTGACATCCGGAAGTGCCAGCTATCTGTTGCTGGAGGTAGTGGATGAGAACGGGGATCCGGTCAGCACATCCATGCCTTATATCAAGAAATTAAGTGAGATTTCAGCAGGAGACGGCAGCGGCTGGGAACTGTCTGACAGTGGAAGTTATATATATAACTTTACCTACAGCAATGCGGCAGGCGACAGTGTTTACACTGACCATACCTATACCGTAAAACTGTATACCAGTACTTCCGCAGCAGCACCGGGAACGGTTACAGACAATGGTGTGGAATTAAAAGACAGTGAGGAAGTACGGACGCTCAAGTCCCTTCCGACCATCGGAAAACTGGTAGGAAATGCACAGACCGGTTATTTTGACCTGTATGTGGACGGTATTTATGTCAATGGTATGAACGATACCAGTTCCGTCAGTCTGTGGACCTACTATATTAAAGATGCCAGCGGCAATCTCGTCCGTACACTGACATCCAAGACATCCGATGCAGTACAGCTGGTAGTGGACGGTGAGAGCATCAAGTATGGCGAGCCGTATACAGCCACTGCGGAAGTCACGATCTATGATAATGAGAAAAATATCGTTCTTCCGACGACAGAAGATCCGAGAGGTGTACAGCTTATTATGTATGCCAGCGGAGATTCCTTTGTATATTATACGGAGGCGGCTTCCAGCAACGGCATTCCGGGAACGACGTTCAACAGCTTCACCGGAACTCTTTCCGTTGTACCGAACCAGAGACAGATCCTGGTGGGCGGCGGACACGACCTGTATGTACAGGTGGAGAATACAGCCGGTACCTATAAAGGAGACAAAGAGGTCGTTGACTATCAGCCGGGCCTCCAGAATACGATCATCACTATGACCGGAAATCAGAAGATTGAGTTTGTGGTCAGCAAAAATCTTCTGGCACAGGGCTCTGATTATGTGATCAGTGTCTACGGTGACTATTATGAGAAATATAACGAAGACGGAACCGCAGATCTGGACAGTCTGGTAAAACAGGGACTGATTGGAAAATATGTGGTATCTACGAAGAAATCCATGCCGCTCTTTATGGTGCTGGATGAACTGGACGGCGATGATGCCATCACCAGTAAACTTCGCGCGAAACTCAGCTTCCCGAATGAGACCACGCTGAATCGCCTGAACTGGCAGAATGAATCCGATAGAAAACAGGTAGAGTGGACGAGTGAGCAGCGGGAACAGTATGAGTACATGCTGAGCCAGATTGAAGAGATCGAAGTGACCTTATACAAAGGTTCTGCAGCAATTGAGAGCAACCGTCAGGGAAATACGTTTGTAATCAAGGGACAGAATATCCGGACTCTTTACGATGATACAAGCGGTACGGACAGTGACGGTATCCAGATCACCGAGTCCAGCTTCGGACTGAGTGCGGATATGATCAGTGGTTCCTACTATATTAAAGTAACTGCGGTTTATGACAAGACCACAGACCATCAGAATGAAGGCGCTAATCTTGGTTACCGGAACCTGATCAGCGGTCTGATGCCGGTGGCAGAGGCAAATAACCGTTTTACACTGACCAGTGAAGTAGCACTGCAGACAACAGCACAGTCCGCACTGCCGGAGCTTCCGACAGCCGGAGACGGTGTGGAAGTAACCCCAATCTATAACGGTCCGGGCAATGACAGCAGCAAGATGTATGCGGACGCGTATGGACTTGATAATGATCCGAAGCTGGCATCTGATACCATTGTTGGATATTATGTACAGGCCAATTATGATGCAACCTGTGAGAAAGTCGATGCGGTGACTTACTATATCATGCAGTCCGGCGTGGTGGAAGATTACTACAAAGATTCCTCGAACTTCAATGTGGCAGGTGATCCGGTTTCCTATTATGAGAATGATTCAAGTCAGGATGGTGTGCCGTTTAAGTTCACGATCCCGGTACTGAAGAACAGTGCATGGACCATGCCATCCCTGATTGTATACTTCGGAGATGTCGACAACAGCCTTAAGACCGGTGACTTTAACAGTGTCAACTTTAATAGTACTGCGGGGTATAACAATGCAGAGCAGAGTATTGTAACTGCATATGGTGGAAGTAAGAGTGTCAATGAGATCTACGGTACATTGAAAAATGAAAACGGATACAACGAGACAGACTTCCGAGGTGTGCAGACCAGCGGAGCCAATCCGGTATTCTATCATATCAACAAAGACAATACCACTACTGCAGTGGTATGTGCACCGGCTCTGAGCAGAGGTCACCATTATACTTTTGCCTATAAGACCAGGGTGGATATGGGTACTGGTGATACGTATATTTATCCGGACAACTCCCAGTACCACTACTCCAGCGGTGACCGGAAATCCTTCCTGAGCAGCCAGACGGTGTCTGTATGGAAGCAGCCAATCACGGCGGATACCTTCCTCTATGAATCCGGTCTGTCCGGAAGCATCAGCCCGAATGGACTGGTGGTGAAAGAAGGGCCGGATGGAGCAGAAGGTCTGACAGAGAAAAAGACCTATAAAGATGGTCTGGTACAGTTGAAATATGGGGGAATGTCCACAGATCTGAATGACTTCTTTATCTGGAAATACTGGATGAAAGATCCGGATGGGGCACAGCCAAGTGCATCGCAGGCATTTGCCACAACGGCTGCACAGCTCATTGCCTATATGCCGCCGAAGACAGATGACGCGACCGGAAAGATGACTGACTACGGACTATTGTTCTTTGAGTCAGCATCTGCGGTAAGTACGTCCTCCATGACGACAGACTGTACGGTAACGGTACAGCAGAAACTTTTTAATGATGACGACAGTTTCCAGAATGGTTATGCGGAGAAGGAAAACTGGTATTGCGGAGATGAGAATAACAGCTACACCATTGCATATCGGAATTCCAGTGCGGCATCCACGACGGTAAACCTTATCGGAGGAACCGGAAGAACGCCTAGTATCAGTCGGAAGGTGGATATGAGTGCGCTGAAATGGGATGTCAACATGAACAATAACGTGGCAGTGTTGTCTGCGCAGATTGATCCGAACAGAACCAGTGAATATCCGGCCGGAATGCTGACAGAATTCATGAAACAGATCCTCTACCTGGATGTGGAAGCGACGCTTAGCAACAACACGACCGTAACCAAACGGTTCAGTTCCAATAATGGTACTTACAGCCTGGAGGTCGATCCAGATAATTCAAACAGTTACCGAATCCGCTGGGATGTGACACTTTTGCAGGGAATTAAGACAGGCGACATCGTTGACTTTACCGTACACTGCTACTATGACACCGGCTTTGGAACCATGGATGCAGTTCTTCTGCAAAAGGATATTGTAGATAAGACGACAACGATCCTGAAAGCAGGAACCGGTGATACGTTCAATGCTGCCTATGTATTACAGAATCTGGTAGATAAGATGTATGTGATACCTGGAACTGTATCTTCGGAGACTTCCTGGACGACTTCCTCCGTAGCTACGGTTGGTAAGATTCCATTCTATGAGCTGGCACAGGCAATCTCCAGTGACGGAAGCACACTTCCGGTGGAAGCAAGTGACTGGACCGGTATTCAGTTGTTTGGAAAGTCCATGTCTTACAATAATTATACAAACAGTGCGGAAACAGATACCGTATGGTGGAATACGCAGGTACCAGGCACCACACATGATCACCAGCTTCTCATGAAGTTCTACCGGGAAACCGGAGGTATGAAGATGGCAGAAGGAGCGGATCTGAACTATACCTATAAGAAAGTTGGATATTATACATTTACAGATACGCTGAATGCACCGGTAACACAGCTGACGCCGTCCATGACCCATACATCCTCTGTTCGAGGTCTGACATATCTGGACTATTATATTGCCTGTGGAAGCCAGAACCTTCTGACACAGTCAGAGCAGACTATTTATCTGAAGCTTTATGATATGAGTGATCAGGCAAATCCGAAGGATGTAACCGACACAGCAGAGGCAACTGTGACACAGCCGGCTCCAGAGACCCCACTGCAAAGGGTAACCATTGATGAAAAGATCTATTATAAATGGAAGTTGACAAATGATATCACAAACTATCGCATCCGGTTCTCCAGCCTGTATCCGGGAACCACTTATGGTCTGGAAGCATACGCTTATCCGGATGTCAGCAATGGTGGAAACGTAAGCAAAGGTACCTTTACGAAAGTAATAGATGCAGGAGCAGACAACAATGCAACCTACAAGGACGTTCAGAAGGAAAATCCGAACTTCCAGCTGACGACTCAAAATAGCGTAAAACTGACCAACGTCCGTGCGACTTACATCAATGACTGGTATATGCAGAAAGGTCTGGAGGTTCACTTCACGACCAATGTATACGAAGGATATAAGATTCTTTGCAAGATCTATGAGACAAAAGCGGATGGGAACTATTCTGACAGTGATACGCCGGTATATGCCTATGAACAGATCCTGAAGCAGTATACACCGGAAAATAACACGGCATATATGGGCGGAGTAACAGGATATGAAAATTATAATTATCTGGCAAATACAACAACCTTCAATACCGGAGATAATACTTTCTGGATTCCGTTCCCGCCGTCCACATCGAACAGACTGACCGGAGGAGCCAACTATACAGTGGTTCTGCAGGCGGTGACGGCAGATGACAGTAACACGAATCTGAATGATCACACGGATTCTACCAGAGAGGCAGGTTATGAGTTTATAACAGACGGAATTGCAGTCAGCAAAGGTGCGGCTTATGCGATCACATCTACCGGAAGGGCAAAATTGTCTGAGGATGGAAAGCAGAATATTTTGGATGTGACCCTGATCGCCAACGATCCGAACCATCAGATCGTGGATGACAAATATTCCTTCTTCATTAAGCGGGTAAAAGACGAAAACGGAACCACGTTGTCCAGCAAAAATATCCTCGGCATAAATGAGGAAGGAAAACTCTGTTGGATGACTACAGAAACCGGTACTGGTGCAGAAGAGGCAACGAATGTTACCATTTCAGGAAATGATGCCGGAATCTGGACACAGGATATTACAGTCAAAGACACCATGTACAGCAAGTCCTTCAGCTTGACAGGCCTGCCTGCCGGCACTTATGAGATCTATACCATGGCACAGATTGACCTAGAAGCAAACGGACAGGATACGAAAGATCGTGTGATCCTGACTGCGTTCCGGCAGACAGCCCAGACCGTGACAGACAATGTCATGGAGGGCAGAATCTTTACGAAGACCCAGCTGGTCGATGGTAAATGGAAACTGATCCTGAGATTAAGCGGATGGCAGAATTTGGATAAAGTAAGTTCCGCTATGTGTCTGGTAGTCAATACCGACCTTAGTTACCATGAGACCTTTGCAGACTGTACGTCTTATCTGAAAGAATCGGATCCACGGATTGAACTGGTTCTGGACGGAGCGAAGGCCGGAGATTATGTGGTAACACTTAACATGTCGACGAAGAGCGGAAATGTGGAAGTTCCGGTAACCTTAAATAACCGTGAGATTACCTTCTCGATTCAGTAAAGAGATAACAGGAGGATGTTATGAGAGTTCTGAGTAGTAAAGTAAAGAGATCGATGCTCCTGTTCGGAGTCGTGGTCCTGGGATGCCTGGGAGCTGTAGGCGCCTGCGTGGGAAAAGTAGTTGCCACGCAGAGCGACCTTTACACCATTGCTTCCGGCAGTACGGTATTTGACAATGCCTACAACCAGGTGGAATCACCCGCGGAAGCATCAGTCAGCCGTTCCTGGGACAAGCTGTATACACTTGCAGTGAACAGTGATAAGAAGACACTGGGAAAACAGACGGTTGTCTATGAACCAACCAGCAGTGCCGTGAAAATATTCGGTTCCGGGTACCGTCTGTATCCGGATGGAACTGTATCCATGTTGGATAATTACACCCAGGTCAGCAATTTAAATGAAACCGGATTTTTTAAGCTGTCTGATCGGAAATATCTGATTACCGGCAGCAGAATCTGGGACAACGTCGGACTGGTGGATACCAGTAATTATCTGTTCATCAGTCTGGATGATGCAGGAAATGCCCGTCTTTTAAACGATACCATGAATGTGGTGGCAGTAGAAGAAGGCATGACCCTCTACAGCGACGGCCTGGAATTTGTATTAAGCAGCCAGACCGCAACCATCGGTGACCACCAGATAGACCTGACCTCCATTCTGGGCGGCATTGCAGGTCTGGGAGAAGGAAGTTCTTCCAAGACAGGAACCGGCGGAGAAGTTTATGACATTACCGTCAGAGGCGGTAACGGCGGTAACGGTGGAACCGGTGGAACCGGTGGAACCGGCGGTATCGGCGGCATGGGCGGAACCGGCGGATCAGGTGGAACCGGCGGAACTGGCGGAACCGGTGGAATCGGTGGAATCGGTGGAACCGGTGGAACCGGAGTCAGCGGTGGAACCGGCGGTATTACCGCAGCAGGCCGTACCTATATGGTATTAAAGAGCGTAAGTTCTGATGCCATGTCTCTGGATATCAGCTATCAGATCGCAGACCCATTTGGAAATTACGGTGTCGGATATCTGCTGGTCTATGACGCAGCGGCAGGTCTTGGAAATTACAATGATACCCAGGCCTACACCATGCCCATCAGCCTGGATGATACAAGCATCCATATTACGGAGTATACATCCGGCATGAGCCAGGATGAAAATGGCAATCTGGTACCGGTGAAATCAGCGATCCAGCCGAACAAACAGTACACCATCGAGATCGGATACTACAGCAGTGAAGATGAGAATGCTCCTTATAAATACATTGATATTATGAGAGCAAATACGGTGAATGTGACATCATCTCTGAAGGTCACACAGCTGGAACTTCAGAATATCAATGCACAGATTGGCCTGGATACAGACACTGCCATGAACAGCGTATGGGTAAAAGTGATCCAGGAAGACGACAGCGGTAACAGTGAGGAAGCAGTACAGCAGCTGAGCGGCAATGAGATCAGTGCAGCCAAGAACGGTAATCTGGGACTGTCCTTAAGCCTGGCAGGCCTTTTCGAGGATGAGACTTATCAGACCCTGAAAAATGACATGACTACAATTACTCTGGAACTGTGGGTAAAATACAGCGACAGTGACAGCAGTACTTACGGAAGCAGACTGAACCGTTACAGCACCAGTAATCCCTATACGACAGGAAGTGCAGGCTATGCAGCATTCTTATCTCTGGCAGATGAAGAGGACGCTGTGGACGGCGAGGCAGTTGTGTCTATCCGCTCTTCCCTGGAGCAGGTACTGAATCAGGTGACGGCTCTTTCCGAAGCACAGAGTGCGACAAAGACACAGCTGGAAGCACTGAATGGAACCACATCCGCAGACAGCAGCACGGATACCGCAGCAGCCACAACGGATAAGAGCGAGCAGGTAAAGGCACTGGAGCAGCAGCTTTCCGAACAGCAGGCACAGAATCAGCAGCTGATGGATCAGCTGAAAGCATTGCAGGAGAAGCTGGACAGTCTTTCTGCGAAGAGTGACAGTGCCAAAGATGACAGCCCAAAGAATGACAGCAATAACAGCAGTCAGGATACCACAAGCACCGATGACAATGCAGGTACCGGTGCAGGCCAGAATACCACAAGCACCGATGGCAGTGCAGACAAGGCAGGTACTGATGCGGTGACTGCACCTGAGGGTGCATCTGCAGCGACCGGAACTGACACGGCAGCAGGGACACAATAAGCCGGAGCGGAAAAGAATGAGCGTCCGAAAGGACACCAGATAGATGTTCATTAACACATAATGGAGGAATCAACAAGATGGAAAGTATTTTAAGTGCAACAATGTCTGCAATT
>OOCB01004758.1_pt1 | contig 10882 bp, 10 predicted proteins | sample 1671351 | NCBI WGS metagenome assembly OOCB01 (sample SAMN06348148, study PRJEB24527) | human gut metagenome | biome: human gut; feature: ankylosing spondylitis patient; material: feces | host: Homo sapiens | place: China | collected 2015-10
TCTGTACGATGGAAGATCGTATCAAAGAAGAGATAAGCAGCGTAATCAGCAGCAACGAACAGAAAGGCATTAGAAAAATGTATCAGTTTTTTGTGGAGAGCGGACAGATCGGGAAAGATTCTGTGATGATCGAGGGCAGTGATGTCAATCATATCAAAAATGTACTGCGCATGAAGCCGGGAGAAAAGATCCGCATCAGCGGACCGGCAGGGGAAAATTATTTCTGTGAAATTGCAGAAATCGAGGATTCCTTTGTGCGCGCGTCGATTTTAGAAAAAGACGAGACCGGAACCGAACTGCAGAACCGGATCTATCTGTTTCAGGGACTGCCGAAAAATGACAAGATGGAACTGATCATCCAAAAGGCGGTCGAACTTGGTGTGTATGAGATCATCCCGGTTGCAATGAAAAACTGTGTGGTGAAACTGGATGCAAAAAAGGCGGCGGCAAAGACAGCACGCTGGCAAGGCATTGCGGAGAGTGCAGCAAAACAGTCAAAGCGCAGTCTGATCCCAAAAGTTTCAGAACCTGTGAGCTATAAAGAAGCTGTGGCATATGCAATGAAACTTGACCAAAAGCTGGTTCCCTATGAAAATGAGCGCGGCATGGCGGCAACGAGAGAGGCGGTAGAGGCGGTCAGACCGGGAGAGTCCATCGGTATTTTTATCGGATCGGAGGGCGGTTTTGCACCGGAAGAAATCGAAGCGGTAAAAGGTGAGATGAAACTGATCTCACTTGGCAGCCGTATCCTTCGCACCGAGACGGCAGGATTTACGACACTTGCGATCCTGATGTATCATATCGAAACGTCGTGCCCGGAAAAATCAAATTAGCCTGACTGTGATTTAGCGGCTGAATGAATTTGTTTCAAAATTGATGGGCACGGACATACACAGAATGAAAACAGTGCGAAGAGATAGCGCAGAAATGAAGATTAAAATGCAACATATATAAAGTTTTGTGCACACAGAGAAAAATGTGCAGAACAGGAGTAACAAAATGCAGGCATATCTGGATAATTCAGCAACGACACGCTGCAGTGAACGTGCGAAAGATCTGATGGTAAAAGTGTTGATGGAGGATTATGGAAATCCTTCGTCACTTCATACAATGGGAGTTGTGGCGGAACGTTATATCAAAGAGGCAAAAGAGCGGATTGCAAAAACACTAAAAGCGGATGAAAAAGAAATCCTTTTTACCTCAGGTGGTACAGAATCAAATAATATGGCACTGATTGGAACGGCGCTTGCAAATAAACGCGCGGGAAACCATATTATCACAACATCGATCGAGCATGCATCGGTGCTTTCACCGCTGGCATATTTAGAAGAACAGGGTTTTCGTGTGACTTATCTTACGGTAGACGAAAACGGACAGATCTCACTGGATGAACTGCGCGATGCAGTCTGTGAGGACACGATCCTTGTATCCATGATGATGGTCAATAATGAGATCGGTGCGGTAGAACCGATTGCAGAGGCTGCAAAAATCGTAAAAGAAAAGAATCCGAATACGATCATCCATGTGGATGCGATTCAGGCATATGGAAAATACCGTATCTGTCCGAAAAAACTTGGGATTGATCTGCTCTCGGTCAGCGGTCACAAAATTCATGCGCCAAAGGGAACCGGATTTTTATATATCAAAGACAAAACAAAGATTAAACCGATTATTTACGGCGGCGGACAGCAGAAAGGCATGCGCTCCGGCACAGAGAATGTTCCTGGAGCAGCGGCACTTGGAGAGGCTGCCATGGAGATCTACGAGAATTTTGATGAAAAGATTGCACATATGTATGCGTTGAAAAAGCACTTTATTGAGGAAGTGACAAAGATCGAGGGTGTGACGATTAACGGAAAGACCGGTGAGGATTCTGCACCGCAGATTGTAAGCGTCACGATCCAGGGCGTGCGGAGCGAAGTCATGCTGCATTCACTTGAGGAAAAAGAAATTTATGTCTCCGCGGGAAGTGCCTGCTCATCAAATAAACCGGCACCGAGTAAAACCCTGCAGGGAATCGGACTGAAAAAAGCGGATTTAGAGGGAACGATCCGTTTCAGCTTCTGTGTCAATACAACGGAAGCGGAAATTGGTTATGCGATCGAACAGTTAAAAGAAATCATTCCGTTCCGCAGGAAATTTACCAGACATTGATCGTAAAGATAGAAAGGGAAAAAATATGTACAAAGCATTTTTGATAAAATATGCAGAAATTGCAATCAAAGGAAAAAACCGTTATCTGTTTGAGGATGCATTAGTCAGCCAGATGAATCATGCGTTAAAGAAAGTAGACGGAACTTTCCGCATCCGCAAGGAGCAGGGAAGAATCTATATCGAGATGGATGGCGAATATGATTACGACGAGGCGGTAGAAGCATTAAAATGTGTATTTGGTATCGTCGGAATCTGTCCGGTTGTTATTTTAGAGGACGAGGGATTTGACAAATTAGCAGAAGAAGTGATCCATCATATTGATGAGGCTTATCCGGACAAGCATTTTACCTTCAAGGTAAATGCGAGAAGAGCGCGCAAAAATTATCCGCTTGAGTCCATGGAGATCAATGCACAGCTTGGAGAGCGCATTTTAAATGCATTCCCTGAGACACGCGTGGATGTGCACAAACCGGAAGTTGTGATCAACGTGGAGATCCGTAATCAGATTAATGTATATTCAACGGTTATTCCGGGACCGGGCGGTATGCCGGTCGGCACAAACGGAAAGGCAATGTTACTGCTTTCCGGTGGAATTGACAGCCCGGTTGCAGGTTATATGATCGCAAAACGTGGAGTACACATCGATGCAACATATTTCCATGCACCACCATACACAAGCGAGAGAGCAAAACAGAAGGTTATAGATCTTGCGAAGATCGTTGCAAAATATGCAGGACCGATTAATTTACATGTTGTAAACTTTACAGACATTCAGTTAGCGATCTATGAGAAATGCCCTCATGAAGAATTAACGATCATCATGAGAAGATATATGATGAAGATCGCAGAACATTTTGCAAATGAAGGTGGAAGCCTTGCACTGATCACTGGTGAAAGTATCGGACAGGTAGCAAGCCAGACGATCCATAACCTTGCGATCACAAATGAAGTATGTAATATGCCAGTATTCAGACCATGTATCGGTATGGATAAACAGGAGATCGTAGATATTGCAGAGAAGATCGGAACATTTGAGACATCCATTCAGCCATTTGAAGACTGCTGTACGATCTTTGTTGCAAAACATCCAGTTACAAAGGGTAATTTAAAGAGAATTAAGAAATCAGAAGAACATCTGGAAGATGTGATTGATGATTTAATGAAAGAAGCCATTGATTCTACAGAGATCATTCACGTAAAATAAATGGCTGAAGCTGAGACAGTATAACAGAAGCCTCATCAGAATCAAACGAAAGTTCTAAAGGCTTCGAAAGATCGAGGCTTAGCATACTCATCAGTGATCTGGCATCCACGACATAGTCATTGGCAACGATCTCAAACGTGCCAGAGTGCTTGTCAAGGATGTCGACAAACGAGTATAGGTCTTTGATGGAATTTAGTTTGATCAATGCATCATACATGGGATAATACTCCTTCCAATTAACAAGGATAGTGTACTCGTATTTGTCATAAAAGTCAACAAGAAAGGAATCGTATGAATTTACAAGGAAAAAGAGCGGCCATTGTAACTCTTGGCTGCAAAGTAAATCAATATGAAACGGATGCCATGTATGGAATGCTTAAGGAAGCAGGTGTTACGATGGTCGATCCGAAAGAAGCGGCAGATATCTACATTGTGAATACATGTTCTGTGACAAATATGGCAGAACGTAAATCAAGACAGATGCTTCACCGCGCAAAGAAGAAGAATCTAGACGTTGTTGTAGTAGCAGTTGGATGTTATGCTCAAGTTGGAAAAGAAGAATTATCAAAAGATACAAATATTGATTTGATCATTGGGAATAATAAAAAGAAAGACTTGATCCATATTTTAGAAGAGCATATGGGAGAGAAGGAATCAGCCGCAGAATCGATCGAAGTTATTGATATTGCGCATGATCAGGAATATGAATCTTTGCATGTAGAACAGTTAAAAGAACATACCAGAGCATATATTAAAGTACAAGATGGATGCAATCAGTTTTGTTCTTACTGCATTATCCCTTATGCAAGAGGAAGAGTCAGAAGCCGTAAGATGGAAGAAGTGTTAGAAGAGATCACGAATCTGACAAAACATGGATGTCAGGAATTTGTGATCACAGGAATTCATGTTACATCGTATGGAAAAGATTTGGGAGATGTTACACTGACCGATCTGTTAGAAGAGATTGCCAAGATCCCGGAAGTTAAGAGAATCCGTTTGGGATCTCTGGAACCTGGATTTATCACAAAGGATACATTGGACCGCCTTTCTAAGATGGAAAGTTTTTGCCCACATTTCCATCTGTCCCTGCAGAGTGGATGTGATTCTGTCTTAAAACGAATGAACCGTAAGTATACAACACAAGATATCAGAGAGAAATGTAAGGCAATTCGTGAACATTTCCAATATCCAGCATTGACAACAGATATTATCGTAGGTTTTCCAGGAGAGACAGAAGAAGAATTTGAAGAGACAAGAAAATTTTTAGAAGAGATCGATCTCTATGAAATGCATGTGTTCAAATATTCCATTCGAAAGGGAACGAAGGCAGCAGATATGAAGCCACAGATCAATGATCAGATTAAGGCAAAACGAAGTAATGTCTTATTAGAAATGTCAAAACAACACCAGAAAGAATTTGAGACAAAACAGTTAGGCATGGTCAAAGAAGTACTGATCGAAGAAAAGATGCATGGAAAAGATCATTATTATACAGGGCATACAAAGGAGTATATAAAAGTTGCACTTTACAGTGAAGAACCATTGGAAAATAAGATCGTGAAAGTAAAGCTAAGACAGATCTTAGATGATGGATATGTATTGGCAGAGTGTTAAACAGATGTGAAATTTTATGATTTCCATTGCTATTTCATACATTTTATATTAAAATGGTTAATAAATGAAAGGGACGTGATAATTATGGATAATAATCAAACACAACATTTTTCCGTTGTTAGAGAGGAACTGGATGTACACATGATCTTAGAGCGTGTATATGAGGCACTGCAGGAGAAAGGATATAACCCTGTCAATCAGATGGTAGGATATATTATGTCTGGAGATCCAACATACATTACCAGTCACAACAATGCAAGAAGCATCATCAATAAAGTCGAGCGTGACGATATCATTGAAGCATTGCTTGAGAACTATATTGAGACAAGATTAAAGTAGAGACCGTGGTATTATGAGAAGGATATTAGGGTTAGATTATGGGACGAAGACAGTCGGAGTGGCGTTAAGTGATGAGCTTCATATTACAGCACAGCCATTAGAGACGATCACAAGGAAAGATGCGAATAAGTTAAGAAAGACTTACGCAAGGATCGAAGAACTTGTGAAAGAATATGATGTTGAGAAGATTGTTTTAGGTCTCCCAAAGAATATGAATAATACAGTAGGTGAGCGCGGAGAAGATACTTTATCTTTCCGCGATACCTTAGTGCGTCGTACAGGATTAGAAGTGATCTTGTGGGATGAGCGACTGACAACAGTAGCATCAGAGAAAGTTCTGATGGAAAGCGGTGTAAGACGCGAAAACAGAAAGAAAGTGATCGATCAGATCGCGGCGTCTATGATTTTACAGGGATATTTAGATTCCCTATAGGAGGAACAGACAATGAGCAAGAAAGACAGCAAGATTCTTTTTCTGGATGACGATGGACAGGAAATCGAATTTAATGTCATAGAACAGACAACGATCGCAGGTCAGACTTACCTTTTGGTAGAAGACTGCGAAGCATCGAGTGAAGATGAGAGCGTTGTATTGATCATGAAAGAAGTGCAGTTAGAGGATGACTATGTATCCTATGAGATCGTTGAGGACGATAAAGAACTGGATATGATCTCAGATATTTTTAACGCACTGTTAGATGGACTTGAAGTGAGTTTATAAAATATATAAGAGTGTTTAAAACAATGGATTGTCAGACCTACGTAGATATGGAGGAAGAAAGTTGAAAGACAATCAAGTAAGACAGCAGGCAAGACCAAAACGAAATAATTATTATGCAAATGATAACAAGAAATCATACAATAAGAATAATTATCAGGCAAGGGGAAGAAGACCAATGCCTAGAAGAAAGCCTAGCTCAGTAAAGATCATTCCACTTGGCGGACTCGGCCAGATCGGAATGAACATCACAGCATTTGAATGCAATAACCAGATTTTGATCGTGGACTGTGGACTTGCGTTCCCAGATGAGGATATGTTAGGAATTGATTTAGTTATTCCAGATATCACATATTTAAAGGACAATGCAAGCAAGATTCGTGGACTGGTTATCACTCATGGTCATGAGGACCATATTGGAGCGATTCCTTATTTCGAGAAGGAATTGAACGTACCGATCTATGCGACAAAACTTACCATGGCATTGATCGAGAACAAATTAAAAGAGCACGGTATTTTAAATAACGTGGAGCGCCATGTTGTGACACATGGTGACAAAGTAAAACTTGGAATCTTTAATGTAGAATTTATTAAGACAAATCACAGTATTGCAGATGCAGCAGCACTTGCGATCACAACACCAGCAGGTGTGATCGTGCATACAGGTGACTTTAAGATCGACCATACGCCATTATTTGGGGAAGCAATCGATCTTGCAAGATTCGCAGAACTTGGAAGTAAGGGAGTTCTGGCATTGATGGCAGATAGTACGAATGTAGAACGACAAGGCTATACACCATCAGAGAAGAATGTAGGAAAACGTCTGGACAATCTGTTCGCAGAACATTTAAAAGGACGTATGATCATTGCAACATTTGCATCGAACGTGGATCGTGTACAGCATATCATCAATTCTGCACATAAGTACGGAAGAAAAGTTGCAGTAGAAGGACGAAGCATGGTAAATATCATTGCGACAGCGTCCGAATTAGGATACATCAAGATTCCAAAGAACACATTAATAGAAACTGATCAGATTAAGAATTATCCTGACGATCAGATTGTTTTAATCACAACGGGAAGCCAGGGAGAGACAATGGCAGCATTATCCCGTATGGCAAACTCAACTCACAGAAAAGTATCCATCGTACCAAGTGATACGATTATATTCAGCTCAAGTCCAATTCCTGGAAATGAGAAGAACATCTCAAAGATCATGAATGAGCTGGCATTAAAAGGTGCACAGATCGTATTTGAAGATACACATGTTTCCGGTCATGCATGCCGTGAAGAATTAAGACTTATTTATGCACTGACGAAGCCGAAGTATGCAATCCCTGTTCATGGAGAATACCGTCATCTGATGCGTCATCGTGAACTTGCCATCGAGATGGGAATTCCAAAGGAGAATGCATTTGTATTGGCAGAAGGTGATGTTCTGGAGCTCAATAAGAGACAAGGAAAGATCGCTGGAAAAGTACAGGCAGGAGGAATCCTCGTTGATGGACTTGGTGTCGGAGATGTTGGTAACATCGTATTGAATGACCGTAAGTTACTGTCTCAGAATGGATTGATCATTGCAACAGTTACTCTGCAGAAACATGGCAATATGATCTTGGCAGGTCCAGATATCGTATCTCGTGGGTTTGTATATGTCAGAGAATCAGAATCTTTGATGGAAGGTGCAAGAGATGTTGCAAGAGATGCGGTAGAGGAATGCTTAGAACGTAATATCACAGACTGGGCAAGGATCAAGACGAAGATCAAAGACGAGCTTAGTAATTACATTTGGAAGAAGACAAAGCGTAATCCAATGATCCTGCCGATCATTACAGAGGTTTAAGATGAGTCTTTCAGAAGAGAAGAAGTTTTTTCATTCCGAAGGATGGCAACTGTTTTTTAGGACATTAAGCAGAGTATTTTTAATCTGTGCGATCTTCTGTATTTTCTATGGGGCGTATTTTGTGGCAGAACAGACATTTTCGAATCAGCCATATAATGCACAAAGCCATAAGAAAGTAACGGTCATTGTTACACAGAATGAGTCAGATGAGAAAGTTGCCGAAACCCTTGTTTCAAAGAAACTGATCTATGGAAAGACTAGATTTGTGATCCGCAAATATTTCTCAAAATACAAAGATAAGTCGTTTATTTCAGGGACATATGAATTTACACAGTCTCAGGGAATGGATGACATTATGGGTATTTTATGCGGAGATCATGTATCAGAGGAGATCATACAATGATAGTGGATTTAAATATCACAGAATATATCCGCTCATTGATGAAAGAAGAGAAGAACGATTTAAGCCATATTGAATCAGAGGCCAGAGTCAATCATGTTCCGATCGTCAAACCAGAGACGAAGGAACTCTTAAGGACTCTGGTCCTTTTAAAGAAACCGATGAAGATCTTAGAAGTCGGAGCAGCAGTGGGATTTTCTTCTCTTTATATGAACAGTTACCAGCCGGAAGGCGGAACGATCATCACGATTGAGCGAAATGAAAAAAGAATCAAGAAAGCAAAAGAGAACATCAAAAATCAGGGAAAAGAAGAACAGATCACCTTACTAGAAGGAGATGCGATCGAGATCTTAAAAGGACTTGATGGAAGTTTTGACCTTATTTTTGTAGATGCAGCCAAGGGACAGTATATTCATTTCCTTGATGATGTACTAAGACTTCTGGCACCAGAAGGTGTGCTGGTTTCAGATAACGTACTTCAAGACGGAGACGTTGCCAGATCACGTTATGCGATCGAGCGAAGAGACCGCACCATTCATAAACGAATGAGAGACTATTTATATACGATCAAGAATCACCCACAGTTAGAGACAACGATCCTTCCGGTAGGTGATGGCGTAGCAATCAGTATCAAGATGGGAGAAAGTAATGAGAGACGTTGAATTATTAATTCCAGCAAGTAACTTGGAAGTATTAAAAGTTGCTGTGTTATATGGAGCAGATGCCGTTTATATCGGTGGAGAGATGTATGGACTACGTGCCAAAGCAAAGAATTTCTCCATGGAAGATGTTAAAGAAGGAATTGAATTTGCACATAAACACGGAGTGAAAGTTTATATCACTGCTAATATCGTGGCACACAACGAAGATTTAGAAGGAATCCGCAAATATTTTGAAGAATTAAAAGAGATCAAACCAGATGCACTGATCATCTCAGATCCTGGAGTTTTTATGATTGCAAAAGAAGTTTGTCCAGATATTGACCGCCACATCAGTACACAGGCAAACAGTACCAACTATGCAACATACAAGTTCTGGTATGATCAGGGAGCGAGCCGTGTCGTATCTGCAAGAGAATTATCTCTGGAAGAGATCAAAGATATTCGTGCTCATATCCCAGATGATATGGAAATCGAATCATTTATTCATGGTGCTATGTGTATCTCTCATTCCGGAAGATGCCTGTTAAGTAACTACTTCACAGGAAGAAATGCAAACAGCGGAGAATGCACACATCCTTGCAGATGGAAATACTCTGTGATGGAACAGACAAGACCAGGAGAATATATGCCAGTGTATGAAAATGAACGTGGAACATATATTTTTAACTCCAAAGACTTGAATATGATTGAATATATCGATCAGATCTTAGATGCGGGAATCGACAGCTTGAAGATCGAAGGACGTATGAAGACAGCTCTTTATGTAGCAACGGTTGCAAGAACTTACAGAAAAGCGATCGATGACTGCAAGGAGTCCGTAGAAAAATACAGAGCAAATATGGATTACTACAAAGAAGAGATCGCAAAATGCACATACCGTCAGTTTACAACAGGATTCTATTTTGGAAAGACAGACGAAACTTCCCAGATATATGACAGCAATACGTATATTAAGAACTGCACATACATCGGAATCGTTCAGGGACATAATGACAAAGGATATGCACTCTTAGAACAGAAGAATAAATTCTCTGTCGGAGAGACGATCGAAGTTATGATCCCAGACGGAACAAACAAAGAAGTTATAGTGAAAGCGATCGAAGATGAAGACGGAAGACCAATGGAATCCGCCCCACATCCAAAACAGATGATCTATGTTGATTTTGGAGAAGAGATCAAAGAAGGATATCTGCTTCGAAGAAGAGAAGAAGTCGAAGGAGAGAATTAAGATAAGATCGGCAAAAACTTCAGAATAGAAATGGAAAAGCACTTTTCTAAGCAAAGTATCATAGTATGATAAAAAGGCTTAGAAGGGTGCTTTTCTTTTGCAAGAGTTTTTACAACCTTTATTACCAGAGGAAGAACGTCATTATCTGATCCTAAGCCGCCAGGGAGACATGAATGCGAGAAATCTGTTAGTGGAACACAACCTTCGTTTGGTTGCACATATCGTAAAGAAATATCATAATCTGGACAGGGAAAAAGAAGATATGATCTCGATCGGTGTGATCGGGCTGATCAAAGCGATCAATACGTATGATATCAGCAAAGGCCACCGGCTTGTCACGTATGCTGCAAGATGCATTGAAAATGAATTATTGATGATGCTTCGTCAGGAAAAGAAAACATCAAAGAACACATCCCTTTATGAGCCAATCGGGATAGATAAAGAAGGAAACGAGATCCATCTGTTAGATATTCTAGGAACACAGGAAACGGACTTGATCAAAAAGATCGAGCAGAAAGAAAATATCAAAAGAATCTATGAAGAATTAGAGAAAATGGAGATGAATAAGGAGAAGAAAACACTGATCATGCGTTATGGACTTTATGGAAGAGAACCAATGACACAAAAAGAAGTAGCAAAAAAACTTCATATTTCAAGATCCTATGTAAGCAGGATTGAAAAGAAAGCACTAATGTTATTAAAAAGTAAAATAAAGACATG
>OOCB01004759.1_pt1 | contig 10882 bp, 3 predicted proteins | sample 1671351 | NCBI WGS metagenome assembly OOCB01 (sample SAMN06348148, study PRJEB24527) | human gut metagenome | biome: human gut; feature: ankylosing spondylitis patient; material: feces | host: Homo sapiens | place: China | collected 2015-10
TGCTCCTCCCGGCGCAGGATCCGCTTCCACTGAGCCAACTTCTCCTGTTTGGTGGCAACGTCGAAGGAGGCCTCCTCCAGTGCCTCCATCAACTCCCGGCAGGATTGGAAGCGCCTCACCGGGTCGGGCTGCACACACTTTTGGATCAAGTCACCCAACTGATGCGGGAAGCCGCCGATATACATTGCATGGATGCAGCCTATCTCATAGGGCGGCACGCCGGGGTTACAGCCGGTCGCCAAATAATAGAGCGTGGCCCCCAGACCGTAGATATCTGTCCGGGCATCGGTCTGTCCCATCCCGCCGAACTGCTCCGGGGCGGCATAGCCCCGTGTACCCAGACAGACGGTATCCCCCGCTTTGCCGGGTTTATAGACACGCATCGTGCCGAAATCGATCAGTGCAAGACGGCCATCGGGCCGCAGCAGGATATTTCCCGGCTTCATGTCACGGTAGACATAATTTCTCTCATGCAGATAGCGCAGCACATCGCATAGCCGCCATGCCCAATCCACCACCTGGATCAGATCCTGAGTCCCTTCTCTGGTCATGACGCTCTCTAGTGTCTCGCCATCAAAATATTCCCGGACCACGCAGAGGGTCTCCTCATCCTCCAGAACCTCTACCAGCTTTGGAATGGCCGGGTGATCCAGCTGCCGGAGGAGGTCAGCTTCCTTCAGGAGCAGCTCACGGATGGCCTTTTGGGCGGGACGATCATCCTTTCGGCAAGGCTTCAGCACCACAAGCTTATCCGTACGGGAGCTTTTCGCCAAATAAACGTCCTTTACGCTCAACGGGGCAAGTGTCCGGATGATCTCATACTCCCCTATCCGCTTTTCCCCTGCAAAATCGCCCCTTGGACTCGGCGGCGTTTCCTGCCGGGGAGGTGTGTACGACTCATTCCGCAGGTCAAATATGACCTTCTCAGTCCTTGCAAAACCGATCTCATCATAGGCCGCAAGCTGATACTTCTTTCCCGGTATGAGCTTACGTCCGTTTATCCACGTACCATTGGTAGAAAAATTGTCTCGCACAAACCAAATTTCCCGCTCATAGAAAAAGGCCGCCTGCCTCCGTGCCACGGTCCGTGCGCTCAGGCGGACGTCACTGTCAGGCGCTCTGCCTACCGTTACCATCGGCTTTTTGATCCGCAGCTTTTCACCTGTGCTTGGGATCGTAAGGGGGAGTACATCGGAATACAGGACCACCGTGGTATCCGGCGGCAGCATCACATATTCCGAGTCATCCGGTACGGGTCGGCGCTCCTTCTGCGTCAACAACTTCCAGTTTTTTACGGTCAGCAACTTTCCGCAGCATCTGCATACGTATCTGGTTTCATCGGTACCTTCTTCAAAAGCCATGTATTCATGCTGTCCATCCCTGCAATCGAGAATTGCATCGGCCTCTTTGCCCAGCATCTCACGCAAGACAAGCTTTGCGAGCCGCTCCATGCCGGTCCTTGTGGGGTGGGAGCCGTCGATGGCATCATAGGGCAGGTGATAGGCATACAGATCGATGAGCCTGCCGCCCTCCAGCACTGCCGTGCGGCGGATGATATCGTTATATACCTCGATGGAGATACCGCCTACGCTCTCCGGAAACGCAAAGGCCGGATCGGTACTCATATAAGTGGAGCAGAGTGTGCAGCACCAGAGCTCGGCATCCGGATAATTGACCCGCAGCTTTTGCAGCATTCGCCGGTAGGCCGTCTCGAACACAGAATACCACTCGTCGGACACTCCGCTGTCCTCCATGGGCCGGACGGCGTTCGCCCAGTCATTGGTGCCGAGATAGACCAAAATCACATCCGGCCGGACACCCCGCATATGCAGATGGCTGGTCCGCTGATCGCTGCACCCGGAGGGGAACAGCTCATGCTGCCCCGGCAGCTTTGTCACCCGACTGCCGGACCAGGAGTCATTGACCAGCAGTTCACCGCCGAAGAAGTCGATGACCTGCCCCCACCATGTATCCGCCATGGTATAGACCCCCGTCCGGCTGCAGACGTCGCCTTTGTAGAAGACGCTGTGATCCGGCGGATTATAGCTTTCCAGTGTGCTGACAGAGTCTCCCAAGACGGAAAATTGTTTGCCTCGATAGAGGTTTGTCGTTTTCCACTGGGAAAGCTCCTCCTGCCGTATTTTCTCCGGGGTAGGCGCATCGTCCACCAGCCACATGGGGCCGGAAAAGCGGAGCTTGGCAGCCTCGGTAGAGAGACCGTCAAAGGCGAGCTGGAAGGCCATCAGGTTCGGACACGGCTTAAAGGGATCGTTGCCGTTGCTGCTTTTGATGGCAAAGACGATATCTGTGAAGCAGGTATCGTAGTGCTCCTCCAGCAGAACATCCCGAAAGGCCTGCGCCACGATCTCCGGCGGATTCTTGAAGGCTCCGCAGCCGAAGGCACCTAAGATCAGCACCCGAATGTCGTTATCTATGGCGGCATTGAAGATGTTGCGGATACGGGAACGGAACAGATCCCCCAGCACGGCGGAATTCGTATGCGGCAGCATGAATAGGATGGGCGCAGCGCAGGTGATCACATCCACACGAAACCACTGGTTCCGCTCCTTCAGGCTCAGATCCTCGTTTTTGAATACGGTCACACCCTTGGTGTAGATCAGGCGGTCGGAGTAGAGATACCGGCCGTGCTCATAGTGATACTGATAGAAGTCGTCATATACGCCGGGTGTATTGGCCAGACACGGATAGAGATTGCTGCAGCGGCAGAGGCACTCCTCCTGCGCCGTGGCACCGTTTTTCACGCCACCGCCGGGGACCTCCGGATTGGCAAAGTTCAGCACAGCCACGCCGTATTGATTCCCGAAGCGGGCAGCCGCCGCAAAGGTGGTGGTATCCTCCACCGTGATGCGCCGCTCATACCGGGGCACGAGCGGCTGTTGGGCCCTGAAATCCTCACGGTAGACCTTGGTTCCCTCCATGGCCTGACGGGTAGCGTCCCGCAGTGCTCCGCTTTCGCAGCGGCGCAGCGTGTCCTCAAAGTGCTCGATCAAATTCTCTGGCATTTTTCTTCCTCCTTATCATCCGAAACCATCAAAGCCTCCGGCCGGGGCCGGAGGCTTTGATGCCGGCTTATGCCGGGTCAGGTCTTACTTCTCTTTGTCGTTCTTCTTTTTCTTGCCGGCGGCCAGAGCGATCACCACACCGGCGATCACTACCACAGCGGCGATGGAGCCGAAGAACAGCGGCTTATTGTTGTAGTAGCGCACGAACAGATTCGTGGTGACGTAGAAGTTGGTGATCTCCTCCGTCTGCTCGTTGCCGGCGGCGTCGGTGCAGACGATCTTCACCTGATGCGCTCCGGTGGAATCGCCCGGAATATCGAAGGTGAACTCGCCCTGGTCCGCCACGATGGCGGCGATCTCCTCTGCTGTCCACGTCTTGTAGGCCTTGCTGTAATCGTCCAGATACACCACCACGGACTGAAGCAGCAGGTTATCTCCGGCGGACAGGCTCACCGTGAGGTTCTCCAGAGGATAGGTGGTATCGCTCTCCAGATTGGTCACGACCATGTTGGGCTTGGTCTTATCCACGCCGAAGCCGATCTCCTGCTTCTTGGTGTCCAGCGTGTTTTCCGCTATGTTGCCCGCAGCATCCTCGGAATAGAAGGTCAGGCGATAGACGCCGTCATCGGCAAAGTTCTTGGCCAGCACGGTGTAGATGTACTCATACCACTGACCACTGCCGCCCCGCACCTCGATGCGGTAGTCCGTACCCTCCTGCAGGATGATGGTCTGATTGTTCTTGAAGAGCGTGATGCGGATGTTCTGGAGGGCGTCGGGGTTGGTCTCCGTCACCACCACATCCTGCGGCGTCTGGACGTAGGAGCCGTTGAGCTGCTCCGTGGCGGCGCTGAGGGCATAGGTGGAGCCGAAGCGGTTGACGGAGAACAAAATGGTCTTTTCCGTGGTGTTGCCCGCCTTATCCGTCAGGGTGGCCGCCAGCGTGTAGATATCGTCTACTTCCTTCTCCTTGGCGAAATTCTTGAAGGTAAAGACCTTGCCGTTGTGCTGGTCGGCATAGGAGCCGTCCAGCGCAACGCCCTTGCGCATGGCGCCGGTGAGGGTGATGCTCACCTGTGCATCATCGTAGTTGGTATCGGAATAGGACACTACCGGGATGATGTCGCCGTTGTTGGCGGAGCGGTCGGCTACGCCGGTGATCTCCAGCGTGGGAGCCGTGGTATCCACATAGAAGGTCTGCTCCGTGAAGTCGGCGGAGGTGTTGCCCGCCTTATCCGTCACGTCGATGTCGAAGGTGTACAGGCCGTCACGCTGATAGGCGATGGTGGCCGTATGGCGGTCGCCGCTGGAGGTCCAGCCGCTAACCGTGGGCAGCGCAATATCTGCGCCGTCATCGGTGGCCCGGAGGGTGATGTTCACCCGGCTGGCGTCGAAGTTGTGCTCCGTGACAACAACGGTGGCCGTGCGGTTTGCGTTGTAGTAGTTTCCGTTCAGGGCGGAGTTGTTGTCATAGGTGACGCTGATGGTGGGGCGGGTCTTATCGATGGTGAAGGCCGTCGGGGCGACGGTACCGTCGGCATAGTGTACCGGCTCGTTGGGGTTGCCCGCCTTATCCGTCACGTCGATGTCGAAGGTGTAGTCCCCCTCGGCGGTGTATTCGATGGTGGCCGTATGGAGGTCGCCGCTGGAGGTCCAGCCGCTGACCGTGGGCAGCGCAATATCTGCGCCGTCATTGGTGGCCCGGAGGGTGATGTTCACCAGGCTGTCGTCGAAGTTGCGCTCTTTCACCGTGACGTTGGCCCGGCGGCTCTCCCGGAAGAAGGTGCCGCTGTCCGCCGCATTCTTGTCATATTCGATATTGATGATAGGCTTCGTGATATCGATCTTGATGGAATACTCCATGGACGTGACATTGCCTGCGTTGTCCTCGGCGGTCAGCAGGATGCGGACATCGTTGCTGTTGTTCTTCTCCGCATCCACGGTAAAGCCCATGCCCTCCTTGGACTTGCAGGGGGCTTCTTTGCCGTTCCACTTATAGAGTGTGTCATGCTGGGTCTGAGTTCCCATGTTATAGACCGTATAGGTCACCTGCTTCAGGCCGGAATACACGTCGTTTTCTGCGGGATCGTTTGCCGACACCTCCACCGGCACATCGCCGTTATAGATCTTGTTGTTGGTCAGACCGGACTCCACCACGAGCTCCGGGGCCGTAAACTCCTCGTGAGGTCTCTCGTTGTCCACCACCAGACCGTTGGTGCTGAGGTAGGTGACATGGCCGGCCATATCCGTGATCTTCAGATAGACCACAAGCTGCTGGTTGGGTGTAAATTCCGTGGTTTCGCCTATATCGGTCCACTTCTGCTGCGCCAGCTCATCCAGCTCCTTAGCCGTCAGCGGTGCCTTCTTGGTGTCGTCAGTCCCGAATTTCTGGACAAAGTATTCCTTGCTCTTGATGGGAGAGGTCTCGTCCCCTTCGTTATGGGTAATGACGATCTTATCATTGGCCCAAACGCCAAAGGTCAGGTTCTCGCTGTCGATGAGCGCTTCCCATACAGGGGAAGAAGTGGGATCCTTTCCTCCCACCACATAGGTGTTGGCGGTGATGGTACCGGTGGGGGCTTTCGTATCCACGGTGAAGCAGTAGGGGGTCTCACCAATGGTGGTGGCGTTTACGCTCTTCTTCTGGTCCTTGTCAGCAAGGGCGGACAGACCGGCCTTGTTGGTGTAGGAGATGGACCAGATGTAATTGGCATCCCCAGACCAGATGTAATCGGCATCCCCAGAGAAGATCACGTCACAGGAAACTTTATCCGGGTCAGGAAGATTCGTCTCCGGGTCAACAGCATTTCTCCAATCGCCGATCGTGACCGTGTTCCTCACGTCGTTGCCCGCCGCATTCTTGGCCTTGATATCGAACTTGACCGCATCGAGAGCCTGAGTACTGGCTCTGTCGGTGATGGTCACAGTGGCGGTGCGGACAGCATCGTAGTAGCCCCGCTTTGTGCCGTTCTCCTCCACCACATTGACGGGCTTTTCATCTCCGAACTTGATCTCGATGGTAGGAGGTGTGGAGTTGATCTTCACTGCCTGCGGCGGCGTCGTGTATACATTGCCGGCCCGGTCAGTGACCTGCACATAGATCACAACGTTATCGCTGTTGTTCTTCCCGGCATCCACGGTGAAGGTGCAATCGCCCAGCTTCTGCAGGATATCGCCGCCCTTCGTGTAGGTATAGAGCATCTCCCGCTGGGTCTCGGTCCCCTGCTCCGTCTCGGTGCGGTCCTTTACCACCCAATACTCCACGGACTGGATGCCGGAGTAGTCGTCCGGGTCGTTGATGCCATTCACCGTGGCGGTGAAGTTCTTGTTGTAGTAGCCGTTGGTGTTGGCCGCCTCGAGCGCCAGCCCCAGCTTGGGGGCCTTCTTATCCACGACAATCTTCAGGCCCTCCAGCTTCTTGTCTGCCAGCTGTGCCACACGGATCTCCGTCTCGCCGTAGAACACCCGGATGGCCTGAATGGTCTTGGTTTCCTGAATGGCCGCCGGCTGCGTAAAGGAGGCGGTCTTCGCATCGTAGCCGCCGGAGGTCGTTCCGTCGGCAAAAATCAGCTGGATGCCCTTGATCCCGGTCTCGCTGCCAGTCTCATCGGCGGCAGCAGAAAACTGGACCGCTGCATTGTTTGCAAAGACGAAGGTGGCGCCATCCCGGCGGATGGCATTGCCGGAGTTCCAAGTGATGCCATCCAGCGCAGTGAGGTCACTGGTGTTGATCTGGGGGCACTCCGTAAAGGTGACGGTCACCTTCGTATCCCGTTGGACTTCCGTCAGAGGCAGCTTATACGACTTCTCCGCCGCTCTTCTCACGTTGGCCTTCACATCGGCTTCGTCTACCGTGATGGTGTCGATGATATAGCCGTCCTTCGGCGTGATGGTGAGGTCGACGCTGCCGTTATAGTTCACCTTCTCCGGACCCTCCACCTTCACCTCGCCTTGCTCGCCGGAGATCACCGTGATGGTCTGCAGCGTGGGAGCAAAGGTGATCTTGATGGTGTGGGGCGCAGTAATGTTCTTGATATCCCGTGTGAAGGGAGTATCCTTTACATATCGATTGTCATCAAAGCTTTCCGCTTTGCCGTCGATCTCCACCTCGCTGACACGGTAGTTTTCGTTGGGAGTGGCCTTTATCGTCAGGGTGCCGCCCTGCTTCACGAGGACTGCTTCCACCTCGCCGCCCTGCGCTGCGGGGTCGGTTTCCACCGTTCCGTGCTGGCTGTCGTAGGTGACGGTAACGGTGTACACTCTTATGAACTTCACGGCGATCGTCGTGTCCTTATCCACCGTCAGCTTCTTTGTAAAGCTGGCAGTATCTGCAATATCCTCCTGCGTACCGTCGATGGCGATGGATTCGATCTGATAGTCATCGTCCGCCGCAACAGACAGCTCGACCTCAGTCCCCTCTTTGTAGGTCTTTTCCGTGACCGCTTCGCCGTCCAGCAGCACATTGCCGCCCTTGTCGGCGGTGACAGTGACGGTGTACTCCTGCACGAAGGTCACGCTGACGGTGATATCCTCGTCGGCGGTCAGCGTCTCCTGAAACGTCTCGCCCTTCTTCACTGTCCGGGGCTCACCCTTCACCGTAAGCTCCTGAATATAGGCGCCCTTGGCCGGGATCAGCTCCAGCTTCACATCGCCGCCCTTCTCCACGGTGGACGTCTCCGTCTCCTGATCGTTGATCCGGACTAATCCGTTGCCGGTCTTGGTGACCGTCACATTCACGGTATCAGGGGTCTTGACCGTCAGCTTCACATCCACATTGCCGGTCACATCCGTGACAGCGACACGGTCGGAAACGGTGTCATAGCCCTCCGCCGATACGGTATAGGCCAATGTGACCGCCTTGCCGTCTGCGATGTCCTGTGCATAGTCGGTCATCTCCTGAATGACCACCTCGCCGTCGGTGGTGGTCACGGTGTTCTTGGCACCTTCCGTGCCATCCACCTCGATGGTATAATCCACCGATGCGCCGTCCAGCTTGGCATCCTCGTCGCCGCCTGTCACGCAGATGGTAAAGGCATCCGCATGGGTCGCCGTGCTTGCAAACGCAGAGACCGGCACAAGACTGACGGTCATGAGGAAGGCAAGGACGGCAGACAGAATGCGTTTTTTCATTCTAACTTCGTTCATCTCTCACTGCTCCTTACTGTTGAGGTGTTTCTTGGTGTCTTATTTTGTCATCCGCTAGACGGATGATAAAAACTACTCGATGATCTCAGAGCTGGCGCTAAAGCCCATCTCCACATCCGTATGGAATGCGCGCTTCTCCTCCGACTTCGGGGCGGCAGGCTCTCGCTCCTCTTCCGACAGGACCGTTGTGGCGCCCACCTCCTCCGGCTGCTGCAGAACCGTCGTCTCCGCCGCAGTCTCGGTGAGCACGGTGGTAGCCTCTGCCGCCGCTGTCAGCTCCATGGTGGAGAGCTTCTCCGTACCCGGAGAGCCGCCCATTCCCGCCATTTGTGGCTCCAGTCTGCCGGAGGGCGATATCTTCGCCGTGAGTTTGCCACGGGCAGCATTTACGGGGCTGGGCTTATATGCCTTATTGCCGCTGGCCTCGTTCTGGGCCCGGATATCCCGGATGGCCTTGCGGGCCGTAGCTCCTGTTACGTCACCGATGACGCTGCGGATATCCAGCAGGAAGAAAATCGCAATGGCCGCCAGTAGGAAAATACCCGCCAACACATAGGCCACCGTCGAGAGCATTTGCAGCGTTTCAACCGTCATGCCTGCTTCCCTCCCTTCGTGGCATATGCCGTCTCAATGGCCTTTTTCGTATCCGCCAGCAGCGAAACGGTGGCCTCCTTCTTATGCTCCGTGGTGTCGGCAGTGGCAGAGATGCCTGTCACCGTTCGCTCCACCTGATCGTACATCTGCATCATATCCGTCTGGCTGATGCCGTCGCCCTTAAACTTGGTGGCATACTGCTGGAGCGCACTGCGGGAGAGCTCCAGCAGCTCCAGCCGCACGATCTCGCTCTCATTTTCATCGGTGGCCACCGTATCCAGCAGCTCACGAATGTAGTCAAAGAAGGGCTTATACTTTCCCTTATCGCTGGCCTCGGTGATATCGGTGGTGATATCCCGGTAGAACGAGCCGATGTTCACATAGACCCTCGCCATATTCAGGTTTGCATAGCCCTCCGGGGCGTTGTCCAGCACGTCCTGGAACCACTCCACGGCGCTCTTGGCCCGTGTGACCTGATTGTCAGTCCCGTCGCCGTAATCGTAATAATACCAGTAGAGCTTTCCGGTCTCGAAGCAGATCTCCGTATAGTTGGCGGGATCCGCCTGCAGCGCCGCTTTGTTGCTCTTGATGTACTTGGTCAGCTGATTGGCCTCCTCCACGGAGAACCGGGAGTCGTTATTCTTGTAGGGCTGGCTCAGCGCCAGATAGACATCCTTTTCACCGGCCTTATCGGGAACGGCGATGGCCTCGCCATAGAGTGCCACCTTCTCCCCGTAATCCGCCGTCTTGGACGCCTCATACAGGATATCCCGATAGGTATCCGTGGCCTGTTGGGCCGCCACACGGCTCAGTGCAAAGCCCGCCACGGCGAATACCACTGCAAGGGCCGTCGGGACAATGAATTTTGCCAGCTTGCGCTTCTGCTTCTTCTTGTAGTCCTCGTCAATCTCCTTGTAGTGGTCCAGCGCATACATCAGCTCCGCCGCTGACTGGTAGCGGTCCTCCGGGTTGCGCTGGGTACACTTCAGGATAATGCGCTCCAGACCGCTGGAGAGACTGGGGTTGATCTCCCGGATGGGCTTCATCTCATAGGGCGGTTCGCTGGGGTTGCAGCCGGTGACCAAATGGTACAGCGTAGCACCCAGACAGTAGATATCCGTGCGGGCATCCGTCTGACCCATGCCACCGAACTGCTCCGGGGCCGCATAGCCCACAGTGCCGAGACAGGTGGTATCCGCAAGATTCTTCTCCTTGAACTCTCTGGCTGTGCCGAAGTCGATGAGGGTCACGTTGCCATCCGGCTTGAGCATGATATTGGCGGGCTTCATGTCCCGGTAAATGATGGGCGGCTGCCGGGAGTGGAGGTACCCCAACACATCGCACAACTGCTTGGCCCACTCAATGACGTACTCCTGCGGCTGGGCGCCGTACTCCTCCAGTGCCTTGTTCAGGGAATTGCCCTGCACGTAGTCCATGATGATGATGAACGAATCCTCCGTATCAATCACGTCGATGATACTCGGCAGATTCGGGTGGCTCAGCTTCTTGAGGATATTCGTCTCCGCCACCAGACCCTGCTTCACGGCTTCAAAATTCAGTACACCGTCCTTGCGGACCTCCTTCACTGCCCAGGTCTTGTTCGCCTTCTCATTAATGGCCATATATACGACACTCATGCCGCCTTGTCCGACCTTGTTGAGGATCTTATATTTTCCGTCAACGAGGGATCCTATCTCCAGCATCCCGTTCCCTCCATATTTCAAAATGTTCTGATGGTCACCACCGAAATGTTGTCACGCTCCCGGCGCTGCTTGTTCAGCTCGATCAGCGCCTCCATATTGCGCTGCATCCCATCGGCATCGGTCATCACCGTCGGGTTCAGATAGGCATATATCTCCCCCTCCGTGATCTCGTGGCGGAATCCGTCGCTGCACAGCATATAGGTGGCATTCAGCGCCGTATCGCCAAAAAACATATCCGGATAGACCTCGTCGGATGCACCCACGCATTGCAGCAGCACACTGCGCCGGGGATCGGTCTCCGCCTCGACCTGCGTCAGGTTCCCCAGCTCCACCTCTCTGGCTACCACGGTCTGGTCCTTGGTCAAAAGGGCCACATGGTCGCCTATCTCGTAGGCACGGGTATCACCGACGTTGATGATA
>OOCB01004762.1_pt1 | contig 10872 bp, 9 predicted proteins | sample 1671351 | NCBI WGS metagenome assembly OOCB01 (sample SAMN06348148, study PRJEB24527) | human gut metagenome | biome: human gut; feature: ankylosing spondylitis patient; material: feces | host: Homo sapiens | place: China | collected 2015-10
TCGGTGTCAAATTTCCCCTCAAAATAAAGTTCCTCATCCACCTTTATCGGTACATCCATTTCTTCCGGTGAACTGCCAAGAATCGTCCTCCAGCGTCCGGCTACTTTTCCACACATTTCCATAAATCTTTCATGGATATCCGGCTGTTCATTACAGGTCTGCAAAATTCTTTGTGCCACCTTTCTCCATGTAGGTGTCTCTATCCATTCTCCCGGCGCGAACTGGACTGCCAGCGGTCTTTTCCCTTTCAGTTCTGCCGGGGACACTGTAATAAGACTGCTTTCCCGGATTGTATCTTTCATGTCTGTCCTCATTTCTCCACTTCGGTACATCTGGAGCAGTGCATCACATTTCGTGTTTACAAGCTGTAACATTTCCTCCCTCAGTTCTTCTATCAGTTGCTCATAATTCATACGCTTTTCTCCTCCTGTCGCACACTTACTTCATGTGCTTTTTCTATATCCACTTTCTTTTACTCATTTTCCGTTATATGCTTTCTGCTGTCCTTTCCTATTTTATGCCAACAATAAAACGCCCGGAGCATCGGGCATTTTATTCTTACCATAAACTGGCAGGAACAACATTTCCTATTTACTTGCTGCCATTCCTGCCGCAGCCTTACTCATATCGAATCTCCTGTTCCATGACAATGCCTGACTGGAACTGTATCAGCAGTTTCTCGCTGGATTCCACTTTGATGGTCGAGATCAGCCGTCTGACAAGGTCATTGTCGAACTCCGGTATCTGGCAGGTGCTTGTGCTTAAGTAATGGTCGATATCTTGGATTCTCTGTTCATAGCTGTCAGCCATCCGTTTCTCGTTTCTGGCTGTTTTCTGTGCCTCTTTTAGGGCATTGATTTCCTCTGCTATGGTGCGGTAGCGTTCATCAAACTTCGGTGTGTAGGAGCCGGTCTTTGCATTCTCCGCAATCAGTGCCACCATCTCTTCCTGCTTTTCTTTTATCTTTTCTTTTATCTTTTCTTTTATCTTTTCTTCGTATTCCCCGGACTCTTTTGCGGTGCTGTAGTTCCCGATGACATGGATGATGTTCTGCCGGAAGTTTTCCATAAATTCCATATCATCACTCGTGATCCTGTGGATGGCTTCCATCACCGCCCTGTTTAATGCGTTCTCTTCCAGTGTTTCGGATTCCCCGCATTTCTTCACTCCGTTGGTCAGCCGGTTGCTGCATCTCCAGACAACTTTCTTTTTCCCGTTTCTCGCCCAGGTGACTCTCCGGTACTCCTGCCCGCATTTTCCGCAGATCAGCATGCCGGTCAGTGCATAGGTGGAGGAATATCTGCTCCTCTGGTTCTTTTTCCGGGTGACAGCCGCCTTGCATAAGGATGCCCTCCGCATCATCTCTTCCTGTACCCTGTAGAACAGCTCTTTCGGGATGATTGCCTCATGGTCATCTTCCACATAATACTGCGGTACGATTCCAGTGTTCTTGACTTTCTTTTTTGTCATGAAATCCACCGTATAGGTTTTCTGCAGTAATGCATCTCCCATGTATTTTTCATTGCGGAGCATTTTGTCTATTACCGTGGAATGCCATTTGTCCTGCCCTGTGGCGGTCTTGATTCCCTGCTCTTCCAGATGCTTTGCAATCTTCCCGGTACTGTAGCCTTCCAGATAAAGCCGGAAGATCAGCTTTACAATCTCTGCCTCTTCGGGTACGATGACTAGGTCACCATCCTCGTTTTTGGTGTATCCCATAAACTTTGTGCAGTTTACGATGATCTTGCCTTTTTCAAATTTCCTCACGACTCCCCAGCGGATGTTCTCGCTGATGTTGCGGCTCTCCTCCTGCGCCAGACTGCTCAAGATGGTGATAAGGATTTCACCGGTTCCCTCCAGTGTATTGATCCCCTCTTTCTCGAACACCACCGCCACATTCTTTTCCCTGAGTTTTCGGATGGTCACCAGCGAGTCTACCGTGTTCCTTGCAAACCTGCTGACCGACTTTGTAAGGATCATGTCGATCTTTCCGGCAAGGGCATCCTGTATCATGGCATTAAAGTCTGCCCTCTTTTTGGTGTTTGTTCCACTCTTTCCGTCATCCGCATAGATGCCTGCATTTTTCCAGTTTTCGTTTTCGGATATCTTGCTGGTATAATACTCCACCTGTGCCTCGTAGCTGCTGTCCTGCTCTTCCAGTTCCGTACTGACACGGCAGTAGGCAGCAACCTTCATTTTCTTCTCTGACAGTTTCACATTCCGGTCATACTGCACCTTGGCAGGTATCATGCTGATCTTTTTTGCTGTTTCTGCCATCTGCTCTCCCTCCTAATCCTTGTATCCGGCTGTGACACGGCTCCCATTGATAAACTCTACTTCTGCCATGTTTCCACCATGCACCCAGATGCGTGCGATTATTTTTCTATATAAGTTTTCATCAAATGTTTCCAGTTCCTTTTTTCCTGCAAGGATGTTTTTGATCTCCTCTGTCCGGAACTCCCCATCCCTGACCTCCAGCGTCCGGTATCGTTCCTCTGCCCTTTCATAGAGCAGTTTCATCAGGTCTACTTCTGTACGTTCCTGCTCTTCTTTCATCCGCTGCAGGTTCCGCTCCAGAACCCGGTACTGAGGACTGACCTTTTCCTCCTGCCTTTGTACCCGGAGCAGGCCTTTGTTTCGTATCACTGCATTGATGGCTTCCACACACACCTGCTTTGCCTGCCCGTCTGTAATAAAACTGTTCCTGCAGTTTTTTGTTCTGCCAGTCACATAGTTCTTGCACTTCCACTTGGCAGTGCCGCCACGCTCTTTTTTGTGGTTCGGCTGGATATGGCTGCATACTGCCCCGCATTCTGCACACCAGATGACACCTCCTAAGAGGATTCTCTCATCCCTGCCGGGCCTGTGGTCTGCCCTTCCAAGCTCTGCCCTCACCTTTTCCCGTCTGCGCTGGACTCTCTCAAACAGTTCCTCTCCTATGAGCTGCGGATAGTATTCTGTGCCAAGGTAGCTTGGGTTTTCCAGTATCCTGCCAATGGATGCATGGGTCCAGGACACTTTCCCTTTTGCATTGCATATGTTTCTCCCTTTCAGGTTCTGGGCGATCCTGCCTGCCGCCACCCCGCTGTCATAGTCTGTAAATATCTGTTCCACAATTTTTCTCTGCTCTTCGCAGATGGTGATTTTTCCATCCACAACTTTATAGCCGATTGGCATGTGCCACTGCATCCTGTCCACCTCCCCTCTCCGTCAGTTTCAGTCCGTTGTACAGGCAGAAGGTGATGTCGTGTTCTTTGGAGACCACGATCTTCTCCGCTGTCATTTTAAACAGTTGCTCGTCAAACTCCTCCATTAATCCGTCCTGTTCTGCGATCAGTTGGATAAGCTGTTCGGTCCGCACGATTTCTTTTGTCCTTCTCAGCTTTCTGGTCAAAAGTGTCTTTTTTCTCCTGCATTCCGTCAGTTGCCAGCCAAGCTTGCTACTGCTCTCCATAAAAAGAGCAGAGTCCATATATCCTTTCCTCATGACTTGGTTTAGGATTTGGCTCTGCTCGCTTATATCTTTGATTTCCTTATCCAGTTGTCTGATTTCCTCACTGTCCTGCCTTGCTGCCACAAATTCTGTCAGCTCTTTTAACAGCGGCTCTAATATCGTTCCCTGATTGGTGTACAGCTTGTTCCACATGTCTGTAAAAGCCCGGTGCAGCACATCCTCCCGGATGGCTTTCAGGCAGCAGCTCTCTTTATCCTCCACATGTCCGCTGCACGTCCAGATGATTTTTTCATATGGTTTCCCGATGTAGATTTTCTGCCGCCGGAAGGTTCTTCCGCACTCTCCGCAGATGATTCTGCCGGAAAACAGGTATCTTTTGGTGTAGTCACTCTTGTTCATGTGCAGTACATCCACCCGGTATGCCATCAGGTTGCGTACCGCTTCTGCCTCCTCATGTGTGACGATTGGCGGATGGCTGTCTTTGATGAGATACTGGTTTCTCTGTCCGTTGTTTACCCTGCGGACAAATGGGAACCTTGTTTCTGTATATGTCCTCTGCTGAAGCATATCTCCCTCATAAATGGGATTTTTCAGAATGTCCTGTATCACCCCGTCCTGCCACTTTTCCGCACCCCGGATTGTTGGAATGCCTTTCTGGTTCAGTGCCTTTGCTATCACATACACTCCCATGCCGTTTAAGTAAGACTCATAAATCCACCTTACGGTTTCTGCCTCGGATTCTATGATGACTAAATTTCCATCCTCGTCTTTTCCATAGCCATACGCTGGCGTCGATATGATATAGGTTCCATCCTGAAAGCGTTTCTGTATCGCCCATCGGTTGTTGCTTGAGATGTTTTCTGATTCCCCCTGCGCCACCGATGCCAGGATGGTAATGAACAGCTCGCTTTTTTCTGACAGCGTGTTGATATTCTCTTTTTCAAAGTAGATTCCAACGCCAATCTCCTTCAGCTTTCGGATGGTCTGGATGCATTCCACCGTATTTCTTGCAAATCTTGTGATGGATTTCGTAAGGATCAGGTCGATGTTCCCATCCTCACAGTCTGAAATCATCATCTGGAACTCATCCCTGTGCTTTACGTTTGTTCCGCTGATTCCTTCATCCGCATACACCCCTGCAAACTCCCACAGGGGGTTGCTCTCGATTTTTTCTGTATAGTACTCGACTTGTGCAGTATAGGAAGTTGCCTGTGCCTGACTGCCGGTACTGACTCTGGCATATCCGCACACTTTCAGCCTGCGTTCTTCCTGTGTATGTTTCTGCGCTTTTGCTGCCTTTATGACAGTCACTTTTTTTGCCATGCTTTTTTCTCCTTTCCCAGTATTTTCAAGGGTTTGCACTACCTGTCAGCAACATACACTACCACATAGTCCTTTATATATCCAGTGTTATTACAGATATACTTTTGCTAATTCCGGGGAGAAAGTCTTGACATTCAAAACCCGGATTTTTTCCCATTCTTCCTCGGTTAACAGCTTATCTTCATGCATCCTTTTTAAGAGAAATTCGGCAATCTTATACCGCACCTCATTCGCTCCGCTTTCCATCATCTCTCCCCTTTTTCCTCCCACAATTTAAGTAAGTTAAATTCATTCTCCCAAGAAAAACACTTCCGCCCAGAAGAAACACCTTTACATCATCCCGATTTCAGCCATGGTTGCAGCCTCATCTTCTTCCCGGAAATACTGTTCCGATACATCCCTGCTGACTGAAAGCACCTCTCCCGCGTCCTTTTCTCCCATCTGGATCGGGATTAAGAACGGATGGATTTCCTTACAGAATTCCAGATTGGGACAGCTATTGATAAAATAGCCACAGGTATCTAATATCAGCCTGTCACACATATCTGTGATGACGATCTTTTCGGCTTCAAACATGTGGCTGCCGATATAATTTGCGATATTTTCTGCCGTGGTCGAGATATAGTCCTCTTTCCGCTCCCCTCCATCACTCGGATAAAGATAGGCATATCCTGCCCTCTCCGTTTCAAAAATCCTTAACATCATTTCGGTATCTTCTTTCTTCATCTCCTGTTTTCCTCCATTCCCCATTTTTCAGCTTTTCTTAACTCCACAAGAATACGGCGGAAGTTCCCCTCCGCCGCATGGTTTCTGTAATTAAGTCTTACTGCCATAATCCTTCACTTCATAAATAAAAAGTGTCTGTCCCTATTCGTCACTACTCCCCGGAACCAAAACGCCGCCAAAACAGAGAAGAAAAAATCCCAAAGCCGGCATTTCATGGGCAGTCAGTCCAGACTGTCTTTGGTCCCTGCCACTCGGACAGGCAGACATCACAGGTATCTCACCTCCACCACTGCGTGCTGGCTAATCTCAAGGTGTATCATTATAGGCCATTCCCCTCTTCGCGCCTGTCCACCACAGACAGGCTGTACCCCGGCTTTCCCGCTCGGCTCCTTAGATGCGATCTTTTTCACAGCATGGCTGGCAGAAAGAACATCTGCCCGATTGCTGCAGGAGTGTCACTGCGCCCCGGTTACGGCTCATGAAACGGCTAACGTATCTGAACTGCTGGATATGGCTGGCAGGATATGGCGTGATTCCATCCTGCGCTCGGAGTCCTGTATTCCTCTCCGGCATTTTTCAAGGTGCGTTTTGTCTGCCTGTGTCGTATCCACACACGAGACATGAGAGGATTCCCGGAAGAGACCATCTGTCCAGAAAAAGTTCCTCTCATAAGGTACTCACAGAAAAACACGTTTTGAGGGGGTATTAATCAAAAAATTTTTTTATTTTCTTTACCGCACCGTTTATGCTCTCCCGGATGTTCTTCTCTCCAACCCCTTCTTTCGCTGCAATCTGCCGGTATGTCATGCCCTCAAAAAAATAAAAATGCAGCCGCTCTCTCTGCACCGGGGTGAGTGACTGCATTGCTTTCTGCAGGGTTTCTATTTCCATCTGCCGGATGACCGTATCCTCTACCGATTCCCCGGTCAGCTCCACCAGATCTTCCGTTTCTCCTTCTGTATATCCGTCCTTGGTCGTATGTCTGATATCCCGCATTTCCTGTGCGTGGGCTTCTTTGCGGAACGTATCGACAAGTGCCTCGTAGACTTCTCTGGTCACATAGGTGTATTCCAGCTCACCAACTGCATCTTTATAAAAATCCTTGACTCTGATTCTGATCCATTCTGACATTCAAATGTCCTCCATTTCGTAATTTTTTTGAAATGAAGGACATCTGGCGGACCTCTGGGTTCTGCTTTACTGGAAAAAGACAATAAAAAAAGGTGCTGTTCCCATGCAAAATAAAGCATGCAAAACTGCACCCGGATGTTATCCTTATGAACTTTTCCCTTTCTGCCGCCCCCTGCAATCCGGTGCGGCATGAATTCCCAAAAACATGCCACGCCTTTCTTCTCCTAAGCCTTTTTGCGGTACTATACTTGGAAAGAAAGTTCGCTTCAATATAAGTGTAATAAGTCTTACGGTACCTGTAATAAGTTACCGTTTCGTCTTGTCATCCCTCCTGTTTTCCAGAAAAAAAGTCCCTTCCGCATGTTCAGAAAGGACTATCCATTTTCCGTATGTGATTGTATCCATAACTGTGCTTTTCCTACGAGCATGAACAGTGCCGTGATGCAGATTCCCGTATAAACAGCGTAAGCATACGGTATCTGGCCTGCATGCCACAAAATGCCAAGCACAGCCAGTTCCAAAGCTACGATCAGCCTTGCTTTTCTGCCAAAATGCTTTTGTTCCTCTTTATCCAGCTTCCGGTTCTTGCTGTGCATGGGACTGAGTAAAAAAATGATCCCTGCGGACACCAGCAATACTGCCAGCAGCCATGCCAGCGATGTCTTGTAAAACACAGCCTGTGTATAAACCGGAACCAGCAGCACCAGATTAGAACCAAGATAACAGAAAATCCTGCTGTCTGAGTGATATCCACCGGTATAACTGCGAAGAACCATAAAAGACAGGGTAAACACTGCCACAACCGCCAGTTGCTCTGTAAGCAGGCCGATGACCAGTGCTGTCACAACGTTTAGAAGCAGGATCATACCATTGCGTATTCCAAACTGGTATAATTCCTGCTCCTCCTCTTTTATGATTCCCCGCTCAACCATACGATGGCTGAGCCATTTCGTCATGATTTAAAACCTTCTGAGTTTTTTGGAATCTTCCGGCATCTTGTCCTGTCCCAGATACCACATGCAGGAACGGTTCGTTGCCATGGTTGTCACCATAAGTGCCAGTGCTGCCATCACACTCATGGATTTGCTGCTCAGTCGGTACATCCAGTTTCTTTTCTTCATTTTTAGTAAAACCCTCCTTTTTTTGATGTTTTCACTCTAACAGTTTCCATGTAAAAATCAATCTATCTGTAACAAGTTGCAGGTTTGCTGTAATAAGTTGCAGTCTCACTCCAGTTTTGCAACTCCGTTGAGCAGAAGGACTGCCTCAAAATGTTCCCCCTGATCCTTTAACATCAGCTCCCCACCGTATTTTTCTGCCACTTTCCGCACCGAACGGATTCCCCTGCCGTGTTTTATTTTATCTTTTTTGCTTGTCTGTTGACAGGAACTTGTCCCGGATGGCTTGCTGTTCTTAATGGATAAAAGCAGTCTGCCCTCCTGAAACTTTGATTCCACATGAACATACCGTTTTTCCTGTTCCACTGCCATCGCTGCCTCTATCGCATTATCCAGAAGATTCCCATACAGAACACCCATGTCCCCGATATCTACGGATACTCTCTGGGGGAGCAGCGTTGTAACCTGCATCGGTATCTCTTTCTCTTTTGCCTTTACGCTTTTTACTTTTAATATGGCATTCACCACAGGATTTGCGGAATAAATGATCTCTTCTGCCAGCCGGATATCTCCCAATACTTCCTGCAGTCTGTCCTTGATCAGTTCCGCACTTCCCTGTTCCGCCGCTGCGAGCAGTCCCGTCAGCCGGTTCTTCATATCATGCCGGATGTCCTGTATCTGTTCCTGATACCGTTCCATGTCCTGATAGTATTCGTTCCGGTATAAGATTTCCCTCTGGATCATTTCCTCTTCGTGCTGTTTTTCTTCCACTGTCGTATACTTTTCAATCATCAGAAAAATTACATAATTAGTGATGATAATGACAAAGATAATGCACATGCACAGCACGACCATCTGTGCCGAGATTAATTCTTTTGCAACCTCTATCAGTAAAAAGCAACTGATCAGGCTGCATAAAGGTATCATTGTCAACATATATTGCGTTTCTTTTGGCATTGCTGATAGTCGAATGCTTTTTCCAGATTTCAGTCTGCAAAACACCTCCACAATTGTTGCTTTCAAAAGTGCCATAAAAAACACGATAAAATAATATGAAACCGTGGTATCGTCCAACACCTTTTCCATGAATGCCTTATTAAACAAATATCCTAACGGTTCTGCAACTCCCATAATCCCCATATACAGCAGAACCGCAATCAGCCTGCTTAAAATCCCTGCCTCATACTGGCAGACATATACACAGAGAATCGCCACCATCGTCACAAAATTCAGCCAGCTTATCCCCATCTGGTTCACCGCACTTCCAATCAGCTCGCACACTATCAGCAGAAGAACAGAAAACTCCATGGAAGTTTTTCTGTTTCCAATGAACTCCTCTAAATACCTGCGGTAAATGCAGAGGTCAAAAAGATTTATGACAAGCCTCACCCCATATAATGCCATGTCACATTCCTCCCTGCACAAATGCGATGTGCTTTTCCGTCAGCTCCTTCCGGTACCCTCTTGTCACTCCCAGCTCTGTGCCGTCTGTAAGCATGACCATGCCGCTGGATACAGAATGAACATGTTTCAAATTAACGATAAAAGAGCCATGAACGGCGGCAAACATGCGCTCATCCAGTTTCTCCCATATTTCATTCAAATTCATGTTGGACTGATATTTCATTTTCTTTGTGTGGATTATCGCCTGACGCCCCCGCTTTTCCAGATACAGGATTTCGTCAAACTTCAGACTGTACCGCACCCTGCGGTAACAAAATGAGAAACTCTGATTGGTCAGATTCAGATAGGTTCCTGCCTTCTCAAACAGCACACGGAGCCTTTCTTCTGAGATTGGTTTTGGAATAAAATCAAATGTGACAACTTCAAATACACTTGGCATGTATTTGGTATAGCTGGTAAGAAACACCAGTAATGCCTTGGAATCTGTCTCACGGATCTGTTTTGCCACCGCCAGTCCGTCCATTCCAGGCATCTCAATATCAAGAATGTACATATCCGGCTTTTGCTCCGCATCTGCACATTCCCTCAATAATTCTTCCGGTCTGGTATAAAACACATACTCCACCGCATAGTCGATCATACGCAGTGTATAGCGTCTGATCCTTTCAATGTCCTGCTGATTATCATCGCAGATTACTACCCTCATATATCGTCTCCTTCTCAAAATATATTGATCAAATATACATCCCGGAGACTGTGCTGCTTTAACGGCCTGTCATCAGCTTTCTCATATACGCAAGCATACTGTCTATAAATACATCCCGTTCCTCCCTGCTGCAGTTTGCAAGGAACAGTTCAATATCAACCTTATGATTTGTATCCCCCGTAACCAGATAAGTCGGCTCAATCCTGTACTTTTCATACAAGATCAGCATTTTCTCCGGCTGTAAGCCATAGACACCACTTTCGATTTTGCGATAATGCTCTACCCCTACATCCAGCGTCTCTGCAAAAACTTCCTGCGTATATCCACTGTTTTCTCTGGCGGTTTGCAACCTTTTTCCGATCTGTATATTGATTTCCTTCTTCTCTGCTTTCATGGAATTCACCTCGCTTTTATGGTAATGATATCAACGAGAAATACCCGAAAACAGATTGCAATACAACACTTCAAAAGTCGTATTGCGACATATCCCCATAAACGAAAAGTGAGCAGCAGACACCAATCCGCTACTCGCCTTCTATCTTTCTTTATTCTAATTACATTTCCTGTTATTCCACCAGTTTCCAAAGCACCACATGATTATATTGGTAACTCACAATCCTTTAGCCAAAATCGCAGTTCCATACCAGTCACAGCAATTTTATATTTTACTTCGATTTCAACTTTTTCTAGTGGATTGGTTAAAAGCCTGTCAATATCCTGTTCCTCAACACCAGCCATCTTTGCTATCGTAAGCTTGGATATGCCGTGATAGGAAACAAGCACTTCCAAAAAACCGCTTAGTTGCCTATCCTTATCTTCAATCGCTCCAAAATACAGAAATCCTGCTTTACTAAGTATTTTAAGACGCAATGTAGGATCATCTGGCAAACATTCCACATTGCCCATTACTACTCCATCTATTGTTTCTTCAGTTATTTCTAAATATTTTGAAAGAGTATTTTTATTAAAACGATACTCCTCAATTAAAGAAGTCAACATTTCTGAAATAT
>OOCB01004766.1_pt1 | contig 10863 bp, 8 predicted proteins | sample 1671351 | NCBI WGS metagenome assembly OOCB01 (sample SAMN06348148, study PRJEB24527) | human gut metagenome | biome: human gut; feature: ankylosing spondylitis patient; material: feces | host: Homo sapiens | place: China | collected 2015-10
CACAAAATAAAATTCTGAAAATATGTTCTCTTACCTCACTTCTTTTCATTAGGGTTCCTTTCTGCGATACAAAGACGGAACTGTGATCAGTCCCGTCTGACTTTGCTTTATATTCTTTCTTACTCTTCTTCTGCTGCAACGCCTGTGACACGGACGTTAACTTCTCTGACCTTTAATCCTGTCATGTTCTCGATTGCTGCTTTCACACGATCTTGAACTTTCTTAGAAATCTCTGGAATACTAACTCCATAGTCAAGTTCTAATGCAAGATTGACTCTTACATGATGATTCTCTACGACAACTTTGACTCCCTTGGACAGATTATTCACTCCAAGTTTACTTACCAGTTCATTCGTGATATTCCCACACATTCTGGCAACTCCTGTCACTTCAGTTGCTGCGATTCCTGCGATCACTGCAATCACATCATCTGCAATTTTCACTTCCCCGAGCACTCCCTGCTCGCTTATCTGGTAACTACTTTTATTCTCCATAGTAAAAGCCTCCTGTATTTCTGCATACTGATATGATTTATTATACCAAAGATGAATATGTTATTCAAACTATTTTATAACATTCTTTTTGATCTTATCTCTTTAAAATGTTAAGAATAATTGATTTTCTTCCATATTTGTAAGATAATACTTTTGGCAGATATCCTTTGCGAATCTGACCTTTTATTAAAGGAGATCATATAATATGAAAAAATTAACAAGACAGGAGAAACATGAACAGTGTATGCGTGAGATCCGTGGAACATTGATCGTTGTATTGATCTGCTGTGCTTGGCATATTGCCAGTGCGTTTTTGTTAAATGGTACTGGTCTTTATTTTCTAGGTATGCCCGCATGGTTTAGTGTGTCAACATTCGGAACGATCATACTTTCTTTGATCGGTGTCTGGTACCTATTAAAACATGTATTTATTAATTTTGAATATGACGATGAAGAGGAGGGAGAAGAATAAATGTCAGCAAATCAGAAAATCATTCTTGCAATTTTTATTGTTTACCTTGCCTTAAATGCTGCGATCGGTATCATTTTCAGTAACCGTCAGAATAAAAAACAGCATACATCCTCCGAGAAAAAATTCTTCATCGGTGGAAGAAATATGAACGGACTTCTTCTGGCAATGACAACCATGGCAACTTATACTTCTGTAAGTTCCTTTATTTCTGGTCCAGGAGCTGCTGGTCTTACTTATGGATATGCACAGGCATGGATCGCTACAGTTCAAGTTCCGATCACATTTCTGGTACTAGGTGTCCTTGGTAACAAACTTGCTTTAGTTTCCAGAAGAACTGGTGCCGTTACTGTTGTAGGTTATTTAAAGGCTCGTTATAAAAGTGATGTTTTAGTTATTGTAACCAGCTTACTTATGGTTGCCTTCTTCATGGCACAGATGATTGGACAATTTACTGGCGGAGCAACTTTGATCTCTTCTATCACTGGACTTGATCATGTTGTTTCTTTATTGATCTTTGGAGCAGTTGTTATCATTTATACATCTTTTGGTGGTTTCAGTGCTGTTGCGATCACAGATACGATTCAGGGAATTATCATGTGTGTCGGTACATTTTTACTTTTATTCTTTGTATTAAAAGCTGGCGGCGGACTTGCTGGTATTGATACCGGACTGGCACAGAATCTGCCTGGAGTATATGATGATCTATTTTCAAAGTACAGTCCCGGTACGCTACTTAGTTTCTGGATTCTTGTAGGATTTGGTACACTTGGACTTCCTCAGACAGCCGTTCGTTCTATGGGATTTAAAAATACAAAGAGTCTTCATTCTGCGATGTGGATCGGTGCTGTTACCTGCAGTTTTATCATCGTTGGTATGCATATGGCTGGTACATGGGCCGGTGCACTGGTAGATACTAAGAACCTTCCGACGTCTGATTACTTTATCCCATACATCGTTCAGAAGATCATGCCCGTCGGACTTGCAGGAACTTTCCTAGCTGCTCCTATGGCTGCTGTTATGTCTACCGCTGATTCTCTTTTGATCCTTGCTTCTGCAGCGATCGTGAAAGATCTATGGCGTAACTATGTTGTCAAAGATGATCCTGTGAAAATTCAGTCTTATAACAAAAATGTTGGGAAAATGAGCACGCTCGTTACGTTCGCATTTGGTGTGATCGTTATCTTACTTACGATCAATCCACCTGATATCATTTTCTTTCTGAATCTATTTGCCTTAGGTGGTCTGGAATGCAGTTTTTTCTGGCCTTTGGTCGGAGGATTGTTCTGGAAGAAAGGAACAAAACAAGCAGCAGTCTTTAGTTCTCTCGGTGCTGCGATCACTTATGTATTTTGTTATTATAACGTGCAGATTGCTGGAATCAATGCTGTTGTATGGGGACTTCTTGCTGGTGGAATCTTATATTTTGTGATAGGAAATATCACTTGTAAAAATGGTCTTGACGAAGATATCATCAAAAATTGTTTCTAAATTTTAAAGCATAGAAATATCTTAAAAGCAATACACATTAAAACTCCCCCATGTATGATATATGAAACTTCTTATTAATATCATACATTAGGGATTTTATTATTTTCACCCTTATTGCAATATATAATTCTCCAACATACTTTCCTGATTGTCTACTGTTTCTTTCTTTTTCTTTCGATATGCAGATGGTGTTTCTTGATATGTTTCTTTAAATAATTTATTAAATGCTGCAACTGAAGCAAATCCATTATTCATCGCAATCTTAATTACCGGAATGTCCGTGTACATTAAATATTCCATCGCATGAGTTATTATTTTCTGTCTTTATTTTAGCTTGAAAGAAGCAACACTCGTAATGATTCACTGAAATCATTACTAAGTAACAATTACTTTCTTAATCTCTGACCACGTACTATATTTATTCTTTCTATTGATTCTCTTATAAGCACGTATCCGAATATAAAGTGTTTTTTTGTTTTTTAATTTTTTATTTTTAATAACTATTTTCTTGGAATTTGTCTGTACAACCTTTGTCCAAATAGCACCCTTATTCTTCTTAGCTTTCTTTTTGGATGAATATATTTTTATTTGATAACCAGTTACCTTAGGTACTGCTTTTGATAATATTATTGTTAAGGACTTTGAGGATTTTTTCTTTTTCGCACTTTTAATTTTTGCTTTACTAATGGTTATATTTTCTTTTTTGCTGTTATTTGTTTTATGTCCTTGTGATAAATCAGACTTGTTATTACTATTATTAACATTTCCATTTGTTATTGCTCCAGTTGGTTCCTTTTCTGGTTCCTTTTCTGGCTGATCATCTGTCTGATCTAAAGTTTTTACTACTATTATTTTGCATGTAGCTGTTATATTTCCATTTTCACTTGTAGCTGTTATATCAGCTGTTCCTAACGAATGGGCTGTAATCTCACCACATTCATTTACAGTAGCCACTTCTTTGTTATTACTTGCAAAATAAATTCTTTTATTCTTTATATTATCCGGGCTTACTTTGGCAATCAACTTACTCGTTGTACCAAGCAAAACTTTTTCTGATGTTTTATCTAATTTTATAGATTGTGGTACTTTCTCCTCTTCTGATCCAATATAAGCTTTTTCATACACTGTTCTATAAGAATAACTTGTTTCATTCCCATTTGCATCTGTAAGATGATCATATGTTATTTGATAAACTCCTCCTATTTTAAAAACAATAGAATCATCGCTATAGGAAATAAGATCCCCACTTCTTTCATAATTATAAGCTTGATTTTCTAAAAGATTATTCGGATCAATCTTCCATTTCTTATTGCTATTGAGACATTCAATCGTTATTGTAGTATCAGCTGTCGGTTTTAACTTATTATAAAACTGACATGTCCACATTCCTGATGGCGAAAATCCACTTTCTGAAATAGTAATTCCTTTTGGTGGCCATGCAACAACATCTACATTAGAGCTCTGCGTTCCTGACAATTTATGACATGCTTGTTGCAACGTATTTCCTACTCCAATATATTTCCATTCAGGATTTAACAGATTATATCTATGACCTCTATTATAATATTGTCCTGTCCCTTGACTATCATCTAATGCACTACTAATACTGTCTATGATACTCGTACTTATTATTCCACATGAGTATAAATTTTCTCCATTGCCACTTTGACATTTTGAATAATATTCATCGCTTAATCCCTCTACCTTTGGTGGATTATGAGGTGATGAATTTTTTATATTATTTTTTGCCAAATATACCGTGTACGTAGATTTGCACTGTGCATCCATAGACAATTGTTCTGAATATTCCAATGGATTTAGTCCAGCTCCCACACGAATTGCATTTAAATAATCAACTGCTCCTTTTGCAACTTCTTTACTTAACTTTCCACCTTCTATATTCTTAATTGAATCGTAAGAAGGTTTAATCTCATAATATGATTTCATAGAATTAACTGTGTTTACTGAGTTTGTATAATATTTTCTGGAATTTTCCAATAACTCTTTTTCTCTTTCTGTATATGCAACAGACTTCCAATCTGCCAATAATTCTTTATTTACAAACCCCTCCATAATCCAATAATCATCATTTTCTTCTCCTGTTGGATAATACATAAAGCCTATTGCATTTCCTTTTGGGCACTCGTAATTTCTAGCATTTTCCGCAAATTCCAATGGATTAGGGTAAAAATATTCCAGAAATGTGGCTTTTCTTCCAGTCATTAACTGATAACAAGAACTTTGATTTGTGCTCTTACAATAATCATATAGATCGCTATGATTATCTGCCAGCTGTGCACCTATATTAAACAATTTTTCATCAAAATATGTTGCAGTTTTATATCCATATAAATAAGAAATAGCATTCCACATTTCCACTGCATGTTTGCAAAGATTTCTATTATTTTCTGTTAAAGATTTCCTATTTTTATCCATTTGAACAATAATACTACATAATTGGGACAAAAACACAATGTTTCTCCGTTTTCTTTTGCTACATTTGCATCGTGTACGTAAACGAAGTATGCCAATAACCGATTATTATAAACTTTAAAACGTAATAGGATTATGAAAACGAACTATGAAATTCGCTATGCAGCGCATCCCGAAGATGCAAAAAGTTACGATACCAAACGCATCCGTCGTGATTTCCTCATTGAGAAAGTATTTTCTGCTAACGAAGTAAATATGGTATATTCCATGTACGACCGTATGGTTGTGGGTGGTGCAATGCCGGTAGGCGAAGTGTTGAAGCTGGAAGCTATCGATCCGCTGAAAGCTCCGTTCTTCCTGACTCGTCGTGAAATGGGTATCTATAACGTAGGTGGTCCTGGTGTAGTAAAAGCCGGAGACGCTGTATTCGAATTGAATTATAAAGAAGCTCTTTATTTGGGCTCAGGTGACCGTGAAGTGACCTTTGAAAGCAAGGACGAAAAGAATCCTGCTAAATTCTATTTCAACTCACTGACTGCTCACCGTAACTATCCTGATAAGAAAGTGACGAAAGCTGATGCAGTAGTTGCTGAAATGGGTAGCTTGGAAGGTTCCAACCACCGTAATATTAATAAGATGTTGGTTAATCAGGTATTGCCGACCTGCCAGTTACAGATGGGTATGACAGAACTTGCTCCGGGTAGTGTATGGAATACAATGCCGGCACACGTTCATAGCCGTCGTATGGAAGCTTATTTCTATTTTGAAGTGCCCGAAGACCATGCAGTTTGCCATTTCATGGGTGAAGTTGATGAAACTCGCCATGTATGGATGAAGGGCGATCAGGCTGTATTGTCTCCTGAATGGTCTATTCACTCTGCTGCCGCTACTCACAACTATACCTTTATTTGGGGTATGGGCGGTGAAAACCTGGATTATGGAGATCAGGATTTCTCTTTGATTACCGACCTGAAGTAATATATTGAGTAAATCACGACTCTGAATCGTAAATTAGAAACAAATAACTATTAAACCTAAGTAAATAAATTATGGTAAACTTTTCATTAGAAGGCAAAGTAGCACTTGTAACCGGTGCTTCTTATGGAATTGGTTTCGCTTTGGCAACTGCTTACGCACAAGCCGGTGCCAAAATCGTGTTCAACGACATTAAACAAGAATTAGTAGACAAAGGTTTGGCTGCTTACAAAGCTGAAGGTATCGACGCTAAAGGTTATGTATGCGACGTAACGAATGAAGAGCAGGTGAATGCTATGGTTGCCCAGATTGAGAAAGAAGTGGGCGTGATTGATATTCTGGTAAACAACGCAGGTATCATCAAGCGTATTCCGATGCACGAAATGTCTGCTGCTGAATTCCGTCAGGTGATCGATGTAGACTTGAATGCTCCGTTTATCGTATCAAAAGCCGTTATTCCTTCTATGATAAAGAAAGGTCACGGCAAGATTATCAACATCTGCTCTATGATGAGTGAGTTGGGCCGTGAGACTGTATCTGCTTATGCTGCTGCTAAGGGTGGCTTGAAGATGCTGACTCGTAACATCGCTTCTGAGTACGGTGAATACAACATCCAGTGTAATGGTATTGGTCCGGGTTACATTGCTACTCCGCAGACTGCACCGCTTCGCGAACCGCAAGCTGATGGTTCTCGTCATCCGTTTGATGCATTTATCGTTGCTAAGACTCCGGCTGCACGTTGGGGTACTCCTGAAGATTTGATGGGTCCTGCCGTATTCCTGGCTTCCGACGCTTCTGACTTCGTAAACGGTCACGTACTCTACGTTGACGGTGGTATCCTGGCTTACATTGGCAAACAGCCTAAATAAGTATATGAATAGATAATGGGAAATGGATAATTGATGCTGTCAGTTATCCATTTTTCCCATTTTCTATATCTTCATAATCCATTATCCGTTTTTCAATTATCAATTGATTAAGCAATATGAAAAAGTTATTCCTTTTACTGGCAACAGCATTTGTATGTTTTGCCTGCACCAACACTAAGGATGTGGTTACTGTAACGGTAAGTAATCCTTTAGCAATGGAGCGTTCCAATGAAATGGTTGAAGTGGCTATGAGTGATATCTCTAACCAACTGAAACTGGCTGACACAGCTCAGATTGTAGTTCTGAATGCTGACGGACAACAGGTCCCCTATCAGATTACTTACGATGAAAAAGTAATTTTTCCTGCAAGCGTAGCTGCGAATGGCACAGCTGTCTATACTATTCAGGCAGGTACACCTGAGAATTTCGCTGTAAAGGCTTGTGGTAGATATTATCCTGAACGTGTGGATGACGTAGCTTGGGAAAACGACTTGGTTGCTTTCCGTACCTATGGTCCTGCTTTGCAAAAGAGTGGTGAACGTGCCTTCGGTTATGATGTTTGGACAAAGTACAATACTACTGAACCAGTTGTAGAAGCTCGTTATGCAAGCGAATTGAACCCGGAGACCAAAGCTAAGATTGCTGAACTGAAGAAGACTGACCCGAAAGCTGCACAGGAATTGTATAAATCAGTTTCTTATCACGTAGATCATGGAAACGGCCTGGACTGTTATAAAGTAGGTCCTACACTGGGTGGTGGTACTGCTGCTCTGATGCCCGATGGTGAAATCGTATATCCTTATTGCTATGCAACACAGGATATTCTGGACAATGGTCCGTTGCGTTTCACTGTGAAGCTGGTATATAATCCGCTGAACATCAAGGGGGACTCTACAGTAGTTGAAACACGTGTTATTACGTTAGATGCAGGTTCTCATTTGAATAAAACAGTTGTGGTTTATGATAACCTGAAAGAAACTACTCCGGTAGTTGCTGGTATCGTATTGCACGAACCGGATGGTGCTGTAGTAGCTGATGCTGCTAACGGTTATATCACCTATGTAGATCCTACAGATAATGTGAATAACAACAACGGTAAGATTTTTGTAGGTGCTGCTTTCCCGGCTACTGTAAAAGAAGCTAAATCATTGCTTTTCCCTGAAAAGGAGAAGAATGAACTGCGTGGTGGTGCCGATGGTCATGTACTGGCTATCAGCGATTACGAGCCGGGTTCAGAATATGTTTACTACTGGGGTGCAGCTTGGGACAAGGCTGACATCAAGACTCCGGAAGCATGGAATGCATATATGGCAAATTATGCTCAGCAAGTACGCAATCCGTTGACGGTGACAATTAAGTAATCGGATACTGTATAGAGAATAAAAATGAGAGTGTGTCAAAACTGAATAAAAGAACGCAAATTACACAAATTACGCAAATGACCAATCAGATAAGCTCTGATTATCAGAAGTCTAAAAAAAATATTATTTGTGTAATTTGTGTTCTAATCCTATTTTGACACACCTTCATTTCTTATATAACTATGTAATTGGGATTACAATAACTTAAACTCGTACCCTTCTTCTTCCAGAAAATCAAGTGTCCGTGGCAATGCATATTGCAGGTTTCCGTTATTCCAGGATTTTAATGAATCATGGAAAGTGATAATAGAGCCATTTCTTGCATATCTCATCACATTGGCAAGTACTTGCGGACCACGTAACTTCTTACTGTAATCACGGGTTACCAAATCCCACATTACGATTTTATAGCGTCTTTTTAATACGAAATATTGCCCCCAACGCATATGCCCGTGTGGTGGGCGGAAGAGGTCTGTTTTCATTAGTTCGTTTGCTTTGTCTGTATTGGCAAGGTAATTATCAGACAAATACTCAAATCCGCGAATATGATTGAAAGTATGGTTGCCAATGCGGTGTCCTCGGTCTATTACCATCTGAAATACATCAGGATGCTTACGTATATTGTCTCCCACCATGAAGAAGGTGGCTTTAATATTGTGTTTATCCAATAATTCAAGTACCCAAGGGGTTACTTCGGGAATAGGGCCATCATCAAAAGTCAGGTAGACGGCTTTTTCGTTCGGATCCATTCGCCAGATGGCACCGGGATATAACTTTCGGACAAACTCAGGAGGTTGTTCTATAAACACGATTGTTAGTAGTTAGCGGTTAGTAGTTAGGGATTTATATGATTAGTGATTAGCGATTAGCAGTGGGGGGCTACAGTCGCTAATCACTAATCACTATCTGCTAATAACTTTATTTCATCCGGTCAACACACATTTGATATAGCTCGTTCAGCTTGCTGTCGTATACAGGAGCCAATTCTGAGTTATACTTCTGCATGAGCTTAACTTCTGTGCTGAGGATAGGCAATTGATAGTCAACAACTTCATGGCTGGACATTGCAAAGCGTTGGTCATCCAGGCTCAGATACCATGTGAGGTATTCCACAGCTTTATCGGCAAGTGCCTTCATGATGTTGTCGCCTTTCTCTTTTTCACCCAACTGATAGTATGCTTCTGCCATTTGCATAGCACCGTTTTGCCAGTCATAAGGTACATTATAGGCAGGAATCATCTTCTCGGCGTACTCCAAGGCTGCTTTGGCCTTATCCGTCTTGCCTTCGCGTATCAACTGGCCAATGAGTTGCGAGAAGATACGGCGGTGAGAATAACACATACGCATAGCATTCTCATCAATATAGATACCTTCCTTGTCGATGCCACCGAATTTGAACTTGTTCATCAGGTTGTCGTACATCTTTTCGCTATCCAATTTGACACCTGTCTTTTCAGTGTCAAACGGAGTGAAGCGATAAGTCAGACCTTCCTGAACGAAGTGGTTGCCCATACCAAGGTGGTTTTCCGTACCTACGCTGACTGCCATATAGATAGGACGTTCCCAATTGGCTTCAGCCAGCATTTCAAGCATCATCAGTTCGCTCTTATAGAGGGCACGTTTACCTTTCAGTGAAATGTGCATATAGTCGGGGATACTGTCACCCGGTATCATCATACCACTGCGGCGTACAGCTTCCTTGTCTACCTTCATCACGATGCTGTCTGTAGGAATCACCTTAAGGTCATCATTCTTGCTGCGTACCCAGTATTTCAGGATGTTCTGAAGTTCGTACGGATTTTCTCCGAATTCTTTCTTCACATTCACCAATGCTTCAGGATTACCGTTCAGTGCCTGCTTTTCAGCCTCAGCATAGAGGGCGTCGATGCTCTTTTTATAATCAGGCTGTACAGAGATGTATTCATTGGTCCCTTCTACATACTCCATACGGTCCCAAGTGATGGGCAGCGACGGAGAGTCGTAGGCAGGACGTTTCATCTGGTCGATGTACCAGTCCGTTTGCAAGTAGCTGAGGTTACAGGTACGTGCATCGGTACGGAAACCTTCTGTCTCCTGATTGTACCATAGGGGGAATGTATCGTTATCACCGTTAGTGAAGATAATCGGATTGCCGGTTTCTTGCAGAGACATCAGGTAGTTCTGGCCAAAGTCACGTGCCAGGTAACGATCGCTGCGATCGTGGTCATCCCATGTCTGGCTTGCCATCTGTATGGGGACAAGCAGGCAGGCAACAGATACCAGTGTTGCGGCGGGAAGTTCTTTCATCTTGGCATAATGCTGCAACAGACGGACAATACCTGCCACACCCATACCTATCCAGATGGCAAAGGCATAGAACGAACCGGCGTATGCATAGTCACGTTCACGCGGCTGACTCGGTGTCTGGTTCAGGTAGAGCACAATGGCGATACCCGTCATAAAGAATAGGAAGAACACCACCCAGAATTGCTGGATGCCCTTTTGACCACGGTATGCCTGCCATAACAGACCAATGATACCGAGCAACAAAGGCAGACAGTAGAAGACGTTGTGTCCCTTATTGTTTTGCAACTCCTGTGGCAACAGGCTTTGATCGCCTACCAGGAAGTTATCGATGAACGGAATACCTGTGATCCAGTTACCGTGTTCTATTTCTCCACTACCCTGCAGATCGTTCTGGCGTCCGGCAAAGTTCCACATGAAATAGCGCCAGTACATCCAGTTGAGCTGGTAGGAGAAGAAGAACTTGATATTTTCCCACTGTGTGGGCA
>OOCB01004783.1_pt1 | contig 10810 bp, 9 predicted proteins | sample 1671351 | NCBI WGS metagenome assembly OOCB01 (sample SAMN06348148, study PRJEB24527) | human gut metagenome | biome: human gut; feature: ankylosing spondylitis patient; material: feces | host: Homo sapiens | place: China | collected 2015-10
TACCGCAACCCGACATTATCGAGCATTTTGGCAACGCAGATGCCGTGCCGCAGCCGTCGGAGCGGTGCTTAAGCCGTTAGGCGGGAATTGTGCGGTATTGTCCTAAGGCAGCGGGCGCACAATGTGCGCCCCTACGGATTATTCTCCGTAAAACCTGAAATTCCCGTTGTCCTTACACTTTTTTCATCTCTTTATACTCAAAAAACTCAAACCCGCTCTTTTTGTACACATGCACAGCGCGGGCGTTTTCTTCTTCCACTTCCAGCCGCAGCAGAGCATCCGGGTATTTCTTCGTTATGTAATCAATAAACTGGCTGCCAATGCCAAGGCCGCGGTATTCCGCCTTGATATAAATATCCTCCAGCCAGATGCACTGCCTGCCGTACTCGGTCGAAAAGCTCTTGGCCGCCATGCCATAGCCCTGCACAGCGCCGTCCTGCTCAAACATATAGCCCTCTACATACGGGTTATCGCTGATACAGCCCTCAATGTCCCGCGCAAAGATTTCATCCGAGCCCTTGCTCAGCACGGCGGGTGAATTGTAGAACACCCGCATCATCTCCATCACGCTGTCTTTGTCCGCCGGGGTCATGGCTCTGATCGTTGTATTCATATTTGTATTCCTACTTTCCAGTTCTTTGTATAAAATATCCCGCACCTTATCCCCATAGCAGATCACATGGTTCGCCGCAATGGTGTAGCCGCGGTGCAGGCCGGTGTACAGGCTGGCGGCATTATCCGGGTGCACGGTTGCCAAAAGGTGGCGGTAACGGCTGCCGCGCAGGGTATCTTCCGCCATCAGCAGCAGCTTACCCTCCAGCCCATTGCCCTGATAGGGCGGGGCCACGCAGCAGCTGTCCATCTGGGCGGTGGTGTTCAGCTCTTCTTCGCTCATGCCCAACTGCCAGCCCAGAGCATCGGGGGCAGTACCGGCCAGCTTGACGGTAAAATACGCTGCCAGTGCACCGGTCGTTTTTTCCTCCGCCACTAGGCAAAAGCCCTTGGGGCCGCTGATATGCTCCGCCATATACACCGCATCATCCGGCACAAACCATTCCGGGTGCTGCAAATTGGCCATGGCATCCGCCATCACCTGCATAATGGCCTTTACATCCGCCGGGCGGGCAGGGCGCAGTTCAAATTTCATCTTGGTTCACCCTTGTGTTTTGGCGTTCTGGGCCGCAATGCAGCGCTGCATCCAGCCGCCTTTTGCGTAATAGATCGCAAACAGCACGGTTGCGGTGATCCAGGTCAGTGGATAGCTGAATTCCACCACCGAAAGTTCATGCTTGAACGGCAGCGCCACCGCCAGCCACACAATACGCATGATGCACACCGCAAACACTGTGATGATGGTGGGCACCCGCACATCACCGCAGCCGCGCAGCGCGCCGGAAAAGATTTCAATGCAGATATAGGTCATATACACCGGCACCAGGTAGTGCATCATCTGCACTCCCTGCGCCACCACGGCATCGTCCGAGCTGAACAGCCGGAACAGCAGCTGGGCCGATGGATACAGTGCCAGGCTGATGCAAAGGGTGGTACCTGCCGTCATGGCAAGGCAGGTCATGGTGCCGCGGCGCACGCGGTCATACTGGCGTGCGCCAAAGTTCTGGCCCGCAAAGGTGGTAACGGCAATGCCAAAGGAGCTGACCGTCATCCAGAACAGGAAGTCGATCTTGCCGTACACACTCCATGCGGCAACGGCAACGGTGCCAAACCCATTGATGGCGCTCTGGATGGTCATGTTGCTGATGCTGTACAGCGCGCTCTGTGCCGCGCCCGGCAGGCCGATGCGGCAGATCGCCAGCAGCACGCTGCGTTCAATGCGGATATTTTTGAGCTGCAAATGCCACGGCATGCCCTGGGAGCCATGGATGCACCGCACTGTCAGCACGGCGCTGACCACCTGGCTGGCCACCGTGGCAATGGCCGCGCCGGCCACCCCCAGCGGAATGACCGCCACCAGCACAATATCCAGCACAATGTTGACGATGGAAGCCACGATCAAAAAGTACAGCGGCCGTTTGGAATCGCCCACCGCGCGCAGGATGTTGGTGCCCATGTTGTAAATCATCTGCGGAATCATGCCCAGAAAGTAGATTTGCAAATACTCGGACGCCATACCCACGATTTCATCCGGCGTCTGCATCAGGCGAAGCACCAGGCGGCTGATGAGCAGGCCGATCACCGTCAGCGCCGCGCCGCCCGCAATGGCAAGGGCCAGTGCCGTGTGCACCTGGCGGTTCACTTCATCGTGGTCCCCCGCGCCAAAGCTTTGGGCAATAATCACCCCCGCGCCGCTGCACAGGCCCACAAAAAGCCCCACCAGCAGCTGCACAAAAGAGCTGGTTGCCCCCACAGCCGCCAGCGCCTGGGTACCCACAAAGTTGCCGACGATCAGGGTATCCACCGTATTGTACAGCTGCTGGAACATGGTGCCCAGCCAGATGGGAAAAAAGAATAACAGTAGCTGCCGCGGTATGCTGCCTGTAATAATCGCGTTGTTCTGCTCCGGCGTTCTTGCCATAAACATCCTCCACATAACGTAAGCGCACCGCCACAGGCATTGTCCGCCCTGTCACAGTGCGCAGTCCTTTGCGGGGCGCGGTTTCTTCCTCAATTCCCGCCGCGCCCTGCTTTTTCTATTCCTTACCTATTCAATGTATGCTATAATGTGGGTATTGTCAAGCTTTTGTTTTGTTGTTGAAGGTGGTCATGGTTTGAACAGTTCACTTGGTATTTTGTGGCAGGCGTGCCCCGGCGGTGCGCGCATTCTGCGCGTGTTTGGGGACAGCCCCTGCCCCGTGCTGCCAGTGCAGATCGAAGGGTTCCCTGTTGTGGAGATCGGCCCCTACTGCTTTGCGCAGAACCAGCGCAGCCAGCCTGCTGATGCCCGATTTTGGAGCGTTGACGGCCGCGGCCCCGCTGCTTACCCCCACCCCATTGCGGGGGATTTTGTGCAGGGCGTTACCCTGCCCGCCGGGGTGCGGGCGTTGCATAACGCTGCCTTTTATAACTGCCGCAAGCTGGAATGGCTGTGCGCCGGTTCCGCGCTGGAAAGTGTGGGCAGCGATCTGTTCACCAACTGCCGCGCGCTTGACCGCTTTATCTTAGATGCCGCCCCCGATGCTCCCACTGGGCTGAAAAAGCTGGTGGCCGCCGTCAGCGCGGATATCGGCGCGGTGTTTGTCCCCGGCGGGGCGGTGCAGGCCAAAGTGTTCTACCCGGAATACTTTGAATTTTTGGACGAAAACACCCCCGCCCATATTTTTAACCACAGCATTGAGGGCGAGGGTTACCGCTACCGCCAATGCTTTGACGGCAGCGTGCTCCGCTTTGCGGAGTATGACGCGGCGTTCCCCCAGGCATGCGTGGGCGAAAGCGAAAAAAAGCTCTGCCGCATTGCTCTGGATCGGCTGTGTACCCCGTTTGCCCTGCTGCCGGAAGCACAGGGCATCTACAGCGCTTATCTGGCCGCCCATGCCGCCAGCGCCGCGGCCCCGCTGATTGCCCGGCGCGATACAGAATCTTTGCAGCTGGTGCTGAAACTGGCGGACGAGGAAAGCCGCCGCCAGATTGCATTGGCCTGTTCCCAGTCCGGCTGGAGCGAGGGCGCAGCCCTGACCCTTGGCGGCCAGCGCCCCCGCAGGCAGAAAACCTATGATTTTGACGACCTTTGATGTGCCGTAGATTCCCCATACTTTGGTGGTGATGATCAATGCCCTCCCAACATGTTTTGACCCAGGAAGAATGGGTTGCCGCCATGGCCAAACGCGCCATGGACCGCATCCGCAGTGAGCTGTACCTGGACCTGCGCTACATGAACGCGGCCCTGGGTGCGCTGGTGCCCACCCCTGCCGCGGGGCTGCACAACCTTGCCACGGACGGCGCGGCTTTGTGCTATGACCCGGAATGGTTCATTGGGCTGTACCGCAGCAACCGGCGCTATCTACCCCGCGCGGTGCTGCACAGCGTTCTGCACTGTGTGTTCCGCCACCCCTGGCTGCGCGGAGGCCGGGACGCCAGCCTGTGGGGGCTGGCCTGCGATATTGCCGTGGAGCAGACGATTGATGCCTTGCAGGTGCCATCCCTGACCCGTCCGGTGGGCTGGCTGCGGCAAAAAACCTACCAGGCACTGCGCAAAAACGGGGCCATGCCCGCCGCCGGGCCCATTTACCGCTGGCTTGCCGCTCAGGAGCCTGACGAACTGCAAAAGCTGCACCGGGAATTTGTGTGCGACAGCCACCGCCTTTGGCCCAAGGACCCCACCAGCCAGCAGGCTCAGGTGCAGGGCCGCCGCTGGGAACAGCTTGGGCGCGAAACCCGCATCAGCATGCAGCAGGCAGGCCAGCAGGCCGGGCAGGCTGCCGGGGCCGAAACGATGCAGGCACAGATCGAAGCAGCCCACAGCCGCCGCCTGTACAAGGACTTTCTGCGCCGCTTTGCCGTGATGCGCGAAGAGCCCCGCCTGGACCCCGACGAGTTTGACCTGGGCTACTACTCTTACGGCCTGCGCACCTACGGCAACCTTCCCTTGATTGAGCCGCTGGAAAGCCGGGAGAGCAAAAAAATCCGGGATTTTGTCATTGTGATCGACACGAGCGAGTCCACCTCCGGCGAGCTGGTCAAGGCATTTTTGAAAGAAACGTTCGGCCTGCTTAAAACCGGCGAGAGCTTTTTTGCCAAATGCAACATCGCCGTGATGCAGTGTGACGATGCGGTGCGTGACCTGACCTTTCTGCACAGCACCGACGAACTGGACCGCTTTGCCGCCTGCCTGACCCTGACCGGCGGCGGAGGCACAGACTTCCGCCCCGCGTTTGCCAAAATTGAGGAACTGCGCCGGGACGGCACCCTGCGGGATTTGCAGGGCGTGCTTTACTTTACCGATGGCAAAGGCACCTACCCTACTAGGCGCCCGCCTTACGAGACAGCTTTTCTGTTTTTGGAAACCGGCACCCCGCCGCCCGATACCCCGCCCTGGGCCATGCGGCTGGTTTTAAGCCCGGAAGAATTTTTGCCTGACCCGGTGCCCAAAACGCCGGAAATTGACTGGCAGGAGAACGAAGCCGAGGACCTGCCCGAGTTGTAATTCATCTTATTTGTTCCTAATGTTTTGATGAAGGAGTGTACCCCCCATGGACATCAAACGCGCCAAACAGGAAATTGAACACGCGGTCAAGGCATACCTTGCCGTGGACGATACCGGCACCCCGCTGATTCCGCCCATCCGCCAGCGGCCTATTCTGCTGATGGGCCCGCCGGGCGTTGGCAAAACCCAGATCATGGAGCAGATCGCGCAGGAATGCGGCATTGCGCTGGTGGCATACACCATCACCCACCACACCCGCCAAAGCGCCGTGGGCCTGCCATTTATCCGCCACCGCAATTTTGGCGGCGCGGACCGCAGCGTAACGGAGTACACAATGAGCGAGATCATTGCCAGCGTGTATGACAAGATGGAGCAGACCGGCCTGGAACACGGTATTTTGTTTATTGACGAGATCAACTGTGTATCCGAAACACTGGCTCCCACCATGCTGCAATTTTTGCAGTGCAAAACCTTTGGCAACCAGGCTGTGCCCGCCGGCTGGGTGATTGTTGCCGCCGGCAACCCGCCGGAGTACAACAAGAGCGTGCGGGATTTTGACCTTGTCACACTGGACCGTGTACGCCGCATTGATATTGAGCCGAACCTTGCCGTCTGGCAGGAGTATGCCCGCGCCCACCGCCTGCACCCCGCTGTGCAGGCTTACCTGGAACTGCGCCCCCAGCATTTTTACCGCATCCAGAACGATGTGGATGGACCGCAGTTTGTTACGGCCCGCGGTTGGGAGGATCTTTCCGCCATGCTGACGGCCTGCACCAAGCTGGATTTGCCGGTGGACGAAGCCCTGATCGGCCAGTACCTGCGCCACCCTGAAGTTGCCCGCGATTTTGCTGCCTATTGGGAGCTGTACAAAAAGTACCGCCAGGATTACGGCGTGGAAGATATTTTGCAGGGCCGCCCCTTTGCCGCCGTGCTGGAGCGCGCACAGAAAGCCGCTTTTGATGAGCGCATCAGCCTTGTCAGCCTGCTGCTGGCCGGGCTGAACACCCGCTTTGCCGCTGCCCGCCGGGCGGACGCGGTGACGGACGCCTGCTACCAGGAAATGCGCAGCTTTAAGCGCACCCTGAACAACGCCGACCCCGCCCAGGATGGTTTTGTGCCCGCCGCCGTGTTTGCCGCGCAGGTCAATGTCTATACGGACCACCTGACCGCGCAAAAGGCTGCCGGCACCCTGACCGGGGAAGAGCTGGCTGTTGTCACCACCGCCAGCGCTTTGCTGCATGCCTGGGTCGCTGCCCTTGACCCCGCGCTGGATCGCGATGCTGCCTTTGATGCCGTGCGCGCCAGCTTTAACGCCCAGGTGCGCAAGCGGGAGGATGCCGTCGGCCTGGCCGGGGACGCGCTGGAAAGCGCCTTTGACTTTATGGAAAGCGCCTTTGCCGATGGGCAGGAGATGGTGGTTTTTGTCAATGAGCTGGCCCTTGGGCCGGACTCTGCCGCCTACCTGGCCGACAACGAATGTGAGCGCTTTGAAACCTACAGCAAGCGCCTGCTGCTGCACAGCGGCCAGGATGATATTTTAGCCGAGCTCCAGCGCGATGACATCCGCCAGGGCGAGCACAGCATGGAGTTTTAAGCTCCCTGTGCAGGCATAAAACCGCCCGGCTGCTTGCAAAGGAGTTTATAACGTTATGATGATCGAACATATCGCACTTTATGTAAATGATCTGGAAGCCGCCAGAACATTCTTTATGAAATATCTGGGCGCAGCGTCAAACGATGGATACCATAACCCCAAAACAGACTTCCGCTCGTATTTCCTCACGTTTGATGATGGCGCACGGCTTGAGCTGATGCACAAACCGGAAATGCCAGATCAGCCAAAAGAGCTTTCCCGTACCGGATATGCCCATATCGCGTTCCGCGTGGGCAGCCGTGAAAAAGTAGACGCCTTGACCGCAGAACTGAAAGCCGACGGCTATAAGGTCATCAGCGGCCCCAGAACGACCGGCGACGGCTATTACGAAAGCTGCATTGCTGCGATCGAGGGGAACCAGATCGAGCTCACGGTTTGATCATATCGTTCCTGCATCGGCCGCAGGGCGCACCGTTGGGGGTAAATCTCCCCGCCGTTTTTAGGCAATACCGCATAATTCTAAGTGCCGATACGGCGAGCGAGGTGCGGCAGATGCCAAGCCAAAAGCGCAGATAATACTGGATGTCTTATCGAGCATTTTGGCAACGCAGATGCCGTGCCGCAGCTGCCGGAGCGGTGCTTAAGCCGCAAGGCGGGAATTGTGCGGTGTTGCCTTAGTTTTATCGAGAGAGGAAATGTATATGCAGCCGTTATCCACCCGCACGGAACATTTTACCGATTCCGTTATCCGCCGCATGACCCGCGTCAGCGCTAAGTACGGTGCCATCAATCTTTCCCAGGGTTACCCGGATTTCAACCCGCCGTCTGCGATTCTGGACCGTCTGGCCGAAGTATCGCACGAAAACTTCCACCAGTATTCCATCACATGGGGCGCGCAGAACTTCCGCGAAGCACTGGCCGAAAAGCAGTCCCGCCTGATGGGGCGGCAGATCGACCCCAACACCGAGATTGTGACCACCTGCGGCAGTACCGAGGCCATGATGGCCGCCATGATGACCATTGCCAACCCCGGCGATAAAGTCATTGTCTTTTCGCCTTTTTATGAAAATTACGGTGCCGACACCATCCTTTCTGGTGCCGAGCCGATCTATGTTCCGCTGCATCCCCCGCTGTTCAACTTTAATGCGGACGAGCTGGAAGCCGCGTTCCGCCAGCACCCCAAGGCGCTGATCCTCTGCAACCCCTCCAACCCCTGCGGCAAGGTGTTCACCCGCGCAGAGCTGGAACTGATTGCCGACATGGCCGAAAAGTACGATACCTACGTTATCACCGATGAAGTGTACGAGCACATCGTCTATGCGCCCTACCAGCACACCTATTTTGCCACCCTGCCCGGCATGTGGCAGCGCACCATCTCCTGCAGCTCGTTGTCCAAAACCTACTCCATCACCGGCTGGCGGCTGGGCTACACCATTGCCCCGCCGGAAATCACTGACCGCATTAAAAAAGTGCATGACTTTTTGACGGTCGGCGCCGCTGCGCCCTTGCAGGAGGCCGTTATTCCCGGCCTGCGCTTCGGCCAGGAATACTATAACGACCTGCTTGCCACTTATACCCGCAAGCGGGACCTGTTTGTGGAAGGTCTGGATGCCATCGGCCTGCAGCACACGGTTCCCCAGGGCGCTTATTACATCCTGATGGATATTTCCGAGTTTGGCTTTGACAGCGACCTGGAATTCTGCGAAGTGCTGGCCCGCGATGTCGGCGTGGGCGCTGTTCCGGGGTCCAGCTTTTTCCGGGAGCCGGTCAACCATCTGATCCGCTTCCACTTTGCCAAGCGGGACGAAACCCTGTGTGCCGCCCTGAACCGCCTGGAAACCATCCGCAAAAAAATCCCGGCCAGAAGGTGACGAACTTGCGTGGGCAGTCTGGCAAATCGGGATTCGTGGAGGAAACGTATGAAATACTTATATTTGCATGGATTGGGGCAAAATGCCGACAGTTGGAACAAGGTGACAAGCGCAACAGAAGTGTCGGAAAATAGCGCATGCTTGGATTTAGCAGAAATGGTCAAAGGAAAAGTAGCAACATATTCCGCTCTCTACTCTGCTTTTTCAGAAATGTGTAACGCGGAAAATGAAGATATCATATTATGTGGTCTCTCTTTGGGCAGTGTATTGGCACTAAACTATGCGATAGACTATCCCAAAAAAGTAAAGGCACTGGTTTTGATTGCAGCGCAGTATAAGATGCCTGCGAGATTATTAAAGCTGCAAAATGCGCTGTTTCATTTTATGCCGCAGTCAATGTTTCAACAAACCGGATTTGGAAAACTCGATTTTATAAGTCTGTGTAGTACCATGGCAGAACTTGATTTTAGCGATTCGTTGAACCAAATCTCCTGCCCTGCATTGGTCGTTTGTGGAGAAAAAGACAAACCTAACAAAAAAGCGTCAATCGAACTTGCAGATATTCTGAAGTGTTCCCAATTCAAGGAAATTCCGGAAACAGGTCATGAAGTAAATTTGGAGTCCCCAGAAAAATTAGCATCCTTATTGCGGGAGTTTTATAAAAGTATCTGACAACTTCGCGTTTGCGAAACGAAGTGAAGCAATGAAAGCCCCAGTGGGGCTTTCAAGCGATAGAACGGTCTTGCGATAGCAAGATGGAGGGGCTGCGCCCCGACAAGTTCGCGTTTGCGCTAGCAACAAACATCCCAGTGGGATGTTTGAGCGACAGAACGTTTTTGCGCAAGCAAAATGGCGGAGTTTCACTCCGACAAGTTCCCGTTTGCGCTAGCAGCAAACACCCCAAAATCCTGCACCACCATGTTACCGGGAGGATTTTTCCATGATATATCTGGATAATGCTGCCACCACGCGCCCCTGCCCCGCTGCGCTGGATGCCATGCGCACCGCGCTGGAGGATGCCTGGAGCAATCCGTCCGCGTTGTACCGCCCCGGCCAGCAGGCCCGCAAGCTGGTGGAGGACGCCCGCCGCACGGTGGCCCGCGTACTGCACGCCGCGCGCCCGGCGGAAATCACCTTTACCAGCGGCGGCACCGAATCCGACGTACAGGCTTTATACACCGGTGCCGCCCTGGGCGCTGCCGCAGGCAAACGGCACATCATTTCCACCCAGATCGAGCACCACGCCGTGCTGCATACTTTACAGGCGCTGCAGACGCAGGGTTTCACTGTAACCTTGCTGCCGCCGAGCGCCGCCGGGCTTATCACCCCGCAGCAGCTGGCGGACGCCTTGCAGCCGGACACCTGCCTGGTCAGCATCATGTTTGCCAACAACGAAATCGGCACCGTGCAGCCCATTGCGGAACTTGGCGCCCTCTGCCGGGAGCGCGGCGTGCTGTTCCACACTGACGCTGTACAGGCTGCCGGGCACCTGGCCATTGATGTGCAGGCCACGAACATTGACCTGCTCAGCCTTTCCGGCCACAAGTTCCACGGGCCAAAGGGAGCCGGTGCGCTGTATACCCGGCGCGGTATTGCCTTGCAGAACGTGCTGTACGGCGGCGGCCAGGAGCGCGGCCACCGCGCGGGCACTGAGAACGTACCCGCCATCGCGGGCCTTGCTGCGGCATTGGCCCAGGCGGATGCCAACCTGCCCGCCAACACAGCCCGCTGCCTGGATTTGCGCCAGCGCCTGACGGAGCGGCTGCTGGCCATTCCCGGCACCCACCTGAACGGCGATGCGGCCCAGCGCCTGCCCGGCAATGTGAACATTACCTTTGACAGCGTGGAGGCCGAAACCCTGCTGCTGCTTTTGGACGAAGCCGGGATCTGCGCTTCCGCGGGCTCTGCCTGTTCCGCCGGTGCAGTGGAACCCAGCCATGTACTGCTGGCCCTTGGCCTGACCCCCGCCCAGGCCAAAAGCACCCTGCGGCTGACGCTGGATGCCGCCAACACGGCGAAAGAAATCGACACCGCTGCCGCTGTGATCACTGCCTGCGTACAGCGCCTGCGCGATGGCGTGCGGTAAGGCGTTTGCCCTATTTTCGAGGTGAGATGTCCGGCAGGGCCAGTCTACGGGACGATGCAAGCATTGACCCCTACAGATTGATTTTTAAGGCAATACCGCATAATTCTAAGTGCCGATACGGCGAGCGAGGTGCGGCAGATGCCAAGCCAAAAGCGCAGATA
>OOCB01004785.1_pt1 | contig 10806 bp, 7 predicted proteins | sample 1671351 | NCBI WGS metagenome assembly OOCB01 (sample SAMN06348148, study PRJEB24527) | human gut metagenome | biome: human gut; feature: ankylosing spondylitis patient; material: feces | host: Homo sapiens | place: China | collected 2015-10
AACATAAGTTTGTGGGGGGCTTAGTTCTACTCTTACATAGGAAACTGGATATGCAAATTACAAGCGATCCAACAATAAGTATTATAATCACTATATGTTTAAAGAGACAAAGTTATAACATTTTTTCATAATATGATACAATGAAAAAGATAACAGGAGTGAGTAATATGTGTTGTGATGGTGTCATACAATGTTTAGAAAAAGAAAAGGTTTCTATACTTATAAAAGATTGACATACATGTTTAGATTTGAATGATAGTAATATGTATGTTTTAAAGAAGGGTATTGTTAAAGTGAGTTTGATCATGCAAGATGAGCGTGAATTTAATATTACCTATTTAAAAGCTCCGGATGTGGTGAGTTTGTATTGTGATTGTTTGACACAATTTAGAGATTGCCTTCCAAAGATTCGTATTGAAAGTGAACAAGCAGAGTTTTATTGTATTTCAAAAGAAGAATTCTATAAGCGAGTTAATGAAGATGCGAACCTTCAAAATTATGTAAATACATACTATCGCAATCGATTAAAACTAGCTATCACAAGAGAACAAGTGATGATCATGAATTCAAAGGCAGGTGCAGTATGTTCTTGGTTATATCGTTTAGCGAGTTTATTTAGCATTCAAACACAAAAGGGTATATTTATTGATTTGCAGGTCACAAATGAGGATATTGCGAATTTTTGTGGGATTACAACACGTAATAGTGTGAATCGAGTAATTCGTGGTTTAAAAGAAAAGCATATCATTCAAGTTAAAAACAATCGAATTATTGTTTTAGATATGGACTATTTAAAGCAATTTACAAAGTAGGGTAGTTGATAACTATCCTTTTTTTATATTAAGAAATTGTTAATACAAACTATCTTTGGTTATATATAAAGATTCAAATTTAGTAAATGATGAGTTTGCACAAATTAACAAAGACCTTTGCACAAATTAATCGACTTTATATAAGGGAGAAATAAATATATATAACCAAAAATGTAAAAATATGTGATAAGTAAAGGGCGATAATATCTGTAAGTTATCAAAATAGCTAACCAGTAAACAAAAGATAGAAAATGTTGCTTAAAAGCGATTACAGGTAAGAGTATACTCAATGACAGAAATTTCGTTCTTGTTAGGTTGTTTATAACGGAAAGGTTAGATTAGCTTAAGATAAAGGAAAAATGAATATATCAACCAATTAACATAAGATGATGTATGTTTATCTTAACATAATCTTAATGTGTAGATGAAGATATGGAAAAAAAGGATTTAAGACATTTAAAGCGAAAAGAGTTGATTGACCTCATTGATAAGATGCAAACAGATAATGATCTTGTATCAAATGTTGAGGTTAAAGAAGAGCTTGGTCGATTAAAAGAGAGAGAGAAGTATTTAAAGCATTTACGTAAGACTTTAAGTGTACTTGTCGTCGTGGCTGCCATTTCTGTTTTGGTGGCAACACTGTGGCTGCCTGTATTAAAGATTTATGGTTCGAGTATGGATCCAACTTTAGAAAATGGACAGATCGTGGTGAGTGTAAAGACAAAGAAATTAAAGTCTGGAGATGTTGTAGCATTTTGGCAGGGCAATAAGTTGTTGGTAAAGCGAGTAATCGCAGGTCCTGGTCAAAAGGTAGATATAGATGTGAATGGGAAAGTATCTGTGGATGGTAAAGCTATTCATGAAACGTATTTGGATAGTGAGTCATTAGGAAATACAGACATTGACTTTCCACATCAAGTAGAAGAGTCTCGTTGGTTTTGTATGGGAGATAACCGCGAGAGTTCAATAGATTCTAGAAGTGCTGCAATAGGGGATATTTCAAAAGAACAAATTGAGGGTAAGGTATTATTTTCAGTTTGGCCTTTAAATAAAATAGGAATTGTAAAGTAACAGAAAGTAGGTGTGATTGTGCAAGAGTATTTAAGGCGTTTATTAAAAGACAAAGCGCGCTTAAGAAAATGGAAAAGGATCATGATAGCACTTTCTTGTATTGTGGTTGTTTGTACGGTCTATGCATTATCTTTACCAGCTCAAACAATGACTTGCGACAAGGAAGAACATACACATACTGTAGAGTGTTATGATGAAAATAATGAATTGATTTGCGAAAAGGAAGAGCATACGCATACGGATGATTGTAATAAACAAGAAGAAGTAAATGAACAAGAAGAAGTTGTTGAGGATGAGCCAGAAACAATAAATGATGAACAAGTATCTCAAGAAAGTGAAGAAGAGACAACAACGACTACCACTACAGAAACTACAACAGAAACTACAAAACAACCTTTTGATTTAAGTTCGGATGCAAATAAAGAGAAGATTAAATCTGTTGATGTGTATTATAAAGATGCAAATGGCAAATGGCAAAGTTTGAATGAAGGAAATGCTGATCCAAATAGTACGGAACTTTATTTGAAAGTAGAATTTGATGAAATTGACACAGAAGTGTTATTAGAACAACACGATGGTATACTTGTATACAATCTTCCTGCATGCATGAGGGATTTCGAAAAAGCTGGAAATGGAATTCTTAAAGCTGGAGATGAAGATATAGGAAAGATAGAAATTGAGAATAATAAAGTGAAAGTTACTCTTGATAAAAAATATCTTAATAAATTGGTGACAAATTCTAACAATCAATTAAATGGTTCATTTTATGTGAAGGGTCAGATTGATTTAACAGAAATAAACAAGAATAATGGAAAAGCAACATTGGTTGTTGGAAAGAAAACAGTTATTTTAGATTATGGCAAGGAATGTATAGAAAAATTTGGTAGTGTAACAATTGATAAACAAATATCCAATGTGGATAAAGTAAATAATTATTTAACTTATACAGTGACAGTTACAGCTGGTAAGGATGGTTGTAAAGGTTTGTATGTTGTTGATAAGTTTACTTCCAATGCCAATTTGGTAAGCTATGCAGGAAATATTAGTTCGACAGAAACAACATTAACTAGTAATGATAATAAAAAAGATCCGTTTGAAATGCCAATTGAGGCAAGTCATGGAAAAATTTATAAAGCGGAAATTCCAGATGCTACAACAAAAATTCCTAAGCCGGGTGCAAGTGAAATCAAAAATCCTTGTATTGTTTGGAATATCGGAAATATGGGTCCAAATGAAAGTCGTATGCTTACTTATTATGTGAAGCTTAATGACAAAGAAAGTTTAAAAGATAAACCAATAGATAATAGTGCATCTTTATATTCAAAAGGTTCTACAGATACGTATGATAAAGGTTCAGAAAAGGCTTCCTTTACTCCTACAATAGTTTATAGTTCATTCGAGAAATATGTAGATGGAACCATCAAAAGAAATTCGGATGGGTCATATACAATTCCGTTTAAGTCATTGATTTCTATAAAAAAAGATGAAAGTAATTATACGATTAAGAATCTTCAATTTTACGATTATTTGAAACATAATATGAATACAGAAATAGATGCTGATTTATTACAATATATTCATTTTGATCGAAATTCATTCAAATTATATATGAATAATAATGAGCCTGTTGATTCTTCACAATACAATATAAAGTGGTCAACTAAAACAGATAATACAGGTTTTCAAGAGTGGGATGACAAAGTTAATTTTAGAAGTTTTGTACTATCTGGAAACAAGGATAATCCAATTAATTTAAGTCCAGGTGAGAGTTGTTATATTACATATAACGTTATTGTGAAACCTGAAGCCTTTGCGCAGATGCATACGGATACTCTACATACGTTTAATCGTTTTATCGCACATGCAGATAATGTGGATAAGAGAGATGATTTTGCGGGTGGATTTGAGGCTTGGAATTCTATTGCTAACATTAAAACATATGAATGGAATGCAAAACAGGTAGAAAAAATCGCAACGACAACACCTAAAACAGAAACAATGAGTGGAGATAGATTTATCTACGAAAATAATGCAATTCAAAAGGATTCAACTTCAAATACTAGTTTTACTATTCCTGAGGGAAGTTATAAATATACGGTTGAAACAAATAAGACATTGAATGATTTTAATGTTAACGAAGTAACAATGACAGATACTTTAACTTCTAAACATATGAAGTATGTTGGTTATATGAAAGTGGAGGCTTTAGAAGCAGAATCCATTTCAAGTGATTTAAATAAAGAGAAAAACGATACATATACATTAAATTCAAATTATACAACAGTAGATACAAAGTGGGTCAAGATAAATGGTCAAAATTCATTTAGCTTAACGCCTTCTAATTTGGGTTGGACTAATAAAAATTATGCGTATCGTTTTACGTATTATGCAAGGCCAGATGATTTAAGTACTTTTACAGAGACAAAGGTAAAGAATAAATTTACTCTTGAGGGTGTTGTTAAAAAAGGAGATGGAACATTTACATTTAATAAAGAGGATGTTTCTAGAGAGACGACATTAACGATCAAGGGAAATTTAAATTTAACTGCGAACAAACAATCTTGGTACTACAAAGAACCAAACAAGGATTCGAATACTTGGACGAATGGTGAACTTTATTGGGTAGTTGATATTGGTGGTGCTCAAATTAATAAGGGTATGGTATTTCGTGATTTGATAAAAACAGGTGATGGAATAACGGAATCAATTTTACGGGAAGGTTCTTTGGTGGGTATTTATAAAGGTACGCTTCCAGAAGGAAAGAACATTTCAGATTATAAAGACATAGAGGATTTAAAAAACAATAGTGGTTTAACTCCTATAGATGGTAAGTTTACATCTCAATTGAATGGTACAAATGAATTATTATTAACTGCTAATGATGATATTCAGCTTGGTAATGAAAAGGTTTATATGATTATAAAATCCGAACCTTCTGAATTGCCATCACCAACAAATAATCGTGATACAAAGACATATAAAAATAGTATTTATATTAAAGAAGATGGTGAATATGTTTCTGAAATACCTGCTGAAAAGACTTTATATACATCTCCAAAAATTTTAAAGGAGTTAGGACAAGTCTTTAAATATGATGGAACTACAGTTACAACACTTCAAATAGGTGCAGACAAAAAAAACAATGGAGATGCAGATCCTAACAAGATTGATACTAAGTTACTAGACAATAGTAAAGGTGTATTTATATCATGGGCATTTAAAGTGAACTATGATGGACAATTAAGTGGAGATTATGACGTAATAGATGATATTCCGAATGGCATGGAATTTTCGTATATGCGAGTTAAATGGCATGGGGATGAGGATGCTGCTTCAAAAGTTAAATCAAAGACAATAGACAATCCTGGTAGTGGTTGGGAATTCAGAGAAAATAATTCGACAAATGATAATGGGAATTCTGAACATACAATTTATTATGTAAGTAAAGATAAAAAACAAACTATGATTCGACTGGGTGAATTTGTTTCGAAGAGTATAAGAGATAATAATTCAGTGGATGTACAAGTTGTTTGTAGAGTCACAGATCCACAAGTATTATTAGGTGCTCAACCTAGTGATTTTATAAATAAGGTAACACTACAAAAGGATGGAAAAGATATTGCCACATCATCTAGTAAAGTACCTGTTCAATTGACTAAGACAGATAAAAATATCGATAAACAATTGGCAGAAACGAATGGACAGAAACTTAAATTTGAAATCAATACGAATCAGCTTGGTCAAACACTACCTACTAATGATAACGGTGAATTAACGCTTGTGGATAAGTTGGGTGATAATCTTAAATTGGATACAACTTCGGTTAAAGTATTTAATAGTAATAATGAAGAATTAACGGATTGTAAAAAGTCATATCAAAATAATATTTTAGAAATTAAGATTCCAAATAATATTCCAATCAAAATTACATATACAGCGACTGTAAATGCGAAGCCAGGGGACTCTGTGAATATCGCAAATACAGCATATTGGAAAGGTTATTCAGAAAATGGTGGTGAAACTGTACAAGAAAGATGTAGCTATAATGTAAGTGGAACAATTGGCGCTTCATCTGTAGTAAACTTTAAGCTTACAAAACAAGATGAGAATGATATAGATAAAGTATTAAGTGGCGCAACTTTTAAAATAGAAAAGTGTACAATCGAAGCAAATGGAGATATTACTGCATCAGAGATCTCAACTGCAACTACGGATGCGAATGGAACAATTACCAAGGATTTACAATATGATACTCTTTACAAAATAACAGAAACACAAGCACCAGATGGTTATGTTCTAAATAAAGAACCAATCTATATTTTTGATGTATATAAAGCAAAAGATAGTGATGTGGACCCCATAAAACAATATCTAAAAAATGCAGATTTAAGAGTGAGTTATCAAGAAAAAAACTTTAGTTTAAATGTAATGAATCATAAGGGTGAAATTACTGTAGTCAAAAAGTTTATAAATGATGCAGCTGGAAAATCAATTAAACCTGTTAGTGGAACATATAGATTTGGATTGTATGACGATCAAAATAAATGGCTACAGACACAACCGATTACTTATAATGCGGGTGATACTCAAGATAAATCGGTTAAGTTTGAAAATCTAGAATTAAATAGAACATATTATGTTTATGAATTAGATGATCAAGGTAATCCAATTACGGATTCATCAAAAGAAGTAACAATAAACACTATGAATTATCAAGTGTTTTATGAAAAAAACGGAACTGCTACAAGTAGTGCACAAAACGGTGATACGGTTATTGTTACAAACAAGAGCCGTACAAAAATATTACCTTCAACAGGTAGTATGGGAACCCTGATTTACAGGTTATTAGGAGCAACGTTGGTGGTTGCAAGTATAATATGCCTGTCAAATATAAATAAAAAGAATAGAAAAGAAAATAGGAGAAAGAAATGAAACTAATTAAAAAGATTGCAGCCATTATGTTTGCGTTCATAATGGTATTCACGTTGAGTAGTAATGTTAACGCAGAAACAGTATCTGGAGATTCTACAGAGACTGGTATAATAAAAATCACTAATGCTAAGAAAGATCATACTTATAAACTGTATAAGATTTTAAATCTAGATAGTTATAGTTATGATAGTACGAGTGCAAATAGAGATGGTAATTATTCATATACTTTAACGGGTGATGCTTCTTGGGATGCTTTTGTTAATAAAAATAAAAACGCAGAAGGAGAAAATGATAAATTCTTTAATGTCACTGACAATAAGTATGTAACTTTTAATAAAACTAAAGAAGCTTCAGATTTGGCTAAGGCTGCTATGAAATATGTAATTGATGAAAATGTTACAACTACAACAGAATTAACTAAAACAGCAACAGAAGATGGAAATCTTGAATTTACTGGTTTAAAATTAGGATATTATTTAGTTGATTCGACTGCAGGTGCACTTTGTAACTTAACTACTACAAATCCAACTATAAGCATTCAGGAAAAGAGTGAAGTTCCAAAAGTAGAAAAACAAGTGTGGTGTAACGACCAAAATAAGTATAGTAATGGAAATTATGCATCTATAGGTGATACAGTTAAGTTTAAGACTACTATCACAAAGAAAAGTGGAGCACAAAATTATATTTTACACGATACATTAAGTGACGGATTGACGTTAGATAAATCTACTTTTAGTGTTAATAAATCAGATGGTACACCAGTGCCTGTAAATAAATATAGCATAACTTATAACAATAAATTGGGAGATGATGCAGAAAATTGTTCATTCCATATCACATTTGAAAATTCTTATATTGAAGCATTGGCTGATAATGACCAAATAGAAGTAGTATATAGCGCTTTATTAAATGAAAAAGCTGTTATCTTTGATCCGACAACAGCTGGTACAAATGATAATACAACATTTCTACAATATGGGGATAATATGAAAACTACTAATTCCGAAACAAATACAGCGACATATTATTTAAAAGTGTTCAAATATACAGGAGATAATCAGCCACTTGCAAATGCAGAATTTGCTTTGACTCAAGATGGAAATAAAATAAAATTTGTATTAGAATCTTCAAAAGATGGAGATTATAAAGTTTATAGAAAAGCAACACAGAAAGAAATAGATGATAATAAAGCTACTGATACATTAGTTACAGATAGTTCTGGTAAATTAAAAATCTGCGGAATTTTTGGGACATTAAAACTTGAAGAGACTAAAGCACCAAAGGGTTATAATAAATTAGTTTCACCTTATACTATTAAAGTAAGTGATGGAGGATTTGTTACAGTGAACGATGAGACACCAAGTTATAACGATGTCAAAGTAAAAAATGAATCAGGTAAATTACTGCCTTCTACTGGTGGTATGGGTACAACACTAATCTACTTGATTGGTGGAGTACTAGTACTAGGATCAGGTATTGTATTGGCTAATAAGAAAAGAGCGAAAGCTAAATAGTTTTATTGATTGATTAATTATGTTGTATGGGGGGAATTTGTTTTCCCCTTCTATACAACAATAGGGAGAGGGTTGTAAGATGAGAAAACATATGTCAACTATAATTGCGATACTTGTTTTTATTACAGGCTTGTCCTTATTGTTGTATCCTACGGTTAGTAATTATTGGAATTCTTTACATCAAAGTCGTGTTGTCGCAAATTATTCGGATACTATGGCTAAGTTATCAAAACAGGATAAACAGGCTGAGATTGATCGGGCTGTTGAATATAATTCTAGGTTAGTAAGTAATGGTGGGCGTTTTACTCCAAGTGAATCTGAACTTAGTGAGTATAAGAATCTATTAAATGCGGATGGTACGGGTATGATGGGATATATCACGATTCCTAAGATTGGTGTAAAGCTTGCGATTTATCATACGGTAGATGATGCTGTATTGCAGGTGGGCGTTGGTCATTTAGAAGGTTCGAGTCTTCCTGTTGGAGGTAGTGGTACGCATTGTGTTCTATCTAGTCATAGAGGTCTTCCGAGTGCGAAGTTATTTACAGAACTGGATCGTATGAAAAAGGGGGATGTATTTTATCTTCATGTATATGATCGGGTGCTTGCGTATCAGGTGGATAATATAGCGATTGTTGAACCGAATGATTATGGTTTATTAGAAATTGAGGAAGGTAAAGATTTATGTACTCTATTTACTTGTACGCCTTATGGTATTAATACACATCGATTACTCGTTCGTGGCCATCGTGTAGAGAATGTGATGGATGAAAAGAATTTAACGGCAGATGCAGCAAGGCTAAATCCTTTGGTTGTGGCTAGTATTATTGGTTTGATTCTATATGGGATTGGTTATGTTGTATATCGAATTCGAAAGAGGGGAGTGTAGGTAATGAAAAGAATATTATATTTTGTATTTCTAACTTTATTATGTTGTTTTCTACCTATGACTCTATTTGCGGATTCTGATTTCATGAATTTGGTTGTTTCTTGTCCAGTATCTAATATGCAAGTATCTTTATATCGAGTGGCGGATGAGAATTATAAATTAGTTGATGCATTTTCTCGTTATTCTGTTGATTTAAAACAAGATGTACAAGGGGCTGCCAATGCATTAGAGAATCGTATTTTAATGGATGGTATTGAGGCAGATGCTTGTGTTACTTCGGATTCTTCTGGTAAGGCTAGTTTTACTGGCTTAGAAACCGGTATTTATTTAGTGGTTGGAAAAGAAGTTTTTCAGGATGGTGTATTTTATATGCCACAAGTATCCTTAGTTTCTTTAAGTGGAGATTTGAGTGTGGATTTAAAATATGAGACAAGTGTTAAGCCAAGTCGTATTCATGTATTGAAAGTATGGAAGAAGGATAATAAGAAGTCTCGTCCTAAATCGATTGAAGTATGTTTATTAAGGTCAGATGGTATAGTGGTTGATAAAGTGATATTAAATTCAGACAATCAATGGTCAACTACTTGGGAAAATCTTTCTACTTCATATACATATAGCGTTATGGAAACAACTGTTCCTTCTGGCTATAAGGAGAGTTGTACTCGTGAAAAGGATACGATTGTTTTAACGAATACGGGTAGTGATAAATATCGTGTTGAAAAGAAGGATGAAGTACTTCCAAATTCAGGTCAATTGTGGTGGCCAGTTCCTGTATTATTATTTGTGGGTCTTGTGTTGTTTGGTTTAGGACGCCATTTGAAAAATGAAGAATAGATTGTATCGATATATTTCTTGGATTGGAATCTTTTGTGTTGTGTGTTCCATTTCTTTATGTGCATATAATGTATATGATTCGTTTCGATCTTATTTTGTTTCTAAACAAAAGATGAATGAGTATCATGTTGTAAAGACTAGTGCAGGTACTATACCGGATTATGTATTAAATCCAGATATGGAAATGTCGGAAGTGGATGTGGATGGAATTTCTTGTATTGGTACTTTAGAAATTCCTAGATTGGATTTGAATCTTTGTGTTACAAGTACATTTAGTGATGAAAATATGAAACAACTTCCTTGCCGATATTATGGTAGTATTTATAAAAGTAATATGGTGATTATAGCGCATAATTATTGGTTTCATTTTGGTAGGTTAAATACATTAAAAAGTGGGGATGAAATTATTTTTACAGATGCTTCAGGAAATTGTTTTAAATATAGTGTTGACGCAATGGATGTAGTGAGTCCAGAAAGTGTAGCGGATGTAACCAATGGTAAATGGCCACTTACGTTAGTCACCTGTACTTTGGATAGTCAAAATAGAGTTGTTGTGAGGTGTAAATGACAGGTAAAAAAAGAAGAGTTCTATAATTATGATTTTTAAGTTAATTAATTTAAATGAGGTTGGTTATATTTTTGCTTAATCTATGCAATTTGTTGCATCTTGTTTGCTTTTTGAAATGTTATAATCAAAGATTTTTTAGCAATTTATCTAATACAACTAATTTAGAATACAATAAGAATGATTTTA
>OOCB01004792.1_pt1 | contig 10787 bp, 10 predicted proteins | sample 1671351 | NCBI WGS metagenome assembly OOCB01 (sample SAMN06348148, study PRJEB24527) | human gut metagenome | biome: human gut; feature: ankylosing spondylitis patient; material: feces | host: Homo sapiens | place: China | collected 2015-10
CAGGGCCTCTCTGTGAAGTCCCTGTGCGTAACCCATCTCCATAACGATATTGGAGGTAAGGGTTCTTACGTTGGAAAGCAGTCCTTCCGGCATGGCAGGAGAGTTTCCTGCAACCATGATAAGTGCCATGGTTTCACCGATTGCACGGCCGACGCCAAGAATCACAGCGGATAAAACACCCGATTTTGCAGCCGGCACGATAACACAGAATACGCTGCGCTCATGTGTTGCGCCTAGTGCAAGAGAACCTTCATAATAAGAAGACGGCACTGCATTTAAGGAAGCTTCCGTGACATTGATAATGGTAGGAAGGATCATGATTCCAAGAAGTATGGAAGCTGCCAGGATTCCTTTTCCGCTTCCGCCGTACAGATCCTGGATAATTGGAACGATTACAACCAGTCCGAAGAAGCCATATACGATGGAAGGAATTCCTGCGAGTAATTCAATTGCCGGTTTTATAAAACGATAGATTTTTTTGTTACAAAATTGTGACATAAATATAGCAGTTAAAACTCCGATCGGAATACCGATAATCATTGCTCCCGCAGTTACATAAAGGCTTCCAAGTATCATCGGAAAGATACCGAATACTTCACTTAACGGCTTCCATTCTTTTCCCAGAAGGAAATTAAAAGGTCCTATTTTTGCTATGGTTGGAATACCATTTGCAAACAGAAAGATGCAGATAAGTGCTACTGCAAGAATGGATACACATGCTGCTGCAAGAAACAGATATTTCATTACAATTTCTTTGAGATTTTTCATCTTTTATCCTTTCCCAGTAAAATAGCTGTCATATGGCAGCTATTTTCTTTACACCTGATAAATTGAATTGTTATTATTTTACATCTGCCCATTTGGTAATTGTTCCGGTATAAATACCTTTTACCTGATCAGATGTGATATTAGAAAGTTCATTGGTTTTATTTACAATGACTGCAATACCATCCATTGCGATTGTTGTTGCCGTAAGTTCTGCTTTTTCCTCATCCTTTAATTCACGGGATGCCATACCGATGTCATAAGTTCCTGCAATCGCATTTGTCATACCTGTTGTAGAATCGGACTGCTGTAATTCGATTGTAATATCAGAATTTACTTTTGCATATGCTTCGATTAACTTTTCCATAACAGGTGATACAGAACTGGAACCACCAACTGTAATCTTTCCGGATACACCATCTTTCTTCTGGTAAGCAGCTGCGGAATCATCGCCGATATAACCTTCTTTACTAATGATTTCCTGTCCTTCTTTACTCATGATGTAGTTGATGAATTCTTTTGCTGCATCGCTTGCATCGGATTTTACTGCAACGTTAAACGGTCTTGCTACTTTGTAAGAACCACTCTTTACATTGTCTGTGGTTGCCTCAACACCATCGACCTTTAATGCCTTTACATTGCTCTTTAAAGCACCTAATGATATGTAACCGATCGCACTCTCATTTCCTTCTACCGAAGTAATCATGACAGCGGTACTGTTTGTTTCCTCAGCACTTGAGATTGTATTATCAACTTTCTTTCCGTCAGTATTCTTTTCTTCGATTCCGAACAGTTCGATGAATGCTCCTCTTGTTCCGGATCCGTCTTCTCGTGAAATTACATCAATAGTTCCGCTTGCTGCGCTTGCAGTTGCTGCGAATGCGGTTGTTCCGATAAGTGCTGCTGTAACGATTGCTAAAAATTTTTTCTTCATGATAAAATCTCCTCTTTATTTTGCTATATTCAATTGTTTTCCTCATTGACAAGTGCAAGTATAAGGGCGAAAAGTAAAATGCATAATCATAACACTGTAAAATGTTTGTAAAAATGAATTTATATTTTGACAGCATAACACAAAAAAGCTCCTCAGACAGCCTTGTTAATTGCCGTCCAGGAGCATTTATATGCTTTTTGTTAATATATTCTGTTGTTGTATTTTATACCATACCGTTTACGGTTTTGTACTTGTAAAGCATCTCTGCGTGGTTCTGCTCTTCTACCTGAATGTCTGCAAGCAGTTTGCGCACACCACTGTCACCAAAAGCAAACACTTCTGAATTATATTCTCCGGAAACAAGCTTTTCTGTCGCAATACAGTCAGTTGCCAGAAAAGAATCCTGCTGTTTGTCCTCCGGAGAACTCATTGCAGTATAAGCAGCTTTCGGCTGATAGTCCCTGCCGTCACTGTCGTTACAGTTACACTGCGGAACTTCTCCGCGAAGTACACGATCCAGAGATTCGTAATGCTCTCTTTCTTTCTGCTGCAAAGTCCGGAAAAGATTTTTCAGTTCCGGATCTTTTGCCTGCTGTGCATATCTTCCGTATTTCTCAATACAGCTTTTTTCCTGTGTCTGTAGATCCTGGATCGTTGTGCGTTCTTTTTCTTTTAATATCATCGTATCTGCTTCCTCTCTTTCATTTTGCAATACGATGACAGTATCTGCCGTGATGGGAGATTTTATGCGTTTTTTCCAAGGATAATTTTAATAAGAAGCTTATCCAGCATGATCGTGCGGTTCCATGGGTTGAGGATCACACCTTCGATCCCATCAGTCCGGAGTGCGGTCTCAAACAATTTGTCGATGTCCGTCAGAAATGTGGATTTGACGCTGCCGCCGCCTTTCAGTTCTTCTTCAAAGCTGGTAAATGCTGCCCACCAGTTTCTGCCATCATCTGTTTTGATCGCTTCCAGGCGGATCTGGTCGTCGCCTTTTGGCGGTTCTACCGCGATGATGAGCTGGCCGCCTTCTTTCATTCGGCGGCGGATCACGGTAAGAGCATGCGCCAGCATCTCCTGCGTGGTTTCCTTTTGAAGCCCTGCAATTGCCTCTTCTATTTTTTCGTTGCCCTGTAAGCCTTTGTCTGTGTTGTTGTTCATGTTTCTTTTCCTTCTTTTTATATAATTACCTGGTAGTTACAAAATATTTTTTAATTCTTCCAGTTTGTAAATGATGTGATCTGCCACTTTTCCACCATTCTCTCTCGTATTCATGGACTTATCCCCAGAGTGCACAAACCAGCATGTGGACATTCCATATGCCTGTCCACCGGCAATATCTGCTGTCAGAGAATCTCCGATCATCATACATTCTGATGGATGAATTCCGGAAAAATCTTTCATGCATCCATCAAAAAACTGCTTCCCCGGTTTATCCGCACCAATCTTTTCTGATACAAAACAATGAGAAAAATATCTGAGCATATCTGCGCTTCTGAGACGGTTGATCTGCTGATCATAAGGGCCATTACTTGCGGCACATAAGAAGTAATCCTTTTTATATAGATATTCCAGAATTTCTTTCGCACCTTCTACCGGAACGGCGGTCAGATGAAGCAGTCTGCGGAATTCTTTTTCCATCTCTACACCATCCGCCTGCAATCCAAGATGTGCAAGGATCGCCTGCCAACGTACATAAAAAAGATCATCCATTGTCAGTTCTCTACGCTCAATCTTCTGCCAGATCTTGTTATTTTCCTCTGTAAAAACAGAAAACATTTCCGTTCTGTATTCCAGTCCTGCCTTCTGAAAACATTGCTCCATCCCCCACGCAGCCCCCGCGTCAAAATCCAGCAGCGTATTGTCAATGTCCAGAAAGAGGACTTTTATCTCATGGTTCATATTGTCTTTCCTCTTGACTTTTTTACATTTACCATAACATATATCCTCTATGTTTCCAAGAAAAAAAAGAGCTGGCGCTTCACGATTTTTTAATCGTTGAAGCGTCAGCTCCTTTCTAAATCAATAATCAAAATTATCAATATTGGATGTTACAAACAGGGAAAAATCTTCGTCCATATCTACTGTCAGAAGAGTATCATTGTTTACAAGTCCACTGAATGTACCGCTGAATTTCCTTCCATTAAAGATCTCTCCTGAAATCTTTACCTCTGTGATCTGTCTGTCATCTGGAAGGATTTCTGCTGTTTCTGAACTGCTTGTTCGGATGTCTCCAACCTCAAGTTCTTTATCCCCATTGTAGGTTACGTGTATATTTTCCAGGGTAAAAGCTGTACTGTTTTTGATCGTGATATAAGATGCTTCTGTGTCAAATGCCTGAACGACCTTGGATTCCCTTGTACTTACTGTACAGAAAGCAATGAATGCAACTGCCAGAAGTAATGCTAAAATCTTTGAATTTTTCTTCATGAATACTCATCTTTCCTTCTATTATTTTAATTTTTTGTTTTATTGATACTTGTATTGAATCAAAAAATCATTATACATGCTACATGTACTATCATAACACTTCACAGAACATTTTCCTATTCACGAAATAGACAAAATCCCACACCAAATATCACAGAAAATCGTAAACATGAAGTATTTTTAAGATTCTGTAAAATGTCCGTCAAACCTCAGTAAATGCTATTGTTTTCTGAAAATTGCAGTGTTATACTTCACAGCGTCAACTGTGAACGAACAATCAGGCCTGTGTATCTTTCCAGTTTCATTACATTTTTACTATATTTCCCTTATGCTAAAGGAGTTTAAATTATTATGAAAAGAAAATTGATCGTCGGCTTTTTAGCTCTCTGCTCTATCACAACTGTATGTCCTTCCGTTTACGCTTCCACTGAACATTACACAGACAGCAGCGTTACCGGTGCAGATTCCGGATGGTCTGACTGGGATGCAAACTGGGCAGATACAGCCGCTGATTTTACAAAAGTTTCCCTTACCCCTGGTGCTGATGATACACAGCTTAACTTCGCATGGTACAGCGAAAAAGGTGACAGCGATGCCACTCCTGTTGTACATTTTGGAACTGATAAAGATAACCTTGAAACATTTGAAGGTACTGCCGGTGATGTAGATCAGGATCTTACCGGTGACAAAGCCTATGAATATAACCACGTAACTGTAACTGGTCTTGAACCAGAAACAACCTACTATTATACAGTAGAAAAAAATGGCCAGCAGACAAACGTATGCGAATATAAAACTCAGAAAACAGATACCGTAAAAATGCTCTATGTCGGTGATCCGCAGATCGGTGCTTCCAAAGGCCAAACTCAGAACGGCGCAGAACTGACAAACGAATCCGGTGCTGCCAACACTGCTGCTGAGAACGATGGTTTTTCCTGGAACCGTACACTCAATACTGCTCTTTCCGAGAATCCGCATGTGAACTTCGTTATCTCCGCAGGTGACCAGGTAAACAAAACAGGTGAGGCAAAAGAAGAAGAGTACGCTTCCTATCTGAGTGCAGATGCTCTGAAATCTCTTCCTGTAGCAACAACGATCGGTAACCACGATTCCCTGAATCCTGATTATTCCTATCATTTCAATAACCCGAATAATACCGAAAACGGCAAAACAGCAGCTGGCGGCGACTACTACTACAGCTATGGCAAAGGACTTTTCATCGTTCTGAACACCAATAACTACAATGTTGCAGAACATCAGAACACCATCGAAGAGGCAGTAAAAGCTTACCCGGATGCAAAATGGCGTATCGTAACCATCCATCAGGATATTTATGGTTCCGGACTTGACCATTCCGATACAGATGGTATGATCCTCCGTACCCAGCTTACTCCTGTATTCGATGCAAACGATATCGACGTTGTTCTTCAGGGACACGACCATACTTACAGCCGTTCCAAAATGCTCTACGGAGATGGTCAGACCCACGGAAAATATGAGTTTAGCCTGAACGCAGACGGTACGGACTATGACTGGAATCACGCTACAAATGTAGATACCGGTGACCAGATCGCACTTGCTCCGGAAGAAGGCGATACAGACGCACAGACCGCTCTGGATGCTTTCCATGAGGACAACAACTGCTATACCATCGAAGATGTAGAAGGAAATACTGTTACAGATCCACAGGGTATCCTCTATATGACAGCCAACTCCGCTTCTGGTTCCAAGTACTATGAGCTGCTTTCCACTCAGCAGGATTATGTCGCAGCCCGCAGCCAGAACTGGCTTCCAAGTTATTCCGTGATCACAATGACTGATGATTCCTTCTCCATTGATACCTACCAGATCACTGATGACGGTAAAGCAGAAGCTATTGATGATACCTTTACAATCCAGAAATCCGGTACAGATACATCTGCCGACACCACAGATGCTGCTGAAACGGAATCCGATGACTCAGCAAACTAAGGATTCCAAAATCCTATGACTCACACCAGCTTTACCGGACTACTTTCCAGAAAAAAAGTGGTCCGGTATCTTATTTATTTACTATTTGTCTGTGTGTTCGCTGTTTTTGTCTTCAAGCTTAATCAGGTTGAAAAAACAGAACTGGTCGTCCGGACAGGTCAGACATTTGAAAAAGCAGAAGTTACAGAAATCCTTCAGGATAATCTTGATTCTAATGGAACTCGTGTCGGTGAGCAGAAAGTGCGTGTAAAAATGCTCACCGGCGCGCGAAAAGGAGAAGAACTTGACATCACCAGCAGCTCCGGTTATCTCTTCGGTGCCGCCTGCAAAGTCGGGATGAAAGTCATCGTCATGCAGAGTGTTGCCGGCGAGACCACGATCGCCAGCGTTTATTCTCAGGATCGAGAATGGGTCATTTATATTTTTGCCCTGCTCTATCTTCTCGCATTGTGCGTCATTGGCGGTAAGCAGGGAATCAAAGGATGCCTTGGACTGATCTTCACTTTTTTCTGCGTGATCTTTGTCTATCTTCCGCTTGTGTATCTGCGTTTTTCACCGTTCTGGGCCGCTGTTTTTATCTGTTTTCTCACCACACTGGTCACTATGTACCTCATTGGCGGTCCTACAAAAAAGACCTGCGCAGCGACACTTGGCACACTGGCAGGCGTTGTTCTGGCCGGTCTTTCCGCCTGGTGCTTCAGCAAAGCATCCGGGATTTCCGGTTACAATGTATCTGATATCGAGACACTTATGACTCTCTGGAATACCAACCGCATCCAGATAGGCGGACTTCTTTTCTCCGGGCTCCTGATCTCGTGTCTCGGAGCAGTTATGGATGTCGCCATGTCGATCAGCAGTGCCATTGATGAGATTTACAAGCAGAATACTTCCCTGACTCGAAAGGAATTGTTCAAAGCAGGCATGCGTGTCGGAAGGGACATGATGGGAACAGACAGCAACACCCTGATCCTCGCATTCGCCGGAAGCAGTGTCAGCACACTTCTTCTGGATTACGCCTATGACCTTCCCTATCAGCAGATCATCAATTCCAATAACATTGGTATCGCGATCATGCAGGGCCTTGCCGGAAGCTTCGGCATCGTGCTCTCCGTTCCGCTGACAGTTCTGATCTGTACGGTTCTGTTTCATAAAAATGAAGCGGTTTCGCAGGTATGATCATTTTTCCATATTTTATATAAAAAACTCTCTACTTCTACTATTTACATACATAAATATTGGCGTTAAAATAAAACCATTGGGTCAGAATCTGTCTGGCCCTTAATTAAACTTTATGTAGAGGGGAAAATCGAACATGAAAGAAAAAGGAAGTAGTTTTTCCGGATCGATCGGCTTCGTTCTGGCGGCTGCCGGAAGTGCCGTTGGTGTGGGAAACATCTGGAGATTTCCATATCTCTGTGCCAAGGACGGCGGCGGATTATTTCTGCTGGTCTACCTTGTTCTGGTACTGACCTTCGGGTTCGTACTGCTGACAACAGATGTGGCGATCGGACGAAAGACAAAGAAAAATGCACTCCGAGCCTTCGAAGCTCTCAATCCGAAATGGAAATTTCTTGGTAAGCTGACATTTCTTGTGCCGACACTGATCATGACCTATTACTCTGTCATCGGCGGATGGATCACAAAATATTTTGTTACCTATATTATCTCTGACGGAACGGATGCCGCTGCGGATGGATATTTTACATCATTTATCACATCTGACATTGCACCGATCGTATTTATGCTGGTCTTTCTCGCACTGACTGCATGGATTGTTTTCCGAGGTGTAGAAAAAGGAATTGAACAATTTTCCAAGATCATCATGCCTGGGCTGATCCTTTTGATCCTGATCATTGCAATCTTTTCACTGACACTGACACATACCGATGCAGATGGAACTGTCCGCACGGGACTGCAGGGACTTGCTTTTTATGTAAAACCTGATTTCAGTGGACTGACTGTAAAACGTTTCCTGGAAATCCTTCTGGATGCGATGAGCCAGCTTTTCTTTTCCTTAAGTGTTTCCATGGGGATCATGATCACTTACGGATCTTATGTCAAAAATGAAGTCAATCTGAACAAGGCAACAAACCAGATTGAGATTTTTGACACTGGTGTTGCTTTTCTTGCAGGAATGATGATCATCCCGGCTGTATTTGTATTTCTTGGCACAGACGGTATGGCTTCCGGACCAAGCCTTATCTTTATCTCACTGCCAAAAGTATTCGACGCCATGGGCATCTTTAGCCGTCCGGTAGCAATTGCATTTTTCCTGATGATGGGCTTTGCTGCACTGACTTCCTGCGTTTCTGTCATGGAAACGCTGGTCGCAAACTGCATAGAGCTTTACCACAAACCGCGCAAAAAAATGTGCGGTGCTGTCGGTATTTACTCCCTGATCACGGCTGTTCTGATCTGTCTTGGATACAACAAACTGTACTTCGAACTGAAACTTCCAAACGGTTCTGTCGGACAGCTTCTTGATGTTATGGACTACATCAGCAACAGTTTCCTGATGCCTTTTATCTCACTTCTGACCAGTATCCTGATCGGATGGGTGATCGGTCCGGACTGGATCGTAGGAGAGGTGGAACGAAACGGAGAACACTTCAAACGTGCCGGTCTTTATCGCTTTATGATCCGTTATGTTGTACCGGTTGTTATGCTGGTTCTGTTCCTGGTATCTACCGGATTTGCTGATCTGATCTTTTAAAAAAAGTCCCCCGGGCAATAAACCCGGAGGACTTTTTTATACAGTAATCTTGAACCAGTCTTTTTCTTCGAAATCAACGACGGTACAATCGTTTGCATAGGTGCATTCCGGAAGAATGATCATTGCATGAAGTTCATCATTATTCAACGGAAGCGGACAGAGGTGCCAGATCGCTGCGTTGATCTTGACCATGCATCCCTTTGGTACGATGAATGCCTTGGCAAGTTCCGGGACTGGTGTACCGCCAGATGCCGGTGCTACATGAATGATCATGTCATCATCCAATGCTACGATTCCTTCCCACGTGGTTGTGTGATATTCTGCCATTTTGATAATCCTGTCATCCTTGCGGACTGTGATCGGAGAAAACGCGATACTGCCTACACAGGTTCCGGAAATACGGTCCGGATAAAACTTATGGATCTCGCCTGATAATGGATATCCCTCCGGTTCTGTCATATTGCAGAATGTTCCGTATGGAGCAAAATCTGCTGCATTGATCTTGACTGCTTTTACTTTTCTCATTGTAAAAAATCTCCTCTTTTTTAATAAAAACCCCATTAATAATTTCAATAAACTCAGTATAGCATAGCACTGTCATGTCCTCAAGGTTAAGTAAATACTGAGTTGCGGCATTCTTTTACGGTTGATATAATCTATAATATATCCTAAAACGCTATTCACAAATTTACTCATACAAAGGAGGCTTCAAATGATCCTAGAAGTTTGTGTTGACTCTGTGGAATCCGCTGTAAATGCAGAACTTGGCGGTGCTGACCGCATTGAATTATGCGGTGACCTGATCGTGGGCGGGACCACGCCCTCACTTGCTTTATACGAAAGAATACGCGAAAAGATCAATATCCCGATCCATGCGCTTCTCCGTCCGCGATTCGGAGATTTTCTGTACAGTGAAGAGGAGATTGAGATTCTGACACGACAAGCGGAAGCTTTTTCCAAAGCCGGTGCTGATGCTCTGGTGATCGGATGCCTGACCGCAGATGGACAGCTTGATACAGAGGTATTAAATCGAATTATGGATGCAGGAAAAGGTACTCCATATAATCTACATCGTGCTTTTGATATGTGTCGTGATCTGGATGAAACACTGGAAACTGCCCGAAAACTTGGCATTGTTTCTATTCTTACTTCCGGCGGAGTTGCTTCTGCTCCTGATGGTATTCAGACTCTGAATCGTCTGAAACAAAATGCCGGAAATGTTGATATCATGGCAGGTGCAGGAATAAATTCTCAGAATCTTTCTTACATGCTGGAACACTCCTGTCTGACTGCGTTTCATATGTCCGGAAAGAAAGTTCTGCCAAGTCAGATGAAGTACCGTAATCCACATGTAAATATGGGAATGCCCGGATTTTCCGAGTATGAAATCCTTCGCACAAACACAAAAGAAATCCAGAAAGCGAGGGCTGTTCTGGATTCCTGGAAGTAGATGATTACGATGTTTTACCAGAATCTGTCAGATTCCAAAATACTCATTTTTCTGCCAGTGCATGCTCGTAAATCTCACGGTCAAGGTCTTTGAAGACATTGAAGATTACTTTCTTTACGCTGATTTCCTGCTGCAAAAACTCACGCACCGTATGTACTGCAATCTGTGCCGCACGTTCTTTCGGAAAATGGAATTCTCCGGTGGAAATACAGCAGAAAGCCACACTGTGAATCAACAACTCTATCCTCACACGATTGAAGTCGCGTGCTTCCGGACGCTTTAGGCGTCAGACTAAATATCGGCGGATACGCCTGTAACTTAGGTGTGCAGTCATGCACATTTCCCGTGCCGGATACGGCAGGTTCCCACATGACAGGTAGTCCGCTGTATATCTGCCTGCGTTTATGCTACTCTTAAGTTCATTTCTGAACTGAGTTTTCTCAAGTCCGCATAAACACATGAGGTTCTACGCTTTACTGCAGGGACTTTTGCCTCCAGCAAAGACCTTTCCGTTACCGGAA
>OOCB01004808.1_pt1 | contig 10766 bp, 9 predicted proteins | sample 1671351 | NCBI WGS metagenome assembly OOCB01 (sample SAMN06348148, study PRJEB24527) | human gut metagenome | biome: human gut; feature: ankylosing spondylitis patient; material: feces | host: Homo sapiens | place: China | collected 2015-10
TATTACTCGGACAGAATTATCCTTACTTATTAAGTCATCTAATGAAGTGGTTACCATTCTTGTTTGATATCTATCTGTGCCAACAATATATGCCATAACGAATCCCCCCCTACGATACTATATTTGGTAGTTTTATTATAACATTTTTCTTAATCGTTAGACAGTCTGACGTACCGTTCGGTATACGGCGCTTTCAATAGTTAACGTGCACAGACTGATAGGCTGTGGCTAAATCATAAAAGCCACTGTTTATCAGTCTTTCTTTATTCAGCGCCCAAATCACAGCTTTGTTATTGCTGATATACCAATACTTTCTGCGACTGTTTGCTATTGTTGACGCATAGTGTTCTGGGATTCCAAGTTTGACTAGATTTTTATATTTCGTTCTAGGTTTCTTCCACTGTTTCCATATACACATGCGTATTCTGTGATAGAGCCATCCGTTGATGTCATCTATGTTGCTCTTCATACTTGCAATTCCGTAGTAGTTAAGCCATCCCCTTGCATACACCTTGATTTTCTCAAGGCTTGGCTTGATTGACTGACATCGCTTACGGGAAGATAACTCCTTCAATCTGGACTTAAACTTCTTCCATGACTTCGAATGAACTCGGACATAAGTGCCTTTCCCGTTCCTTCCCAATGCAAAGCCAAGGAATTTAAAAATTCGGATTGCAAACACGCTGACAGTACGGCTCTTTTCTCGGTTGACTGTAAGTTTCAGCCTCTTCTCAAGATATTTTGTACTGCTTTCCAAGAGTCTCTCTGATGCTCGCTTGCTCTTTGCAAGAAGCACGATGTCATCTGCATATCTTATGCATGGAACACCTCTTTTCAGGAACTCCTGGTCGAACTCATTGAGGTAGACATTTGCCAGCAATGGTGATAGATTTCCACCTTGTGGTGAGCCTTCCTCTGTGTCAATGACCACTCCGTTTTCCATTACACCGCTTTTCAGATAGCGCTTTATCAACTGTACTACACGTTCATCTTTTACATTCTTCCGGAGAAGATTGATGAGAATTTCGTGATTAAGAGTATCGAAGTACTTTGACAAGTCAAGGACTACAGCAAATGTATAGCCTTGTTCTGCATACTCCTTAACCTTAAGTATTGCATCTTTTGCACTTCTGTTCGGACGATAGCCATAGCTACCATCTGCAAACAGCGGTTCATAGATTGGCACTAACTGTTGGGTTATTGCCTGTTGAAGTGTACGGTCTATCACTGTTGGTATGCCAAGCTTTCGCACACCACCATCTGGTTTTGGAATCTCAACTCGTCTTACTGGAGACGGAGTATACTTTCCACGATAAATGCGGTCAGTTATCTCTTGTTGATGTTCCTTTAGATATGGAAGAGCCTCTTCAATGGTCATGCCATCAATTCCCGGCGCTCCCTTGTTTGCCTTAACTCTCTTATACGCTCTGTTAAAGTTGTCTTTATACAGTATCGTTTCCAAAAGTCTCGGCTGTGCACTGTCTCTTTCTTTCCATATCCGATTGAATGACCTGGACGCTTTCACATACCCTTCATGTTCCGCATTATCTCTTTGCGAACAGCCATTGTTTTCAATGTTTTCTGCCATAGACGGTCATTCCTCCTTTCTCGGTCATACTCAAGACTCCTACTGATTCGGTCCTTCACCTCTCGGCTACTATGACCTCTGCTGACTTCTATGCGTTCAGCATTGCTTTATGCAATGGTTACCTCTTTCAAGGCATACCGCACAGACCTCCCTAGGTACCACACGTTTCTTCCTCTCCATCCATCTGCCTCATTTATCATGCATGATTCCGTGTAGTTATTGGGCTTCGATTTGGTGTGCAACCTTACCCTCATGCATAACCTCATATAAGATTTCTGTCCGTCAGACCAGAGATTTGCCCATGAGTTAGTATTTTCCTCACATCCAGCTTCCTTCAGATTCCACCTCACGATGGACACCCTTGCCTTCGGCTATATCCTTCCCACTACCGGGCGGATTCGGGACTTTAACCCGTTAGAAACGTGCGCCGCTAGGCGCACAACTCCTAAAAAACAACAGCTCGCGGGAAACCGCGAGCTGTTGTTTTATATTCCGCTCTAACTTTAGCACTTTAAACAAAAAAAGTGCTTGCGTATATCCAATAAAAGAGTTATCATAATACAAAATGAAACACTTAGGAGGATTTACAATGGAAAAGCGTATTTCAGGTCACACAGGCTTATTAGCACTCATAGGATCACCGGTCGGTCATTCAGGTTCACCGGCTATGTACAACTACAGTTTTGAAAAACTCGGTCTGGACTATGCATATGTTGCATTTGATATAAAAGAAGACAAGGTTAAGGATGCTATTGCAGCAATGAAGACATTCAACATGCGTGGATGTAATGTGACCATGCCTGATAAGGTAGAGGCTGCAAAGTACATGGATGAGCTTTCACCGGCAGCCCAGATTATTGGAGCCATAAACACTATCGTAAATGACAACGGCAAGCTTACAGGACACATCACAGACGGTGAGGGATTCGTACACAACTTAAAGGATCACGGAATCGACATCAAAGGAAAGAAAATCACAGTAGCCGGAGGAGGCGGAGCTGCTACAGCTATTCAGGTGCAATGCGCATTGGACGGAGCTCGTGAGATTACTATTTTCAACAAAAATGATGCTTTCTTCGAGCGTACACTACAGACTGCAGAGAAGATTAAAAAAGCAGTTCCTGACTGTGTTGTAAATGTATATGATATTGATGATACAGCCAAGATGACAGAGGAAATCCAGTCAAGCGATATCTTTGCAAATGCAACAATCGTTGGCATGAAGCCTCTCGATGATCAGAGTGTGGTAAAAGATCTTTCAGCTTTCAGACCGGGGCTCGTAGTTGCAGATGCAGTTTACAATCCGGAGGAGACAAAGCTTCTTCGCGAAGCAAAAGAGGCAGGCTGCACATGCGTAGGCGGAAAGGGAATGCTCTTATGGCAGGGTGTTGCCGCATTCAAGCTTTACACAGGACAGGATATGCCTGTTGATGATGTGAAGAAACTGTTCTTCAGCTAGAACATAATCATGTAAAAAGGAGAGTATCGCTACTCTCCTTTTTGTATCTAAAGCAGTGAGTGGTTTCAATATATCCCACTTTTTCTTTATTCATGCAGATGGAATATAGAAATAAGTTACTAGGAGCAGAAAACATTCTGATCTTTATGCAGTTACATGGTGCGTAGCCGCAAAGGAATCGAAATGCTGATCAATCTGATAAATATCAGCTATTCCTCAATGAAGCTTTTGCCTTAAGCGAAGGAATTCGCAGCCATGTATTTTTTGCCACTTTCATACAGAAAGTCGAAACCCAGATAAAATCAACATCTTTTATAAATGCCTTAAACCAGGCATTTTCGCAAAATATGAGTCATCTATAAAGTTGTAAAGTGGTGTAAATCTAACTCCATATATTAAAAATATTTATTATCCCAAAAGTTGTTTTTTATTTTCTACAGTCAATTCGAGATATGCATGAATCAAATCATTATACATAGCTTGAATGAATCGGCAATTTTTACTATCTGATTTTTGGGTAGTACCTGCATTAACAAGATTTTCATTTGGACATGCACCTACACATAAGTTTCTAGCCCAACAATTTTTACACTCCTTATGCTTCTCAAGAGTAATTTCTTCTAAAAACGGCATCTTTTCTATTTTTGTATCTTTTAATACATTTCCCATAGCGTACTCTTTATTTGCTACAAATCTGTGACATGGATAAATTTCTCCATTAATATCAACTGCAAGTTGTGCACTGCCCACTCCGCATAAAATTTTTCTTGCGACACCACTTTTGTGTATCTTCTGAAGACCGGACATCAAAATCCGAAGTTTTTTAGCGGTCTTATAATCACCTGACTGTATAAGTTCTAAAAAGTACTGTACAAGTTTTGTGTTTTCTCCAATCAATCTGTCATAATCTTCATCCGAAAGCAAATTTTGTGCTGGTGCCATCGGTATGCTTCTAAATTTCATATCATTAAGTGCTTTAAAATTATCAACCAAATCTAGATTTCTCTTCCCAATTTTGCATACTTAATTTGTTGAACATAATTTGTAATCATAATCAAAATTCCTAATACGAACATTAAAATCGAATATTTTATAATATCCTCAATGCTCCCCTTTGCTACTCCTTGATCAACGATAACGCTGATACAACTCGGGTAAACTAATGTAAGTACTGTATTCAATAGCAAAAATATCATACAACCTATTTGCCTTTTCATATATGAAATATCCGTATATTTGATTAATTTTATAATATCTTTCATCAATTCCTCCAAAAAATAAAGCCCACATAAAATGCAGGCTTTACTATTACTATATCCGCTTCCGATAACTTCGTTCAAATGCTGCTGATACACTATGTTGATATGCTTTTATAGTGCCTATAAAATATGTCACAAATATTATTAATAGCATTGCGATTGCGATTGCAATATTCAGCATAAAGTCTTTTGTACCAATATAAGCCACTATCTTGTGCCCAAATCTAATCATAAATACATAAATGCCTACACATGCTCCAGAAATAGCCAAGAAACAAGGTACTGCAAAAAACATGGATATCTGCTTTCTGATCAGCTTATATATATCGCTTTTTTCTACCCCCAGTTTGTACATTATTCCATATTGTTTCTTATTGTTTTCTGCATCAGAAAGCTGCTGTAAAGAAAGTGCCGTCAAACAAATCACAAAGAAAATCACACCAATATACACTCCCAAAAGTCTCATACACACTGAATTTAGTTTAACAGCATTTTTTTCCTGTGTCACAAAACGAATCGGTTCTATAAAATCCTGGTAATCTTTATCTGACTGATATTTTGTCTCATATTTACTATATAATATTGTATATTCATCTCTGAATTCTTTCTTTATTTCGTCTTCAATTTTATTACATATGCTTATTGGTATAGTTTCAACAGTATTCACATAATAACAGGTGGTTGCTATATCAAGATTTTCACATATACTGTCAGGGAAAATAAAAGAAGTCGAATTTCCAAAATTATATAAGTATTCTCCTACCGCATCATTATATATTGGATTTTCTGATAGTTTTATCTTTTGCCCATTATCTAAAGTAATCTCATGGTCAGCAGCTTCTATTTTAGCTTTCATACTTTCCGTATCAATTTCATTACTTGCTTGCAATGCAAATTCATCCTCTGCAAGTTCTATTGGGGACAAACCTGCCATCTTTCTCATTTGATTATAGTCTGAAAGTGATACTGCAAGTCTTGGCATATCCCATTTATTATCACGGGTTTCCATATTTTCAAAATTAGAGGCCCATACAAAATAACCCTCCTGCTGGCATATTTCTGATTCTTTGATTCCATGTTCATTCAAAATTCTATTCACAAAAGAAAAATCTATATGCGGAATATCAGACTTTTTATCAATATATCTGTAGCTATTGTTAATCATTAAATCATATGGCATTCTAAATTTTAAAAATTCCTCTGATATATCTGCTAATACAGGAGCAACTACAAAACCTAAAATTGAGACAGCGATTGCTATTGTTGCACTTGCAATAACTTTGGCATTAGAAGCGGAACGAGCATATAGATTACTAATAAATACACCATTTAACTTTTTGTATTTGTAATGTTTACTTCGCTCTTTCACTACATAAATAATGTATGACACAGCATAATATCCTGAAAAGATCCCACAAACAAGTAGAATACCAATAATAAGCTGATATTTATTGCTTACCACTGATGGAATATTTGACATATATCCTCTTCCAGTTGATAAATAGTCTTTTATCATTATTACTGCTGATGCAAAAGATATAATAGTTACTATAAGACTTATGAAATATTTTTTCTTATTTTGTAAATGTCCTTCTACTGTTTTATCTGCATTGAGAAGATTAATCAGCTTAGTTTTTGACAACTTTGTAGTATTAAAAACACCAACTAAAATAAAAACAAAAATAAAAAACAACATTGTCTTAAAAAAGGTATCTGGATAGAATCCTAATTTGTAATCAAAGTCTCCCCCTGTTGCAAGTATAACTATACTCGTTAATGCACCTGATAAAAGTGTTCCTGCTATAGTTCCTATCAGAATTGCCAATAAACCAACTTCAAGCGTTTCCACAAAATACAAAAAGGCAATTTTTTTTTGCTCCATTCCCAAAAGCATATATATAGAAAATTCTTTTGCTCTTCTTTTTATCATATGATTATTCACATAGTTAACCAACACAAAGAAAATAAGAGATACAAGACCTACTGTTAGATTTATTGTTTGGCGAAACATAGCATCAGAATATTTCGTTCCATCCGCAATAATTGTATTGCAAGGACTACTTAAAGAAATGAATGAAAAAAACAATGCAGAACTGACAACCAATGTAATAATATATATCTGATAATCCTGCAATGTTTTTTTTACATTACTATTTATCAGTTTAAGATACATATTTTCTCTCACCTCCAAGTAATGCTATGCTGTCTAAAATTTCATTAAAGAACTTCCTTCGTTCTTTTTCTCCTCTCTGCAATTCACAATAAATCTTTCCATCTTTCAAAAAAATAACTCTTTTGGCATAGCTTGCCGAAAGTGCGTCATGTGTTACCATAATAAAAGTGGTTTTTAATTTTTCGTTCATATCCCCCATAGTTTCTAAAAGCATTTGTGCTGAATGGCTATCCAAAGCCCCTGTTGGTTCATCCGCTAAAACTAATTTAGGCTCATTAATAATTGCCCTAGCACATGCACACCTTTGCTTCTGTCCACCGGATGTTTCATATGGATAATGTTGCAAAATCTCATAAATTCCCAACTGTTTTGCTACATGTTCTACTTTTTTCTTGATTACATCGGTTGGTACATTATTAATAGTTAAAGCTAATGCAATATTATCATAAATTGTTAAGTTATCGAGAAGACTAAAATCCTGAAAAATAAAGCCCAAATTTTCCCTTCTAAAACGTGCTAACATTTTATCTTTTAATAAGTTAACTTCTTTTCCGTCCAATATAATTTTCCCTGCACTTACACTGTCAATAGTCGAAATGCAGTTTAGTAAAGTGCTTTTTCCAGCTCCGGAAGAACCCATAATTCCAAGAAATTCTCCTTTTTGAACATCAAAACTTATATCATCCAGAGCTTTTACAATGTTACTATTATTACTTCCATAGTACTTTTGGATATTATGAATATGTAACAAAACGCTACTATTTTCCATAACTTGACTTAGCCTCCTTATCTCTTTTCTAAGTTTTATTTTATCGTTATTTCTTTTGAATTTATAGTGATTTATCTTACAAACTTCTTACAAAAATGTAAGGGATGCAGACATCATTCATGCCTGCATCCTTAATATATTTCCTCTTTGAAACAGTAAAGTAACCTTTGTCCCTCTTCCAATCTCAGACTCAATAGATATATCAACACTCAATTTGTCACACAATTTCTTACACAAATATAACCCCAATCCTGTAGAACTATTATTTTTTCTTCCATTTCTCCCTGTATATCCTTTGTCAAAAATTCTAGGAATGTCTGATTCTAAAATCCCAATTCCATTATCACTGATAATCAATTTAACACCATTATTAGATTCTATGCTACAAATTTTGAGTTCCAAAATATCATTAGATTTATATTGTACAGCATTATTGATAATTTGCATGACAATGAATTCCAGCCATTTTTCATCTGTTAAAACAGAATTATTGCAGTCATTCATCAAAATATGAGTTCCATTCTCTATCAAAAACTGCTTATTTTTAACTAAAACCTTTGAAATAATCTCAGAAAGAAGAACTTCTCTAATTAAATAATCTTTTTCTACATTGGCACTTCTAGCATAATATAATGCCTGCTCTATATAATTATTGATTCTAGAAGTTTCAATCAATATTTTTGTAGTCGCTTCTGAACGATTATTATCACAAATCAATTTAACCGTTGCCAAAGGATTCTTTATATCATGAATCCATTGTTCAATATATTCCTTATATTCCAATCGTTCTCTTTTTTCCTGATAAATTTCATCTAACATTGCCTTATTGCAAATTCTCATTATATGATAATAAAAATCATCCTCCATACTCTGAGAGAACTCTATAATATCCGTTATTAAATACTTTTTATCTAATTCATCAAGCATTTTCTCTATCTTTTTATGATACCGTTGTCTCTTTAAATAGTTTATAATAAAAAATCCAAAAAGCAAGCATATCCAAACGACGATAATTAAGAATATGTCTATTATTGGTAAATCTTCTGAAACCAAAAACGCTGATATAAACACCATAGTAACTATGTTAATAAAAATAAATTCTTTACTTTCTTTTAAATATCCTATCATTTCCTTATACCGAATATCCTTGTCCATGTTTGGTATGTATATAATTGTATATACCTATTTTTTCCAATTTCGCTCGTATCCTCCGGATATTCACACTCAAAGTATTATCATCAACAAACATTTCATTATCCCATAAATACTCTATGATTTCTGTTCGTGAAAGAATTTTCCCTTTCCCTTTTATTAGAAACCATAATATTTTAAATTCATTTTTAGTCAGTTCTATTTCTGATTGATCATGAGATGCCAAATTTTTCTCTACAAATAAGGTTAAATCTTTATATTCTACTATCTCATTCTCGCTGTCTTTATATATACGTTTCAATAAATTCGATATTCTAGCTAATAATACCGGAACATTATATGGCTTTGTAATATAGTCATCCCCTCCAGAGATAAAACTATTTAATTCATCCATATCTGAATTTCTACTCGTTAAAAAAATAATTGGAACTGACATATCTGCTCGTATTTTGCTACAAATTTGATAACCGTTCTCACACGGCAAGTTAATATCTAATAATATCAGATCTGCATTTTCTTTACTAACCTGCTCTGCTACATTTTCAAATTCTTCAATGCAACATGTCTCATACCCATTATTCTTTAGCATAGTTGCTAATTCATTACGCATTATTTTTTCATCCTCAACGATCAATATTCTATACATTTTATTGTCCCCTTAATATTGTAACTGTATTTGCATATTGAGCAATCAAATATACTCATGATAATTTCTTATCGACGGACATTCTATATTTACATGTTTTCCGACATTCGTATTGTGCTTCTCATCATAACCGGAAGAGCCTTGATATGCCACTTGACAAGTATAGCATATTCAAGGCTCAATTTCATCAGATTTTTAGATCATCAACCATCAATAATATTTTATCTTCAATCATTCTTTTTCTTATTTACAAATTCTTTTATACTTGAAACAATATCCTTCCTATTCTGTCAAGCCTAAATCTATTGATTTTTCTGGCTTTAACGATATTTATTTACCTCAAAACAAAAGCCGAGAGTGATGGATATCGTAGTATCATGTCCCAACTTCCTTCGTCCCATCTACCATACACTGAGTGCCAGCCAAGCTCCTAAACGGGGGCATGCCCCACGGAAAAAACCGCTGCCGGCTACAGCTCTAGTTTTTTGTTTGATTTTTACTGACCTGCATTCACCTGTCATGGTACTGATTTGCTTAGTGGACGCTATACCATATCAGGTTCTTGTTGATCTTTTGCAGATGCAGTCCGTTCCGGACTCCATCATTTATGGTTTTCTATTCCAGAACCCTGTCCAGTCTCCGAGGCTACGTCGGAAAACCGAATCAGATTTCAAACGTACAACAAGTGATTTGATATCTGAGAACTGTTCAATCTGCATGGATATAAGTGTGTTGAACAGTTGCTTTTTGGAATAGCCATTCTGACCGCGTCTGTGAGAGTCGGGTTTGAAATATTCATCCAAAAGCGTGTAATCAATGAAGCTCAATAAGGCTTCGAGTTTAGAAAGAGGTTTCCATTTTGTTTTTTATATGCTCCACAACATCAGCAAAAGCAAGGTCTATGAATTATGAAATTTCTTCAATTTATATAAAAATCTGCTTAACTCTGCTATATTATCAAATTTACGTTTATACTCACCACTGTTAATATAAGCCAAATTTACTATAGTTTTCCTGTTTCTTCCCTTTCTCTGTTGTTCCATCATTCCCCCTTACAAAAGCTTTAAAGTATCTTAACGAGACATGTCTTTCCTCATCTTTATATATTCACGAAATACCGGTCTGATCGGATCAGAAATATCCTCCGGAATATCATCCACATCGAAAAACTTAAGCTCCTCGACTTCCTCCTCCTGACGCTTTATGGTGCCGTGATATTTGCGGCAGATATATATAATCTCCACATTATATACTTCATCCCCATTCGGATAGATGTAGTGTGTTTCCTCGCCTGAATTGATATAAAACAGCTCCATCTCATCTGCAACAAGTCCCATTTCCTCAAAGAGTTCTCTTTTTGCAGCCTCCTCAACAGTCTCTCCAAGCTCTATAGAACCGCCTGCGTAGCCCCACTGGTGATTGTCTGTGCGCTTTTCGAGAAGCACCTGTCCGTTTTCATTTTCAATGATAATGCCCGCTGCCGCCTGCAGTAAAGGGGCATGTCCGACCACCTTTCTAAGATCCATTATATAATTGCTCATTTTGTATCCTTTCTTATTATCCCATCAAGCAAAAAATCCGCTGTACTATAATACCTATAGTATAGCGGATTTCAAATTTGTTTTCCATATATAAAGCACATGAAATTCATCAGCTCACAGCCCTATATTCCTCAAGCGCTTCCTTAGCCCTTGGCGTAAGCCTGCGTGGAACCGAAATC
>OOCB01004809.1_pt1 | contig 10765 bp, 8 predicted proteins | sample 1671351 | NCBI WGS metagenome assembly OOCB01 (sample SAMN06348148, study PRJEB24527) | human gut metagenome | biome: human gut; feature: ankylosing spondylitis patient; material: feces | host: Homo sapiens | place: China | collected 2015-10
ATGGTATCCTGTAAAAGCATCACCTGATACGTTGAATTTCGATGGTTTTTCAGATAATCTCTGCGTAAGAATCCATATTTGCCAAGTTGCTCCATCTGCTCACCGGATTTATAGGTGAGATTCGGGATCAGGTATTCATTTACATTTGTATAAGTCAGTTTCATATTACTGTGACCTCTCTTTCGTTTAAACTTTTATCTGTAACAAAACCAGATGTTCATGTTACGTCATTGCTACAAATCTTTCTTTCCATATCATTTTGAATCCAACCCGGGCAGATTTTCTTCAAAATCATGGTGAAAGTGCTTCGTTTCTGTGTCGGAAAAATGAACGGAAACACTTGATTTTACTGACTTTCTTCAATGTAACCTTATTATAACGTCCTCCCCCCACCCCACACTTTCGTTCGGATACTTCTCAAAACCAGGCAGTGGCTGGGCGCCTCGTCTCAGATATGCCTTTACCTTCTCTCCCCATAGAAATGGGTCATTTCTCCTTACAATTCCCCACTCCATCATAAGTGCTGCCGATCCGGTCACAAATGGTGTGGCAAATGATGTCCCGGTTACGTTAGCATATCCGCCGCCCGGTACGGGTGCAGTGATATTGACACCTGGTGCGACGAGATCTGGTTTTGGATAAGAAAGTCTCTCTCCACCGCGACCGGAAAAGTCTGCATAGGCATTTAATCTGGAGTCGTAGGCTCCTACCGTGATCACCTTCGCTGCCGTGGAGGGAATCGTCAATGTCTCCGATGCCACCGGTCGGTAAAATCCAGTCACCGGGTTCAGGACGTTTCCTCCTGGGAGCCACAGGTTATAGTTACCCTCCCGGATTCGTTTTCCCTGCAGATGAATCTTCCAGATTCCGCTGGTAAGATATGTCCCCACAGGAATAAAATCAAAATAAATCTCCTGTGTCACCTGAAAAGGCCCTGGTTTACCATAATAAATCAACAGATTCGTTTCCCCCGCACGATATCTCTGTGTACCGATTTTTTCAGAAAGCGTCGGCAGTCGTTCACCGGATGGCGTTTCTATGGAAATTTCAATCTCGTCTGCATATGCTTTCCACAGTTGTAGATTCAGAGTTGTCTCATAAGTCCCAATGCTCATTTCTATCGTCTCTGTCTGTCCCTGACGCAGCTGTCCCGCCGTATGGATTCTGTCATTCCCATTATTTCCGCTTCCAACACAAATGACAGAACGTCCCACATTCACTACGTTGCTGATATAAGTTTCCAACAATGAGTCTCCCTGATGGGAACCATAGTTATTTCCAAAACTGATATTGATAGCAATCGGCTTCCCCATCTGCACTGCCTGTCGGACAAGATAATCGATCCCTTCCATCAGTTCCGTTGTCCTTGGAAAAGAATTTTCTCGTGCATTTCCCATCTTTACAACCAGAAGTTCACTTTCATACGCAACACCACAGTTCACTCCACCTGATGCTCTCCCATTTCCCGCTGCAATTCCAAGAACTGCAGTACCATGTCCACTGAAATCCCTGGACGGAACAAGGCGCCTGCCCTCAGTTTCTTCAAGTGCAAGCGCCTTATCTATTTCTTCTTTTGTATATTCTGTTCCTGTCACATAACTTTCTGGTGGATTTCCATTCACACTCTGATCCCATAATCGCAGAATCCGACTGCTGCCGTCCTCGTTCCGGAAATCCGGATGAAAATAGTCCACTCCGGAATCAACAATACCGACCAGAATCCCCTCACCGGTCAGCCCATTTAACTCAGCCTGTACTGGCAGGATACAGCTCGCCTCTCTCCCTTCAAAAGTCTCAAAATAAAGTCTTTTCGGCTTTTCTATAAATTCCACCTGCTCTCTGTCAGAGTATGCATCAAGCTCCGTTTCCGGTAAAGTAACCACAGCATAACCGCCAAGCAGCGGAACTACCTGAATTCCATCACCACCAAGTCCTCTTTCCGGTTCACTGTATTTTACGATCACATCCCACAGCCTGGTCGTAGAATCATATCCGACATTCAGATTTTCCGACTTCGCCCGCTCCTGTGGCGTAGCATCCATTGCAAGGTTTAAAAGATTATCAAGTTTCTGATCCGGCATAAATATCTCATTTCCATTCATGCATTTATTTATTGTATGTAAAGCTTTTGACCAAAACCATAAATTTTACAAAGATTTTTCATTACTATGCATTCCTGCTTTACAATCTCTCACTATAATGAAAATAAATCAAAAAACAATTACTTTTCATTAAGAAATGAGGGATTACAATGTATAAAACAATATGGAACTATATCAGCAAACATTCGAAAAAATCTTCTACCGCATCCGTTTTTCTTCCTGTTCTGGTACTCGAATGGACAGTTCTCGGACTTTTTGCCGGTGCTCTGATCTGTCTGTTTCTTCACAATACAACGGCACTTGTCAAAGCAACCATTGTTCTTTGTTCCGGTGGCTATGCAGGTCTGATCTTTGGATTCCTGGGCGGCATCTTCTATATCTACAAAGATGCCGCAAGTCTTCCTCATACCGCCACTGGTTTATACAACCATCAGAATACGCACTTAGCCTAATGCCACATCTAATATCATCATTAGCGTAAATCCAACTGCAAAGAAAATCGTTCCAATATTCGAATGTTCCCCGGCAGACATCTCAGGGATCAGTTCCTCCACAACAACATAGAGCATGGCTCCCGCCGCAAAGCTCAGAAGATATGGCAATGCCGGGACGATCAGTCCTGCTGCCAGGATTGTGATCACTGCCCCAATCGGTTCCACGATTCCTGATAAAACACCACCAATGAATGCCTTTGTTTTTCCCATTCCCTCAGAACGCAGAGGCATGGAAATAATCGCCCCCTCCGGGAAATTCTGGATTGCAATTCCAAGTGACAGTGCAAGTGCCCCCATCAACGTAATCTGCACGTTTCCGGTCAGATAACCAGCATAAACGACACCGACTGCCATTCCTTCCGGGATATTATGAAGTGTAACTGCCAATATAAGCATAGTCGTTTTTTGCAGACGACTCTTCGGTCCTTCCGCCTTATCTGTTTGTTGATGCAGGTGTGGAATAATATGATCCAACAAAAACAGGAATAGCACCCCTGCCCAGAAGCCAACTGCTACCGGTACAAAAGAGAGCTTTCCCATTCCTTCTGACTGTTCAAGTGCAGGGATCAGCAGGCTCCACACAGATGCTGCTACCATGACACCCGCAGCAAACCCGGTCAGACAGCGCTGTACCCACCGGTTCAGGTCTTTTTTCATAAAAAAGACACAGGCCGCACCGGCTGATGTGCCGATAAACGGAATCAAAATTCCATAAAATACGTTTAAATTCATTCTTCTCCTCCCTTGCGCATTTTATGATTGTCATTCAGACACCCCAATCAAAATGCCCTTCTGTTTACAGTATATGCTATATTCATGAAATAGTTTTTTCATGGTTTAAGTTAGTTTTATTTAACTTATATCCATTATATTCTCTTTTTTCCTGATCTGCAATATTTAATTAACCATTTCCTAAATTCTATCTCCCCTAAAAAACAAAATGACCACCTTTTCATTTCTGAAAATTATCATTGACAATTCAATGAAATACCTTTATTATATTAACATATTTATTTGGTATGTTTGTATGATTTTGTTTGATTAAGGAGCGTGGTCTTATGAATATCTTATGCTTTGGTGATTCGAATACCTGGGGATATAAGCCGGATAAATCCGGACGTTATGATGAAAATATAAGATGGACCGGACTTTTACAGAAAAAACTCGGATCTGGATATCACATTATAGAAGAGGGACTTTGCGGCAGAACAACTGTCTTTCAGGATGAGCTGCGTAAGGGCCGCCGCGGACTGGATCTGATTGGAGTCACAGTAGAGATGCATAACCCAATTGACCTCATGATCATCATGCTCGGCACGAATGACTGTAAGACACGCTACAGAGCATCCGCCAGTGTAATCGCAAAAGGACTTGATCAGGTAATCCGAAAAGCACGTCAGAATGCGTCCCGGCATTTTGATCTGCTTGTCATCTCGCCAATCCACCTGGGCGTTGGCGTCGGAGATGCCGATTTTGATCCGGAATTTGATGCAGCTTCTGTAGCGGTTTCCAGAAATCTGGCTAATGAATACCGCAAGATTGCACTCCAAAATCATGCTGCCTTCTTAAACGCATCTGATTTTGCTGCTCCAAGTGTTACTGACCGTGAACATATGGATGAAAAAGGTCATGCCGCACTGGCTGATGCAATTTATAATAAGATCCTTGCCCTGCAAAAAGGACTCTCCCATGTGATATAGAGATAAAAACAGATCCCTGGCTTGCTGCCGGGAATCTGTTCTGCTTTAGAAGGTAATTTTTTTTAATCCTGTTTTACATTAAATGCTTTCATGCCCGGATATACGGCACTTGCGCCAAGTTCTTCTTCAATGCGGAGAAGCTGATTGTATTTTGCCACACGCTCCGAACGACTTGGTGCACCGGTTTTGATCTGGCAGGTATTCAATGCAACTGCAAGATCTGCAATCGTTGTATCTGCGGTTTCTCCTGAACGATGTGAAGAAATTGCTGTGTATCCTGCTTTATGTGCCATCTTAATGGCTTCCAATGTCTCAGAAACAGAACCAATCTGGTTCAGCTTGATCAGAATCGCATTTCCCGCTCCAAGCTCAATACCTTTGGCAAGTCTTTCCGTATTTGTTACGAACAGGTCGTCGCCAACAAGCTGTACTTTATCTCCCAGTCTTGCAGTAAGTTTCTGCCATCCTTCCCAGTCTTCTTCGTCCAAACCGTCCTCGATGGAAATAATCGGATATTTCTCGCAGAGTTTAGCCCAGTGTTCAATAAGTTCTTCTGCTGTATATTCTGTACCTGCTTTTGGAAGCTTGTAATATCCTTTTCCCTTCTCACTCTTCCATTCAGAAGAAGCTGCATCCATTGCGATCTTAAAATCTTTTCCTGGTTCATATCCAGCTTTCTTCACGGCTTCCAGAATCGTCTCAATTGCCTCTTCATCTGATTTCAGCGCCGGAGCAAATCCACCTTCATCTCCTACGGATGTTGCAAGTCCGCGTTCTTTCAAAATAGAAGCCAACGCATGGAACACTTCTGCGCACCATCTTAAACATTCTTTAAAAGAAGGTGCTCCAACCGGCATGATCATAAATTCCTGAACATCCAGTCCAGATGAAAGTGCATGGCACCCACCGTTTACAATATTCATCATCGGTACTGGCAAACGATTTCCAGATACACCTCCAAGAAAACGATAAAGCGGAATCTCCAATGCAGTTGCTACCGCTCTGCAGCATGCGATCGATACAGCAAGAATTGCATTTGCACCCAGCTTTGATTTATCCTTTGTCCCGTCTGCTGCAATCATGGCCGCATCTACTGCATAAATATCGCTTGCATCCAGACCTTCAATTGCTTCATTAATTACCGTATTGATATTTTCGACTGCTTTCTGTACACCTTTTCCAAGATAGCGTGCTTTATCTCCATCTCTGAGTTCCAGGGCTTCAAACTCACCTGTGGATGCTCCACTCGGTGCAGTTCCTCTGCCAACAGTGCCATCCAGAAGATAAACCTCTGCCTCTACTGTCGGATTTCCTCTGGAATCCAGAATTTCTCTTCCTACAACTTTCTCAATCTCAAGGTACATGATAAATCCCCTTTCTACTACTTTTCAGCCCGGCCTCCGGTCTCTGTACCAGACCACGACTGTTTTATTTACACAAGAGTTTCTTTTATCTAACTCTGCAGTTAGTATAGACTAATTCTGGCTATCATGCAAGGATTTTCATGTTTCCTTATTGAAAAGATAAATCAAAAAGGATACCAACTTTCCTCTGAAAATTGATACCCTTCTTTCATATTTATAATACATATTGCAGAAGCCAACATACTGCCGGAAGTGTAATAATTCCACTGATCGTTGTTATAAATACACCACCCAGAGCGTAATCTCCGTCAAGCCCGGACGCATTCGCCATCATGACAACCGCCGTCATAGTCGGCATCCCAACGATCAATGACGTTGCAAGACGCAGCTCACCTGAAACCGGAAACAGTCCGAGAATCAAAAACAGAAAGACCGGTGCAAGAATCATTTTAAGCAATACAATTCCATACAGAGAAATTTCCCTGAGATATTTTTTTAATGAAATTCCTGCAAAAATTCCTCCTACATAAATCATTGCAAGTGGAGATGCGGTAGATCCTATTTTTGAAAAGGCAGTATCCAGAAGAACCGGAATCCTTATCCCCGTAAACTTCAGTACTATTGCGAGCACAATTGCCACTGTTGCAGGGTTGATCATTTTTTTCAGCTTGAAGCCTCCTTCACCCGTCGGAGATGTCAGCTTCACACCTAGAGTCCACAGCATGAACTGGTCTATAAGCATAAATACTGAAGCATACAAAATTCCATTTTCCGGAAAAACACTTGAGATCATTGGAAGTCCTATAAACCCGATATTTCCGAACAGCAGCATCGCCCGATAGATTCCGACACGACTTTCCTGCAGTTTAAAAAACTTCACTGCCATTGCTCCTGCTGCATATATACAGATATAAAAACCGACCGCAATCACAAGAATCGGCCACGACTCATACAGGTTCTTCTTGTCTGTTCCATCTGTGATATTAATAAAAACCATCAACGGCAATGCCATTTTGATCACAAATTTTGAAATCGGTTCCAAAGTTTCCCTGTTCAGCACTTTTGTTTTGACCAGAAGCAGGCCTGCCAGAATGTAAATAACGAATAATCCAACCTGCTGAAGTATAATATCAAACGTATTCATTCATTTTCCTGCTTTCCTTATTTCTTCCAAGAATCATAAGAACCGCAAAGGTGATAATTTCTGATGCCAGGAAAGACAGCCACACACCATTCATTCCCAAAATCATGGAAAGTACGATCGCACATGCTCCAATAGCAACTGCACCTCGCAGCAATGAACCAATGATTGCCGGACGCGCATTTGCCGTTGCAGAAAAATATGCAACAAGCATGATATTCACTCCTGCAAACAAAAATCCCAGGAAATATAACCGAAGACCTGTATGTGCATATTCCAGAAGTAGCCTGTTATTTTCGCTGTTAAAAACAGCTATGAAAGGATCGGTAAATATCCAGACCAGAGCAACCAGAATGATTTCTACTGCCACTACGCTCTTCAAAGCCCAGCTGAGAAGTTTTTTTACATCATCAGCTGCACCTTTACCAAAGCTTTCACTGATCAGCGGCTGCGCTCCCTGTGACATACCGTTCATGATTGCCATCCCTACAAGTGACATATTTGCTACAACACCGTAAGCAGCAACTCCGGTACTTCCGGTAAGTCCGAGAATCAGCATATTGAATATGAACGTGATCACTGCAGAAGAAATTTCGCCTACAAATGCTGACACACCAAGCTGACAGCAGGAAATCAGATGTCTGAGAGACAATCTTTTCCATTTGAAACCAATATTGCATTTTTTGCTCAGATAATGAGTAGAACATACCAGCATAGTCACTACCGGACAAAAAGCGGTTGCAAGTGCTGCACCGGAAAATCCAAGTCCCATAGGGAACATAAAAATATAGTCAAACACAATATTAAAAGCACTTCCAGTCAGTGAACCTGCCATTACCGTTGAAGTTGCATTATCATTTCTTGCAAAGGCAGTTACCGAATAATTACACATAAAAAATGGTGCAAAGATGAGAACGATCCGCAGATAAGTTTTTCCCAGCTCAACCAGACCTGCATCTGCTCCAAGAAGCGCCAGAAATTTATCCGGGGTCAAAATACCGATCAGTATAAATGGAACACTGCACACCAGACTCCAGCTTATTGACTGTGTGAAGTAATGATCTGCATCTTCACCCTTGGCTTTGCTGATCCCATATCTTGTCGCAGATCCTATTCCGATCATCGAGCCTATCGCGAACATGATTCCAAACACCGGCAGAATCAGATTAAGAGCCGCCAGACCGTTCGCTCCTGAATTAAATGATATAAAAAAAGTATCCGCAAGAATATAGACGGACTGCCCGATCATGGCAGCTACACTCTGGCATATGTATTTTGAAAATCTTTTTAGCATTTTTTGACTCTTCTCCTTCTGATAACTATCCTTTGCATTATAGTAAAAAGTTCCCCAAAAGACAATGTCTCCTGGAGAACTTTTTACTCACTTTTTAATTTAGATTTTATTTAACAGTTACTTTGCATTTAACTGTCTTGCTTCCGGATTTTACTGTGATCACAGCTGTACCTTAATTGTCATAATCTGTTTCGCTTTTGTATCGTCAATGAATTTGTTACTGTTCATTCCGTTCTCAACTATCGTTTCCTACCCAGTTCCCAGAATGCCACAGCACTTGCAGCTGCCACATTAAGAGAATCCACACCATGAGCCATGGGAATCTTAACCGTATAATCGCAGTCCGCAATCGTCTGTGATGCCAGTCCGTCTCCCTCGGTGCCAAGAATGACTGCAAGCTTCTCTTCAGCAAGAAGCTTCGGATCATCAATACTATAAGAATCTTCTCTAAGTGCCATTGCCACGGTTTTGAATCCAAGATTCTGGATTGCTTTCATACCATCTTCCGGCCAGGAAGCTTTTTTGTCAAAATAAGTCCATGGAATCTGGAAAACTGTCCCCATGCTTACGCGGGCCGCTCTTCGATAGAGTGGATTGCTGCATCCTCCTGTCAAAAGAACAGCGTCCATATGAAGTGCTGCCGCACTGCGGAAAATCGCCCCTATGTTGGTCGGATTCACAATATTTTCCAGTATAGCAACACGTCTGGAGTTCTTACAGATTTCTTCTACAGAAGGCAGTGTTCGGCGTTTCATGGCGCAGAGCATCCCTCTTGCCAGTGCATAACCGGTCATTTTGACAAGTGTTTCATATTCTGCTGTGTATACCGGGATTTCCGGATAACGCGCAAGGATATCTCCTGCCTCTCCATCCAGATCTTTATGTTCAACCAGAAAAGAAAGCGGTTCGTACCCCGCTTTCAATGCACGCTCGATCACCTTTGGGCTCTCTGCAATAAAAAGTCCTGGATTTGGCTCATTATATCTAAGAAGCTGCACCTCGGATGTTCTCGCATAAACATCCAGTTCCAGTGCAGTAATGTCGTTGATTTCAATAATATTTTTCATACAATTTATTTCCTGTATTCCTCTATCTTACAGCTGTGTTCTTTTGTCTTTTTGTCATAATTAATTCCAACCAGCAAAAGTTTTCCATGATATTCTTCCAGACTTCTGCAATATTCTTTCTCTCTGATCTGAGTAATTGCACCTGCTGCATCTTTGTCCCATTTCAGTTCCACCACCAATGCCGGCTTATCCATAAAACGTTTTCTCGGAATAAATACCAGATCTGCAAATCCTTTTCCACCAGATAATTCTCTATGAAACGTATAAAAATTTCTTGCCGCATAAAGTGCCAGAGAAATCGTATAACTCAATGCATTTTCATCATTATACTGAATATGTGAAGTCTCAAAATGCGCCTGTCGAATTCCCTCTGCAACCTGTTTTTCCCGACCCTGCCAGATTGCCTGTAGCGTATCTGCTGAGTTCTTAAGGGCATTGGATACTTCTCCCCAATCTGATACTGAAACTGCATTCACAAATTCTGCACGAATTTCTCCATTTGGAATAAATACTGTCTTTGTCGCATAACGATACCCCAGATATCCCAAATGAATCAGCAGTGTCAGGACATCATCTTCTGTACGGAAGGTTGCCATATCATTCGTAAAACTTCCTGTATTTACTGGAACTTCCTCTCCTGCGAGCATACTTAAGATATCGTCCCTCAGGCCCTCGAAATTCATATCGATATAAAGCTGCAGTGCTTCAAATGTTTCTGTCTGGTTCCAGTAATTTCCCAACCTGCCAAACCTCATACAACTGATAACAGACTTTGGGCTGTATACAGACGGAACTTCTTCAAAAGAATATCCATCATACCAGTTTCTTATCTCGTCTATATCCATCTGGTATTCTCCGCAGAGTTTTTCTACTTCGCTTTCCGTAAAGCCTACATAAGAAGCCAGCGGTCCCGGATCGATCATGGAAAATTCATCAAACATATTCAAAGCACTGTGCGTACCATATTTTTTGATAGGAAGAATTCCTGTCATATATGCCAGATGAATATAGCTCTTGTCTTTGATAAGATCCCTCAGAAAATCCAGATATTTTTCCTGTGCTTCCTTATCATTCTTGAATTCTCTGAAAATACAGTCCCACTCATCTATGATAAGCACAAACGGACATTTACTTTCTGCGTAGATATCCTGCATAGTTTCTGCCAGATCTGTCGAATCAAATAGCTCTACATCCGGATATTGCCTTGTCAGCTCACGAATTACTCTTTGCTTAATTCTCGCAATTAATTCCTTCACATCAGAACTTCTGCTCAAAAATTCCTGTACATTGAGAAAAACCGTATCATATTTATTCAGATATCTGTCAAATGTTTCATCTTCTGTTATTTCCAGTCCTGAAAATACTTCTCTCGAATCACACCCTTTGCTGTAATAGGCAGTCAGCATATCTGCAGCCATAGATTTTCCAAAACGCCTTGGCCGACTTACGCACACATATGCCTGCATGGTATTTATTACACGATTCGTATATTTTATCAGTCCTGTTTTATCCACATAAATATCAGAATTTACCGCTCTCTGAAATTTGCTGTTATCCGGATTCAGATAATTTCCCATTCTGGTGCAGTCCTTTCTTGCTTTTT
>OOCB01004810.1_pt1 | contig 10763 bp, 5 predicted proteins | sample 1671351 | NCBI WGS metagenome assembly OOCB01 (sample SAMN06348148, study PRJEB24527) | human gut metagenome | biome: human gut; feature: ankylosing spondylitis patient; material: feces | host: Homo sapiens | place: China | collected 2015-10
TTGAATTTTTAAAATTCATCGAACGCATTTATACAGAATCTTTTCCCCCGGACGAAAGGAGAGTTTTTTCCGACGTGATACGGCTGCTCGAAGAAAACGACGATTTTTTCATCGTTCTTCTATCTGATGAAAACAAAGCAGTCGGATTTATCTCTTATTGGGAATGGAATGACTTTTCCTATGTCGAACACTTCGCCGTAGACAGCAGTTGCAGAGGATCGGGCTATGGGGCGACTGCCATGACCGAATTGCTAAAACGCATTAACAATCCGGCAGTTCTCGAAGTAGAAAAACCATTAGATGATATTAGTCAACGGAGAATACGCTTTTACGAACGATTAGGTTTCGTTTTATGTACACGTCCATATACCCAACCGCCATATTCTTCTGAAAAACAACCGTTAGAACTATACCTTATGTCTTTTGGAAAGATAGATCTAAATCAAGTTTTCGATACTGTCGCGTCTCGAATCCATCAAAAGGTTTACGGTGTCGAATAGCATATTCTCCAATCTGAAAAAAGTTTGATATGTAAAATGTTAAAAATGAAATTTAATATATTAAAATCCAACGAAAAGATGGTTTCTTAACAACATTATATTATTTTTGTACAAAAATATGCCGTGAGGCAAAACGTTTTATTATGAAAAATCATTCTTTTCTGAAATATTGCACGAGTATACTGCTAATATTTATCGCAGTAGCATGTACTACTGGAAACAAAGAGCAGAAAATTGTCACGGTAACTATACAACCTCAGAAATATTTTGCTGAAAAAATTGCAGGAGACCGGTTCAATATTAACTGTATCGTTCCTCCCGGCAGTAACCCCGAGGCCTACGACCCTTCTCCGTCTCATCTGGTTCATTTGGGCAAAAGTATCGCCTATTTCAAAATCGGGCACATAGGCTTCGAGCTTGCTTGGATGGATAAATTGGAACAGAACAATCCGAATATGAAAATATTCGATACTTCCGAAGGTATCGATATACTTTCAGGTACGCACGAGCACAACGATGCCGATGTACACCACCATCATTTCGATGCCGATCCGCACACATGGAGTTCCCCCAAGAATGTGCGCATCATCGCCCAAAACATGTACGAGGCGTTTGTTAGTATCGATCCCGACGGAGAAAAAGTATTTCGCAAGAACTACGAAGAACTGCTTGACGAAATAAATCAAGTGGATTCCATCATGACCGAACGGCTCTCACCGGTCAGCGGAACTATGTTCGCCATATATCATCCATCTCTCAGCTATTTGGCCAAAGACTACAACCTGCACCAGCTCAGTTTGGAATACAACGGAAAAGAACCGTCCGCTTTTTATTTGAAAAAAGCCATAGACATAGCTCGCGAAAACAACGTGAAAGTTATATTTATCCAACAAGAATTCGATGCCAAACAAGCCGAATCATTCGCATCTGAAATAAATGCGAAGGTAGTTCCTATTAACCCGCTTAGCTATAATTGGAGCGAAGAACTTTTACATATAACCGATGCCATTGCTGGAAAATAAAATAATAGCCATAGAAAACGTATGGCTCTCTTATACAGACAAGAATATCCTCGAAGATATAAATCTGGATATTTATCAAGGTGATTTTCTTTTGATTACCGGCCCTAACGGCGGGGGAAAAACGTCATTGCTGCGTACGATTCTCAGATTACAGAGTCCGACTAAGGGACGAATTTCCTTTTTCAGACAAGGAGAGCCCGTATCTTCATTAGATATGGGTTACCTGCCTCAAAAAAACAGCATAGACAGTCGATTTCCCATTACCGTAGAAGAAGTAGTAGCTTCGGGCCTTATGGGTAACACCCAAAAGGGAAATACAAAATTTGACTCTAAAAAAGAAATAGACGAAATGCTCGACCTCATGGGTATAACCGCTTTGCGCAATAAACCCATCGGGGTGTTATCAGGAGGACAACTCCAACGATCTTTGTTCGGGAGAGCTCTTATTTCTAAGCCGGAAATGTTAATATTGGACGAACCGGCATCTTATATAGATCGTCAATTCGGTAACCGTATGTTCGAGATTCTACGGGATTTATCGAGTAACGGAACAACCATCATGATGGTATCCCATGAAATAGAACCATTCATAACATTGTCCAATCGCAATCTATATATTAATCACATTTTGGGAGACCGCTAAACCCACACAACTATCGGCAAAGTCACCCGCGAGACATTTGTTTCCATAAAATAAGCGAGGCGGATAGAAGTTATCCGCCTCGCTTATTTTAGAGTCTTTTCACTTATTAGTTAGAAAAATCAGTTACATTCTTACGATTGGCAAAAACACGATCGAATTCCTCTTTGGATCCGACAATGAGTTTGTCAAACTCACGTTGCCCCGTACCGGCAGGGATCAAGTGTCCGCAGATAACGTTTTCCTTCATACCTTCCAATGTATCTACCTTACCATTGATAGCAGCCTCGTTGAGCACTTTTGTCGTCTCTTGGAAAGAAGCGGCCGACATAAAGCTCGATGTTTGCAGGGCTGCACGGGTAATACCTTGCAGAATCTGTTCGGAAGTGGCAGGAATTGCATCGCGCACCTGTATCAACTTCAAGTCTTTCCGTTTCAAAGCTGAATTTTCATCGCGCAATTTACGAGCCGTAACGATCTGTCCGGCTTTCAACGTTTGAGAATCGCCCGGATCGGTAACAACTTTTTTACCCCAAATACGGTCATTTTCGTCCATGAAGTCTCGCTTGTCGACAATCTGTTGTTCCAAGAATCGAGTATCGCCCGGATCGAGAATTTGAACCTTACGCATCATTTGACGAACAATCACCTCGAAGTGCTTATCGTTAATCTTCACACCCTGCATACGGTACACATCTTGAACTTCGTTCACGATATATTCCTGTACAGCCGTAGGCCCTTTGATAGCCAAGATATCGGAAGGAGTAACGGCTCCATCGGAAAGCGGTGTCCCGGCACGCACGTAATCGTTCTCTTGTACCAATATTTGTTTGGAAAGAGGAACCAAATATTTCTTCGTCTCACCCGTCTTGGAAACCACAGAGATTTCACGATTACCACGTTTCACTTTCCCGAAGATCACCTCACCGTCGATTTCAGAAACGACAGCCGGATTAGACGGGTTACGAGCTTCGAATAGCTCGGTTACACGAGGAAGACCACCGGTAATGTCACCGGCTTTACCAACCGCACGAGGTATCTTAACGAATACATCTCCCGTTTTAATCGTATCGCCGTCTTCAATCATCAAGTGAGCTCCCACAGGCAAAGCATAACTCTTGATTACCTGTCCGGCTTCATCGAGAATTTGTGCCGACGGTACACGGGTACGGTCTTTCGATTCGATAATGATCTTTTCTTTCAAACCAGATTGTTCGTCCGATTCTACACGATAAGTAACACCTTCTTCCACGGCTTCAAAGTTGACTCTACCGCCCACCTCCGAAACAATTACCGCATTGAAGGGGTCCCATTCGCAAATCATATCGCCTTTCTTAACGGTATCGCCGTTGTTGAAGAAAAGTTTTGATCCATAGGGAATATTGGCTGTCATGAGCACCATTTTCGTATTCGGGTCGATAATACGCATTTCGGCCAATCGACCTACGACAATCTGTACTCTTGTACCGCTATCGGATACATTTTCTACCGTACGAAGTTCGTCTATCTCCAAAATACCCTCGTAACGAGATGTAACGCTCGATACAGCCGCAATATTCGAAGCAATACCACCGACGTGGAATGTACGCAATGTCAGCTGTGTACCCGGCTCACCGATCGACTGCGCAGCAATTACACCCACAGCCTCGCCTTTTTGAACCATGCGGTTATTAGAAAGATTACGTCCGTAACATTTAGCACAAACACCTTTCTTCGATTCGCACGTCAGAACCGAACGAATCTCCACCTGTTCGATAGGAGAATCCTCTATCTTCTTGGCAATAACTTCGGTAATTTCTTCACCGGCGTGAACCAATATCTCGTTAGTCAACGGATTCACTACATCGTGAACAGACACACGTCCTAATATTCTTTCACCCAAAGAAGCTACGACCTCCTCGTTATTCTTAATCTCGGTACAAACCAAACCGCGCAATGTACCGCAATCCTCTTCATGGATAATGACATCGTGGGCTACATCGACCAAACGACGGGTCAAATAACCGGCGTCGGCTGTCTTCAATGCCGTATCGGCAAGACCTTTACGAGCACCGTGCGTAGAGATAAAGTATTCCAACACGGAAAGTCCCTCTTTGAAGTTTGCCAAAATAGGGTTCTCGATGATCTGACCGCCTTCTGCTCCCGACTTTTGGGGTTTGGCCATCAAACCACGCATACCCGACAACTGACGAATCTGATCCTTAGAACCACGAGCTCCCGAATCCAACATCATGAATACCGAATTGAATCCTTGATTGTCGGCAGAAAGTTGTTTCATCAAAATATCGGACAGACGAGAATTTACATGAGTCCATGTATCGATAATCTGATTATAACGCTCGTTATAAGTAATGAAACCCATGTTGTAGTTGTTCATGATCTGTTCCACCTCGGCGTTACCTTCGGCAACCAAAGTCTCTTTTTCGGGCGGAACGAGCACATCACCCAAATTGAAGGACAAACCTCCCTTGAATGCCATGTAGTAACCCAAGTTCTTGATATCATCAAGGAACTGAGCCGAACGAGTCACACCGCAAACTTTAATCACCTTACCGATAATATCGCGCAACGATTTCTTAGAAAGGATTTCATTGACATAGCCGATCTCCTGAGGCACATACTGATTAACCAATACACGACCCACCGACGTATTCTCGACCATGTGCTCGATAATATTACCGTCCTTATCGACATCTTTCACAACGACCGATACCGGAGCGTGCAACGAAACTTTACCTTCGTTGTAAGCGATTTCGGCTTCTTCGGGACCATAGAATTTCAGTCCTTCACCCAACGAACCCGGGCGAAGTTTGGTAATATAATACAATCCCAAAACCATATCCTGCGAAGGCACAGTGATAGGTGCACCATTGGCAGGGTTCAAGATATTATGAGCACCCAACATCAACAGTTGAGCTTCAAGAATAGCCTCGTTTCCGAGAGGCAAGTGAACAGCCATCTGGTCACCGTCGAAGTCGGCGTTAAATGCCGTACAAGCGAGCGGATGCAACTGGATAGCCTTACCTTCGATCATTTTGGGCTGGAACGCCTGAATACCCAAACGGTGCAACGTCGGGGCACGGTTCAACAGCACGGGGTGTCCCTTCATCACGTGTTCGAGGATATCCCATACCACAGGCTCTTTGCGATCGACGATTTTCTTAGCCGATTTTACCGTCTTAACGATACCACGCTCGATAAGTTTACGGATAATAAACGGTTTATACAATTCGGCCGCCATATTTTTGGGCAGACCGCATTCGTGCATTTTCAATTCGGGACCTACGACGATAACCGAACGCGCAGAATAATCGACACGTTTACCCAACAGGTTTTGGCGGAAACGTCCTTGCTTACCTTTCAAACTATCGGAAAGAGACTTTAACGGACGATTAGCCTCGGTTTTCACTGCGCTAGACTTGCGAGAGTTGTCGAGCAAAGAATCCACAGCCTCCTGCAACATACGTTTTTCATTTCGAAGAATAACCTCAGGAGCCTTGATCTCCATCAATCGTTTCAAACGATTGTTACGGATAATTACCCGACGGTACAAATCGTTCAAATCGGAAGTAGCGAAACGACCGCCATCGAGAGGAACCAATGGACGCAATTCGGGAGGGATAACCGGTATGACTTTCAAAATCATCCATTCGGGCCGGTTCCTACCCTTAGAAGCCCGGAACGACTCAACGACTTGGAGCCGTTTCAAAGCCTCGGTTTTGCGTTGCTGAGAGCCATCGGTGCTGGCACGATGACGCAAATCGTAAGACAGCTCATCGAGATCCAAACGAGAAAGCAGATCGTAGATAGCTTCTGCTCCCATCTTAGCGATAAACTTATTCGGATCGGTATCTTCGAGCATCTGATTTTCACGAGGAAGTGAATCCATGATGTTCAAATATTCCTCTTCGGAAAGCAAATCGTAAGTAGCCAAGTCCGATTGAGGTCCCGGCTGTATGACAATATAACGCTCGTAATAGATAACAGCGTCCAATTTCTTGCTGGGCAATCCCAACAAATACCCAATCTTATTGGGTAACGAACGGAAATACCAGATATGAGCTACCGGAACAACAAGCTGTATATGCCCCATGCGTTCGCGGCGCACCTTTTTCTCTGTTACTTCCACACCACATCGGTCGCACACGATACCCTTGTAGCGAATACGTTTATATTTTCCGCAATGACACTCGTAATCTTTTACAGGTCCGAATATACGTTCGCAGAAAAGACCGTCCCGCTCGGGTTTATAGGTACGGTAATTGATGGTTTCGGGTTTCAAGACCTCACCGCTCGAATTTTCCAGAATCTCTTCGGGCGAAGCCAAACCGATCGAAATCTTCGAAAAGTTACTCTTTATTTTGTTATCTTTTCTAAAAGCCATATGTTTTTAATGTATAAAGAGTTATTGGCCGACTGTCACATTTCTGCGACAGTCTGGCCATTGGATTTTATTTATTCTAAGTTGACGCTAAGACCAAGACCTCTCAATTCATGCAATAACACATTCAGAGACTCGGGAATACCGGGTGTCGGCATGGGTTCGCCCTTAACGATTGCCTCATAAGCTTTCGAACGTCCAACCACGTCGTCCGACTTGATCGTCAGGATTTCCTGCAAAACATGAGAAGCACCGAAGGCTTCGAGAGCCCAAACCTCCATTTCTCCGAAACGCTGACCACCGAACTGTGCTTTACCACCCAACGGCTGTTGCGTAATCAAAGAGTACGGACCGATGGAACGGGCATGCATCTTGTCTTCAACCATGTGACCCAGTTTCAGCATATAGATTACCCCCACCGTAGCCGGCTGGTCGAAACGCTCGCCTGTGCCACCGTCATACAAATAGGTCTTACCATAACGAGGAAGCCCGGCTTTATCGGTCCAAGTATTCAAATCATCAAGGCTCGCCCCGTCGAAAATCGGAGTCGCAAATTTTTCTCCCAACTCGGCTCCAGCCCAACCTAAAACGGTCTCGAAAATCTGTCCCAAGTTCATACGAGAAGGCACACCCAACGGGTTCAAAACGATATCGACCGGAGTTCCGTCAGCCAAGAAAGGCATGTCTTCCTGACGAACGATACGCGAAACGATACCCTTGTTACCGTGACGTCCGGCCATCTTATCGCCCACGCTTATCTTACGCTTCTTGGCAATATACACTTTGGCCATTTGCACGATACCAGAAGGAAGTTCATCTCCGATAGAAATATCGAATTTCTTACGACGCAACTCGGCATCATATTCTTTATACTTCTTCAAATAATTGATGATGGTAGCGCGTATCAATTCGTTCTTAGCGGCATCGGTCGTCCACTTGCTTACCTGTACCGTCGTATAATCGATTTTATTCAGAACAGCCTGAGTGAATTTCGTTCCCTTCGACACGACATCGGTTCCCATGAAATCTTTCACACCCTGAGAAACCTTACCTTGTGTCAAAACAAGCAACTTATCGATGAGAATGGCTTTCAAACCGTTCATCTTTTCTTCATATTCCTCGTCGAGTTTCGGAAGAATGGCTTTGTCGCTGAGTTTCGATTTTTTCTTTTTAATGGCACGAGAGAATAGATTCGTACCGATAACGACACCTTTCAACGAAGGAGTAGCTTTCAAGGAAGCATCTTTCACATCGCCGGCCTTATCACCGAAAATCGCACGAAGCAATTTTTCTTCGGGAGAAGGATCGGATTCTCCTTTCGGAGTAATCTTACCGATCATAATATCTCCGGGATTAACCTGAGCTCCGATACGAATAATACCACGTTCATCGAGGTCTTTCGTAGCATCCTCGCTTACATTGGGAATATCGGAAGTAAGTTCCTCCATACCGCGCTTGGTCTCACGCACTTCCAACGAATATTCATCGACGTGAACCGAAGTAAGAATGTCTTCACGAACGACACGCTCGTTCAACACGATAGCATCCTCGTAGTTATATCCTTTCCACGGCATGAATGCGACTTTGAGGTTACGTCCCAAAGCCAACTCGCCATTCTCGGTGGAATAACCTTCGGTAAGAATATCCCCGGCTTTAACCCGGTCTCCCTTGTGGCAGATAGGACGCAAATCGATAGTCGTGCTCTGGTTCGTTTTACGGAACTTGGGTATGATATATTCTTTTACGGAATCTTCAAAACTTACAAATTCTTCATCTTCCGTACGATCGTAGCGAATACGAATCGTAGTGGCATCGACAAACTCGATAACGCCATCGCCCTCGGCCGTAATCTGCGTACGAGAATCGCGAATCAACTGACCCTCGATACCCGTTCCCACAATAGGAGCTTCGGGACGCAATAAAGGAACTGCTTGGCGCATCATGTTCGACCCCATCAATGCACGGTTCGCATCATCGTGTTCGAGGAACGGAATCAACGATGCCGCGATAGAAGCTATCTGAGTAGGCGACACGTCCATCAAATTCACCTGATCGGGCGACACGACGGGGAAATCGGCCTCCAAACGAGATTTTACCCGATTGCGGACAAATGTACCGTCGTCATTCAACGGAGCATTACCCTGCGCTACCACCAAGTTTTCCTCGGCTTCGGCGGTCAAATAAACCACACCCTCGGGCGACAAATCTACTTTCCCATTTTCTACTTTTCGATACGGAGTTTCGATGAAGCCCAGATCGTTAATTTTAGCATATACACAAAGAGACGAGATCAAACCGATATTAGGACCTTCGGGAGTCTCGATAGGACAAAGACGTCCATAGTGCGTATAGTGCACGTCACGAACCTCGAAACCGGCGCGTTCGCGAGACAAACCGCCGGGACCCAAAGCCGACATACGACGCTTGTGAGTAATTTCGGCCAACGGATTCGTCTGATCCATGAACTGCGACAAAGCGTTCGTCCCGAAGAATGTATTGATAACAGACGATATCGTCTTTGCATTAATCAAATCGATGGGAGTAAACACCTCGTTATCCCGCACGTTCATTCTCTCACGAATGGTACGCGCCATACGAGCCAACCCCACTCCGAACTGATTATATAATTGTTCTCCTACCGTGCGCACACGACGGTTGCTCAAATGGTCTATATCATCGACATCGGTCTTCGAGTTAATCAACTCGATAAGATATTTGATAATTTCGATGATATCCTCTTTCGTAAGCACCTTCACATCGGGCGAGGTAGAGAGGTTTAATTTCTTGTTTATTCTATAACGTCCTACTTCTCCCAAATCGTAACGTTTCTCCGAGAAGAAAAGGTTGGTAATCACCTCGCGGGCACTGGCATCATCGGCAGGCTCGGCATTACGTAATTGGCGATAAATATACAACACGGCTTCTTTCTCCGAGTTGCTGGAATCCTTTTGCAACGTATTGAATATAATCGAGTAATCCGACGTGTTGCTATCCTCTTTATGCAACAAGATATTTTGGACTCCCGATTCGATAATATCGGCAATATGCGATTCTTCAAGGACAGTTTCACGAGGAATGACAATCTCGGTACGTTCGATAGAAACGACCTCACCGGTATCCTCGTCTACAAAGTCTTCCACCCAAGCCTTAACGACATTACCCGCCAATCTGCGGCCAATGGCTTTTTTCAAACTTGCTTTGGAGACTTTCAAGTCTTCTGCCAAACCGAATATTTCGAGAATATCCTTATCGGTCTCGAAACCAATCGCACGCAACAAAGTGGTAACGGGCAACTTTTTCTTCCGGTCGATATAGGCATACATCACGTTGTTTATATCAGTGGCAAATAATACGTGCCGAATAAAGTTTTGTACCGTTAGCGTGTATACTTTGTCCGAAGAACACGCCCGGAGAACGGTGCAACTGCGAAACGACAACACGTTCGGCCCCATTGATAACAAACGTACCCTTAGCAGTCATATAAGGGATAGGACCTAAATAAACGTCTTGAATTACCGTAGCAAAATCCTCATGATCAGGATCGGTACAGTATAATTTCAATTTGGCCTTTAACGGTACGCTGTAAGTCAACCCTCTTTCGAGACATTCTTCAATCGTATATCTCGGCGGATCGATATAATAGTCCAAAAATTCGAGGACAAAGTTATTGCGCGTATCAGCAATGGGGAAATTCTCGGCGAATACCTTGAAAAGCCCTTCGTTTTTTCTTTTTTCAGGCGGGGTGTCGAGTTGCAAAAAGTCTTGAAATGACTTCAACTGAACTTCAAGGAAATCCGGATAAGGAAGCGGATTCTTAATTGAAGCGAAATTTACGCGTGGTTTACCTATTGTAGAAGACATTTATAAAAGGGATTAAGTGAACTTAATTAAAAATATATACACAAAAAGGTTAAGAATCACCGAGTGAGATGATTCTTAACCAAACTCTCTGATTAACAGATGTATTATTTAAGTTCAACTTCTGCTCCAGCTTCTTCCAATTGTTTTTTCAAAGCCTCAGCATCAGCCTTAGCAAGACCTTCTTTGATGTTGTTAGGAGCACCGTCTACAAGGTCTTTTGCTTCTTTCAAGCCAAGTCCGGTGAGTTCTTTCACCAATTTAACGATAGCAAGTTTATTTGCACCAGCAGCTTTCAAAACAACATCGAAAGATGTTTTTTCTTCAGCAGCAGCTCCACCAGCGGCAGGAGCAGCAGCAAC
>OOCB01004812.1_pt1 | contig 10758 bp, 9 predicted proteins | sample 1671351 | NCBI WGS metagenome assembly OOCB01 (sample SAMN06348148, study PRJEB24527) | human gut metagenome | biome: human gut; feature: ankylosing spondylitis patient; material: feces | host: Homo sapiens | place: China | collected 2015-10
AGTATTCATGTTTGGTATGTTTTTTTTTTTTTTTTTTCAAGCAGAAGACGTCATACGATATCGTGATGTGACTGGAGTTCAGACGTGTGCTCTTCCGATCTCAGCACGGCCAGCAGCGACACGCCGAACCCGCAGCCCAGCGGCACGATCACCGCCGCCGACCCGTCCGGCACCGCCCGCCGGGCCAGCAGCAGACCGACGGAGAGAAACAGGGAAAGATAGAAAACGGAAAATAACATGAAGAACCTCATTCCGATGGAAACTATGTGGCTGCCGTCAACGGGCAAAGCCCGCGCAAAAGGCTCCCCACGCAGTGGGGAGCTGGCCGAGCCTGCGAGGCCTGAGGGGCTTTGCAGGTTTCCGGCCACGTTCAACTTTCCTTTACACCCCCTCCAAATCAAACGGCGGTGTATACTCCTCCCGGGCACTGCTCTTTTCCTGCATATACCCGTCGGTCAGTCCCAGCCGCACGGCCTCGTCGATGACCTGCCGATACTCATAGGTCGTGATGCGCCGCCCGAGGTCGTGCTCTGCTGCCTTATAAAAGGGTGTAAACTGGCTCATTAAGCTGGGGATAAATTCTATGCCCGTTTCCTCCCGCAGCGCTGCCAGCCGCCGCAGCACGGCCTTGCTGTCTGCCACGTGGCCGGGCAGGGCCAGATGCCGCACAATGACGCCCTTCTGCAAATACCCGTCCGCGTCGTACACCGGTGCGCCGGTCTGCAAAAGCATCTGCCGCAGCGCTGCGTCCGCCACGGCAGGGTAGTCCCGCGCGGCGGAAAGCTCCGCTGCCAGCGCACCGTCCGCGTACTTGTAATCCGCCAACCAGATGTCCACATACCCGGCCAGCGCCCTGACGGCGTCCACCGTCTCATACCCGCCCGTGTTGTAGACGACGGGCAGGGAAAAGCCCTGTGCCCGCGCGGCATCCAGCGCGGCAGTGACCCACGGCAGATACTGCGATGCCGTGACGAGGTTTACGTTTTTCGCCCCGCCGTTCTGCAAATTCATAAAAATCTCGGTCAGCCGCTCCACAGAAATCGCCTTGCCGACCTCGCCCTGACTGATCGGGTAATTCTGGCAATAGCAGCATTTCAGCGTACAGCCGCTGAAAAATACCGTGCCGCTCCCGGTTTCGGCGTTCGGGTCGCCGCTCAGGCACGGCTCCTCCCAGTGGTGCAGGGCGGCGCGGGCCACGCGCAGGGTGTTGTCTGCCCCGCAAAAGCCGCGCTGCCCTGCGGCGCGGTCCGCCCCGCAGGCCCGGGGGCAAAGGGTGCAGTGATGGGGTATCTGCATGATAAAATGCCTCTTTCACAAAATTTCTTGCTTTTAGTTTACCACAAACGGCGAAAGTGTGGTATACTGTATCTACCAATATTGCAAAATAAAGGAGAGTGCTTTTATGTCTACCCCCCATAACCGCGCTGAAAACGGCGATTTCGCCAAGACCGTCCTGATGCCCGGCGACCCGCTGCGCGCCAAATTCATTGCCGAGACCTTCCTCGAGGACCCGCGCCTTGTCACCGACGTCCGCGGCATGTACGGCTACACCGGCACCTATCAGGGCCGCCCCATCAGCGTGATGGGCAGCGGCATGGGCATGCCGTCCATCGGCATCTATTCCTATGAGCTGTACACCCAGTACGGCGTCGAGAACATCATCCGCATCGGCTCCGCCGGCTCCTACACCGACAAGGCTAAACTGTTTGACGTGGTGCTGGCCACGGGTGCCTACTCCGAGAGCAACTACGCCGTGACCCAGAGCGGCGACACCGACGACATCCAGACGCCGAGCGCCGCGCTGAACGATGCCCTGCGCGCCAGTGCCAAGGCTGCCGGTATTCCGCTGATCGAGGGCAACATCCATTCCTCCGACGTGTTCTACCGCCAGCCCAGCGACGAGAAGCCGACCTACTGGGAAAAACTGCGCGACGAAAAGGGCTGCCTGGCCGTCGAGATGGAGAGCTTTGCGCTGTTCCACAACGCCAGGGTCCTGGGCAAGCGTGCCGCCTGCCTGTTGACGATCTCCGACAGCTTTGTTTCGCCGGAGATCACGACTGCCGAGCAACGCCAGACCAGCTTCACCGCTATGATGAAGGTCGCGCTGGGCGTTGACGCATTTCTGGAGAAGTGAGCATGGAAAAGGCTGAGATTCAGGCGCTCATCCGCGAGGCGTTCGCCGCGCAGAAGTTCGCCTATGTACCGTACTCCCACTTCCACGTGGGCGCGGCGCTGCGCGGCAAAAACGGACAGGTGTTCCGGGGCTGCAATATTGAGAACGCGAGCTACACCCCCACGAACTGCGCCGAGCGCACGGCTCTGTTCAAGGCCGTCAGCGAGGGTGTGCGCGAGTTTGACGCCATCGCCATCGTCGGCAGCAAGGTGGGGGAGACGAACACCCTCGTTACCGGCCCGTGCGGTGTCTGCCGTCAGGCGCTCTATGAGTTCGGCGGCCCCGAATTGACCGTCATCATGGCCAGGAGTGAGGACGATTACATCGTCACGACCCTCGGCGACCTGCTGCCCTACGGCTTCGGCCCGGCAAATCTGGAATAAAATTATTTTCTTTGGCTCCCCTTGAGGGGAGCTCTCGCCGCAGCGGGTGAGGGGTGGCTGGGTGCCGCACGATTTACGCGGAGTCTCCCGCCCACCCCTCCGGCCCTGCGGGGCCACCTCCCCTCAAGGGGAGGCTTTTTCAGAAAACCAAAGGAGTTCCCTTACCACATGAAGAAATTCTTAGCACTGCTTCTGACGTTGGCGCTGCTGGCAGGGCTGACCGCCTGCAAGGATACGGAGGCTGCCAGCACCGCGCAGGAGCAGCACACTGTAACCGCCCCGACGAACGATGCGACCTTTGTCTACCAGCCCGATGACCCGGCGGCCACACTGCCCGGCGGAGAGTCCGTCGTGCTGGTGACCGGCCCCGGCGGCACGGAATCCGGCGAGGATGCCATGCTGTGGCAGGGCATACAAACGTTCGCCAACACGTACGGCTATACCGCCGACGCCCAGACTGCCGCGGGCAACACCGCAGACGAGGCCGAGGCCGCCCTGCGCACTGCCGCCGAGAGCGGCGCAAAGCTCGTGGTCTGCCGCGGCGACACCATGGGCGCGGCGCTCTACCGTATGCAGGAAAACTACCCTGACGTCCACTACCTGCTGTTTGACAGCGAGCCACACAGCGACGACTATAGCGCTTACAATACGGCCAGCCTTGTCCATTGCGTCCTCTTTCAGGAGGAACAGGCTGGGTATCTGGCCGGGTACGCCGCTGTGACCGATGGCTACACCACGCTCGGCTTCATCGGCGCGCGGGAGGTACCGGGCATTGTGCGGTACTGCACCGGCTTTCTGCAGGGTGCGGAGGCCGCTGCAGAGCTGCAGGGCGAGTATGTCACCCTGCAGACCTGGTTCACCGATACCTATGAGAATAACGACGCCATTACCCAGCGAATGATCGACTGGTATAATAACGGTACGTCGCTTATTATGGTCAGCGGCGGCAACCTGTACGAGGGTGTGTCCGACGCCGTCAACCAGACCGGCGGCAAGGCGATCACGACGGATTACGACAACACAGAGCTGGGAGACCGCGTGCTGGGCAGCGCCATCAAGTGCTACAACGCTGCCGTGCAGCGTCAGCTGTACACCTTCTTTGCGGCGGGCACCTGGAATGGCCAGACCGGCGGCCAGACCGAGAAGGCCGGCTTCACGAACGGCGAAGTCGCGCTGGAGGCCGGGGCGCCCTGGCGGTTTGACAGCTTCACGCAGGACGACTACCGCACGCTGTATGAGGATCTGCGCACCAGCGTCCTGAAGGTGGATGCCTACTCGGATCTGGATACGCTGCCGGAAACCCCGAACGTCACGGTGAACCGCCTGCTGTAACCTCCGCTTGGCCCCCCTCTGTGAGAGGGTTGCGCCCCTGCGGGGCACCTCCCTCGCCGAGAGAGGCAGGAGACTGCGCTTTGTTATGCTTTTGTAATGTTTTTTACGCCGTTTTGTCATTGAATTAACAGCGCAAATGCGGTATACTGAAAGCAAAGCGGCAGGGAACCGCCCTGCTGCGCAACTGAAAACAACCTAAGGAGATCAAAACCATGAAAAAGTTTCTCGCTTTTGTAATGGCTGCCAGCATGGCGCTCTCTCTGGCTGCCTGCGGCGGTTCTTCCGCCAGCACCGCCACGAGCACCACGACGGAGGCTACCTCTGAGGCTGCCGCTTCCACCTCCGGCAGCAAGACCGATGTCGCCTTTGTTACCGACGTCGGCAACATCGATGACCAGTCCTTCAACCAGTACACCTGGCAGGGCGTGCAGGATTTCTGCTCTGCCAACAGCCTGAACGCCAACTACTACCGTCCCACCGAGGACTCCGACGCCGCCCGTCTGGAGCAGATGGACAACGCTGTCAACGACGGTGCTAAGTCCATCGTCGTCGCCGGCTACCTGTTCGGCAATGCCATCGCCGAGGCTCAGGAGAAGTACCCTGACGTGCAGTTCCTGGCTCTGGACGTTTCTGCCAGCGACCTGGGCGACAAGGCTCCCACCGCCAACACCGCTCTGATCACCTATAAAGAGGAGCAGGCCGGCTACCTGGCCGGTTATGCCGCTGTCTATGACGGCTACAAGGAGCTGGGCTTCCTGGGCGGCATGGCTGTCCCCGCAGTTATCCGCTACGGCTACGGCTTCGTGCAGGGCGCTGACGCCGCTGCCAAGGAGATCGGCGCTACGGATGTCAACATCAAGTACTGGTACTCCGGCGGCTTTGCAGCTACCGATGAGGTCAAGAACAAGATGGACGGCTGGTACTCCGAGGGTACCGAGGTCGTCTTTGCCTGCGGCGGTCCCGTCTGCACGAGCTGCGACGCTGCTGCTAAGGCCAACGGCGGCAAGATGATCGGCGTTGACGTTGACCAGTCCGGCCAGTTCGACACGGTCATCACCTCCGCTATGAAGGGCCTGGCCGAGTCCGTGAACGAGGCTCTGACCGATGCCATGAACAACGGCTGGAAGTTCAGCGAGACCTACTCCGGCAAGGAGACCAAGCTCGGCGCTGCCGAGAACTGTGTCGGTCTGCCGATGAGCACCTCCAAGTTCACCAAGTTCACCCAGGAGCAGTACGATTCCATGTACGCCTCCATCGTGGACGGCACCCTGGCCATCGACGACAGCTATGACGCCGATGTCAAGCCTGCGGTCACCACCATCACGGTTGACTACCAGAGCTGATAAGACTTTAAAAGTATGAATTTTAACCACCCTGCGCACCTCGCGCAGGGTGGTTTTTGTTCTGTTTTGCCAAATTTCGACTACTTTTTGCGCGGATTCTATTGTACATGGCGCAATTTTTCTGTATAATATAGTATAAGAATTTGTGTACAAGCCCGTACACATTGAAAGGGGAGTGCAACGATTGGCAGATAATTATGTCATCGAAATGCTGCACATTACCAAGGAGTTCCCCGGCATCAAAGCCAACGACGACATCACCCTGCAGCTGCGCAAGGGTGAGATCCACGCCCTGCTGGGCGAAAACGGCGCCGGTAAGTCCACCTTGATGAGTGTGCTGTTCGGTCTGTATCAGCCGGAGCAGGGTACGATACGGAAAAACGGACAGGAGGTCAAGATCAACAACCCGAACGATGCCAACGCACTGGGCATCGGCATGGTGCATCAGCATTTCAAGCTGGTGGAGTGCTTCACGGTGCTCGACAACATCATCCTGGGTGTTGAGGACACAAAGCACGGCTTTTTGCAGAAGGACGAGGCCCGCAAAAAGGTCATGGCCCTGAGCGAAAAGTACGGCCTGAAGGTCGACCCGGACGCGCTGGTCAGCGACATCTCCGTCGGCATGCAGCAGCGTGTCGAGATCCTGAAAATGCTCTACCGCGACAATGAAATTTTGATTTTCGACGAGCCTACGGCGGTTCTGACCCCGCAGGAAATCGACGAGCTCATGGACATCATGCGCGGCTTCAAGGCCGAGGGCAAGAGCATCCTGTTCATCACCCACAAGCTCAACGAGATCATGGCGGTCTCTGACCGCTGCTCTGTCCTGCGCAAGGGCAGGTATATCGGCACCGTTGACATCAAGGACACCACGAAAGAGGAACTGTCCAAGATGATGGTTGGCCGCGACGTGCAGTTTGCCGTCGATAAGAAGCCCTGCGAGGTCGGCAAGCCGATCCTGGAAGTCGAGAACCTCGTCGTGCCGAGCAAGGTCCACAAGAACAATGCCGTCCGCGGCGTCAGCTTCAACGTCCGCGCGGGCGAGATCGTCTGCGTTGCCGGTATCGACGGCAACGGCCAGAGCGAGCTGATCTACGGTATTACGGGCCTCGAAAAGCCCACGGCCGGCACCATCAGACTCGAGGGCAGGGACATCACGAATGCCCCCATCCGCGAGCGCAGCAAGGCCGGTATGAGCCACATCCCGGAGGACCGCCACAAGCACGGTCTGGTGCTGGATTACACGCTGGCCGACAACATGGTTTTGCAGCGTTACTGGCAGCCGGAGTTCCAGAACCACGGCTTTATTAAAAAGAACGCCGTATTGCAGTACGCCGAGCGCCTGATAAAGCAATACGATGTCCGCAGCGGCCAGGGCCCTGCGACGATTGCCCGCAGCATGTCCGGCGGCAACCAGCAGAAGGCTATCATCGCCCGCGAGGTCGATAAGGACCCGCAGCTGCTCGTTGCCGTGCAGCCCACCCGCGGCCTTGACGTCGGCGCGATCGAGTATATCCACAAACAGATCGTGGCCGAGCGCGACAAGGGCCGTGCGGTCCTGCTCGTCAGCCTTGAGCTGGACGAGGTCATGAACCTGTCTGACCGCATCCTCGTGATTTACGAGGGGGAAATCGTCGGCGAATTCGACCCGAAAAAGACCACTGTCGAGGAACTGGGCCTGTATATGGCCGGTGCCAAAAAGCAAGGGGAGGCGAAAGCATGAGCAAACAGAATAAACAGTCGCTTCTGCAGCGTCCCGCCGTTGTAGGGGTCCTGGCCAGCCTTTTGTCCATCGTCGTCGGTCTGGTGCTGGGCTTTGTACTGCTGGTCCTGCTGAATCCCGGCGCCGCCGTGGGCGGCATGAGAGCTATGCTGGCCACCGGCTTTTCCAGCATGGACAAACTCGGCAAGGTGCTGTACCAGGCGGCACCCCTGATGATGTGCGGCCTGTCCGTCGGCTTTGCGTTCAAGACGGGCCTGTTCAACATTGGTGCGTCCGGCCAATACACGATGGGCGCTTTCTTCTCGCTGCTGTGCGCCATTCAATTCCAGCTGCCGTGGTACGTCTGCCTGCTGGCGGGCGCTGTCGGCGGTGCGATCTGGGGCATTTTCCCGGGCCTGTTCAAGGCGTATTTCAACGTCAATGAGGTCATCACCGCCATCATGTTCAACTGGATCGGCATGTACCTCGTCAATCTGCTGCTGGCCAACATGCCCAATATGCTGGCCTCCGGCTGGGGCGCGTCTAACTCGGACCGCACCGCCGCGCTGAACGTTGCAAACCCCGGCGCGATCCTGCCCAGGGGGCCGTTTGCGGCACTGTTCGGCAACTCGAGCTGGATCAATATTTCCATCATCATCACGATTATTTTTGCCATCCTCGTCTGGGTCATCCTGCAAAAGACGACCTTCGGCTATGAGCTGAAGGCCTGCGGCCTGAGCCGCGACGCTGCCCAGTACGCGGGCATCAACTCCAAGCGCAACATCGTGCTGTCCATGGTCATCTCCGGCGCGCTGTCCGGCATTGGCGGCGGCATCTACTACCTGGCCGGTACGGGCCAATACGTGCTGGAAAAATCTATCCTCGGCATGGGCTTCAACGGCATCCCTGTCGCCCTGCTGGCCAGCTCCAACCCCATCGGCACGATTTTTGCGTCGCTCTTTATCAGTTATATCCAGGTCGGCGGTGCCGCCATGCAGCCCGCCTACTCGTCCGAGACCATTGACATCGTCATTGCCGTCATCATCTATCTGGCGGCCTTTGCCCTGCTGATGCGCGGCATCATTACCAAGGCGGTCTCCGGCCATAAGGGAAAGGAAGGTGCTGCAAAATGATGATCGCTGCCAACATTATCAGTATGACCATTTTGTTCGCAGTGCCGCTGCTGCTCGTCGCCATGGGCGGCATGTTCAGTGAGCATTCCGGCGTCATCAACATCGCACTTGAGGGCATGATGATCATTGGCGCGCTGTTCGCCTGCTTTACGCTGCAGGGCCTGGACCAGAGCGGCTTCGGTCCCGCACATCCGCAGCTGTCGATGTTCATTGCCATTCTGGTGGCGGGCGTCACCGGCATGATTTTTTCGCTGCTGCTGGGCTTTGCGGCCATCAACCTGAAGGCCGACCAGACCATCGGCGGCACGGCGCTGAACCAGTTTGCGCCCGCCTTCGCCGTCGTTATGACCTGGGCCATCCAGGGCCAGGGCCTGACCACGATCTTCATTCCCAACTGGGTGCGCATCACCCGCGATACCTTCGGCCTCGCCCCGGTGGACGGCCCCAGCTTCTGGAACAACCTGATTTTCAAGTATTTCTACCTGACGACCCCCGTTGCCATCGTCCTGTTCATCGCGGCCTACATCGTCATGTACAAGACCCGCTTCGGTCTGCGGCTGCGCGCCTGCGGTGAGCATCCCCAGGCGGCGGACTCCGTCGGCATCAACGTCTACAAGATGCGCTACGCCGGTGTGTTGATCTCCGGCTTCCTGGGTGGCGTCGGCGGCCTGGCCTACACGCTGGCAGCCGGCTCCGGCTTCAACTCCGACGTTGGCGGCTACGGCTTCCTGGCGCTGGCCGTTATGATCTTCGGCAACTGGAAGCCGCTGCCGATCCTCGGCGCGTCGCTGTTCTTCGCGCTGTTCAAGGTCATTGCTGCGCTGAACGCCACGCTGACCTTCCTGCCGAAGTTTGAGGGCGTCAAGGAAATTTCGAACTTCTACCAGATGCTGCCGTATATCGTCACGATGATCGTGCTGATCTTCACCTCCAAGAACTCCCAGGCCCCGAAGGCCGAGGGCATTCCCTACGACAAGGGCAGCCGTTAATCACAAATCACAGCAGGCCGCCCGGTATCCCAGCCGGGCGGCCTGCCTTTTACAAGGAGAAAAACTATGCGAATGTACGATATTATCGCCAAGAAGCGCGACGGCGGTACGCTGGACCATGAAGAACTGTCCTTCGCCGTCAACGGCTATGTGGCAGGCGATGTGCCAGACTACCAGATGTCGGCACTTCTCATGGCCATCTACCTGCGCGGCATGACTGACGAGGAGACCGCCATGCTGACCGATGTCATGGCCCACTCCGGCGATATGGTCGATCTGTCTGCCATCGCGGGCATCAAGGCCGACAAGCACTCTACCGGCGGCGTCGGTGACAAGACGACGCTGGTCATTGCGCCCATCGTGGCGGCCTGCGGTGTCAAGATCGCCAAGATGAGCGGGCGCGGCCTCGGCCACACGGGCGGCACGATTGACAAGATGGAGGCTGTCCCCGGCACCCGCACGAGCCTGACGCAGGAAGAATTTTTCAGGCAGGTCAACGAGATCGGCATTTCGGTCATCGGCCAAAGCGGTAAGATCGCCGTCGCCGACAAGAAGATGTACGCCCTGCGCGATGTGACCGCCACCGTCGGCTGCATCCCGCTGATCGCGTCCTCCATCATGTCCAAGAAGCTGGCAGCCGGTTCGGACGCAATCCTGCTCGATGTCACGATGGGCGACGGCGCGTTCATGAAGGATCTGGACGGTGCGCTGGAGCTGGCCCGCCAGATGGTTGCCATCGGCACAGCGCATGGCCGCAAGGTCGCGGCGCTCATCACCGATATGGACAAGCCTCTCGGCCACAACATCGGCAATGCACTGGAGGTCGCCGAGAGCATGGCCGTTCTGCAGGGCAAGGGCCCCACGGACCTGACCGAGGTCTGCCTGCAGCTGGCCGGCAACATGCTGGTGCTGGCGGGCAAGGGCGATATGCCTACCTGCCGTAAGCTGGCCGAGAGCGTCATTGCCGACGGCTCCGCGTTTGAAAAGTGCTGCCAGATGTTTGCCGCGCAGGGCGGCGACACCAGCGTACTGCGCGACGCCGACAAGTTCCAAAAGGCAAAGTACAGCTATGAGCTGACCGCCCCCGCCGACGGCTATATTTGCAAAAACGACGTCGAGAAGATCGGCAATGCCAGCGTGCTGCTGGGCGCGGGCCGCATCAAGAAGGAAGACAGCATCGACTTTGCCGCGGGCATTACGATGCACAAAAAGCTGGGCGACTACGTCAAGGCAGGGGAGAGCATCTGCACGTTCTATGCCGACGACGAGAGCCTGTTTGCCGCAGCCGAGGAAATGTACCGCGGCGGCCTTGTCATCCGCGATGAGCCGCCGACGCTTCCGCCCCTCGTCTACGCGCGCGTAACGAGTGATGGCGTGGAGCGGTTCTAAATTGAAACACCCGGGAGGGATTCAGCCCTCCCGGGTGCTTCATTTTTACGCACTGTTTGCTATGGAATAACGGTTCAGGTATCTGACAACTCTACCACCAATTTGGCTTCGGTGGCGGCAATGGCAAGCTGGAGCTTATTCTCTAAGTTCGTCTTTTGCAGCATATTGATGACGTGGAACTTCACGGTGGATGGCTCGACCAAGATGCCCAACGGGCATATGGACGCCATTGAGCCGTATGACTACCGCGCCTTCCAGCCCTTCTCGACCGCGTACCTGCCGGGCTATATGGCAGACAAATACGACGAGGACGC
>OOCB01004822.1_pt1 | contig 10742 bp, 9 predicted proteins | sample 1671351 | NCBI WGS metagenome assembly OOCB01 (sample SAMN06348148, study PRJEB24527) | human gut metagenome | biome: human gut; feature: ankylosing spondylitis patient; material: feces | host: Homo sapiens | place: China | collected 2015-10
TGAATCTTACTTTGGAGATGGAGAATAAAAGAAGAGCCGGTTCCGGATGGAAAAACATCCAGGGAACCGGCTCTTCTTTGTTCAGTTACTCCAGAATTTCCCGTAGACATTCGAGAAGTTCTGTATTTTTTTCCGGCATCATAAAGCAGAAGCGGAAGAAGGTCTCATCTTCCAATCCAGGGAAGGTGGAGCAGTCACGGAGCATCAGTCCCCGTTTGATGCAGTGGACGAAGACATCGTAGGAAGTAACGCCTTCTTTCAGAATCCGTACCAGGATGAAGTTCGCATGTGGTTCATAGACTTTTACGTGTTTCCATGTCTTCAGCTCTTCATAGATCCGTTTTCGCTCGGAGGAGATGAGATCTCTGGTCCGGTTGATATATTCCTGATCATGGAACATATAGGCACCGTCGACTTCTGCCAGACTGTTGATGGTCCACGGATTTTTCTCTGCCTGAATCTTCTGAAGAAGAGTGAAATTGGAAGTCATGGCATAGCCAAGACGCAGTCCGGGAGCGGCGAAAAATTTGGAGATGCCTCTCATAATGGTAAAGTTTTCAAATTCAGAGAGCAGTCCGACGGAACTGATACTGGTGCTGACCGGAGCAAATTCCGCATAGGTCTCGTCAATCATGACGAAGATACCAAGTTCCCGGCAGCGGGACAGAATTTTCCGCATTTCGGAGGGAACTGTCGCTGTGGAAGTGGGATTGTTCGGATTGCAGATGACGCAGAGATCTGCGCCCTCCCGTTCCAGCGTATTGCAGAAATCTTCCACATCCAGCTGAAAATCATTGGATTCCTGCAAAGCATAATAATCAACTTCTCCGCCATTTAAACGGACCTCCCGCTCATATTCGGAATAGGTGGGAGAGACGATCAGAGCTTTCTTCGGATGGTTGATCTGGATGAAGAGGGAGATCAGTTCTGTACATCCGTTTCCGACCAGTACTTCTTCCGGCCGGCATCCGGTGTAATCAGAGATGTGCTTCCGAAGCTCTGTGTATTCCGGGTCAGGGTAGGTGGTGACCACATCAATGTGTTCTTTTAATCCTTTCCGCATTTTATCGGAAATACCAAGTGGGTTTACATTGGCACCAAAGCCGGTGATCTGCTCTTTCGGAATGCCAAAGTATTTTTCAATTTTTTCCAGGTCACTGCCGTGGAAATGTTCTTTGCCTTCTATTTTCTGTTGTGTATCTGTATTCATTTTCTACCTCGGTCTTCTGTCCTGCGGTTGCGTAGAGCAAAACAAGAGTGATATAATAACGATATTACAAATTATATACAAAAACGCAGAAAATGCAACGGAGTTCACATGAAAGAGAAAATCATTGATTTTTCCAACGGAATATTTACCTATGAACAGGTCAGACTTCGGACAGAGCCGGAAGCGCTGTATCTGAGATCGGAAGAGGGAAGAACGGTAAAGGGAAGTTTTATCATCAACTCGCTGGATGAGCGGAGGGTGAAAGGAGTTCTTTATACGGAACTGCCGGGACTTCGGTTTCAGAAGACGGCATTTTTTGGAAGAGCATCCCGGATAGAATATGAATATCATCCAGATGATCTCATGCCGGGGGAGAACTGTGAGGCAGAGATTCTGCTAGTCTCCAATGCCGGGGAATACCATATTCCGGTAAAAGCGGAATATGCCGTACCGGAGGTCCGGGAAGAAGAGGAGATTCCTCTGCCGAAAGAGGAGCCTTCCGGACAGGCAGTTGATCAGCCTTGCAGGATGGGAGGCGGCAGACGGGAAGAATGGAAGACAAAACGGGAGCTGGAAAAACAGACAGCAGAGCTCTTTCAACTGCTTGAACAGGAACGGAGGGGAGCGATCAGTGAAAAACGGGCAACAGAGCAGTATCGGGCACTGACAGGGCGTCTGGCGGCATTAAGTCCTGATCTTTCCTTTGGCCCGGTGCTGGATGCGTGGGTCATGTTAAGGGAAGACCGGAGAGAAGAAGCAGGATGGCTTCTGCGAAAATATGAGAAGACCCGTTTCTTTCAGCTGCGTGATTCAACTGTGCGTGCGTTTTTTCTGTATGTAAAGGACCTGTGGAAACAGAACGGCGAAGAGGAATTTCCGTCTCTTCCGCAGGTGCAGAAGCTGTATCAGAAGCAGCCGGATAACTGGCATCTGGTACTGCTTCTCATGAAAATGGATCACAGGCTCATGGAAAATACAAGAATGAGCTATAAGCTTTTGGAGAGGCAGTTCAGGGCGGGGGCCAGAAACAGACTGATCTATCAGGCAGGCTTTGAACTGTTAAAGAAAGATCCGGCACTGTTTAGTACACTGGATCCCTTTGCACTGCAGATTTTTGCATGGGCATCCGCGCATGGGTTCCTGACGCCGGAGATGGCGCTGATGGCAGCCGGACAGGCGGGAAGTGTCAGGCGATGGTCACTTCTGTCGATGAAACTTCTGAAAGCCTGCTATCAGACTGTTCCGTGCAGGGAGACGGTCGGAGCTGTGTGCGTAGCTTATATCCGTGGACAGCGGACGGACCAGGAGGCGTTTGTCTGGTATCAGAAGGGTGTGGAACTGGATGCAAGGATCACGAATCTCTATGAATATTTTATGTATGCGCTTCCGGATGACTATAACAGGCTTCTGCCCCGGCAGGTAATTTTGTATTTTGATTATCATAATACGCTGACCGGAAAACAGAAGACGGCTTTCTACTGTAATCTGGTCCGTTACGGAGGACTGGAGGATCCGGAGACGGAGAAACTGGGACGGAAACTGCAGGAGTACCTGCTTGAGCAGCTGAAGGGGAGAAGAATCAATGAACAGCTTGCATGGCTTTACGGAAGATGTCTTCTGACGGATACACTGGATCAGGAAAGCCTGTATGCACTGGCAGACCTTCTGCTTATCCGGAAACTGACCTGTACGGATCGGAGAATTCGTCAGGTGGAAGTGAGTTACAGCCAGCTTAAGCAGGTGACGACGGTTCCGGTGTCTGGCGGGAGTGCGCTGATTCCGGTCTATACACCGAATGCCCGCATTGTTCTGCTGGATGAGCAGGGAAGACGGTATGAAAAGACTGTAAGCTACGATCTGAAGAGGCTTCTCATTGAACCGAAATTTCTGCAGGCCTGCATACAGAAGCTTACCGGACACACTGGACTGAACCTTTACCGCCTGGATGGAAACGGAAGCCACCGTCTCTCAGGGGAAAATGTAGAGACAGCGCTGGCACTTCTGAGCAGCGGAGAACTTTCAATGGATTATGAACGTCAGCTGAAACTGGAGTATCTTCAGTACGAACGGAAACACCGGAGACTGGAGACCTTGAGCGAAGCATTTTTTATAAAAGATGCAGAGAAGCTGTCAGGAGAGGAACAGGGAGCGTATATAGAAATCCTGATTCTGCTGTCAAGAGACCGGGAGGCATGGGATCTTCTGTGTCGTGTGCAGTGTCATACGGTGGAGCCGCGCATACTGATGAAGCTGATTCTACGGCTGAAAGAAGAGGAGACAGCTGATCGGGTGGAATTGCTGCCCTGGATCAGGGAACTGTTCCGGAAGGGAATCTGTACGGAATGGACGGTGTCTGTGCTGGCCGAATTTTGTGAAGGAAGTATTGATGATCTACTGGCAGTCTGGAAAGCAGCAGAGCAGTTTGAACTGGTATTTCCCCATCTGGAGGAACAACTGCTGGGGCAGGCGCTGTTTACGGAAAGCCGGATCGAGGAAGTATTTCCGGTATTCCAGTCTATGGATGACAGAGGCGGTGATCCGGTACTGATCAGTGCATTTTTAAATTATGTATCCTGGCTTGATTTTGTGAAGGAAGAGTCTGTGCCGGAGGGACTGTTTGACAGTTTGGAGACACATCTGATCTGGGAGGATCATCTGGCAAGGGTGGCGGATCTTTCTTACTTAAAACAGCTGTCAGCCCTCCTTCTGCTGACGGACAGCCAGAAACGGCTGGTAAAGAGGCTGCTGGGACAGCCATGGCTGGAACGGAGAAGATTTTCTTTCCTGAGCAGTCTTGCGTCTTATGCGGAGGATCCGCTGAGCATGAAGGATTATATGACGGTCGAGTATCGCTGCAACCCAGAGCACAGGGTAGTGCTCCATTATGTGCTGGAATACCATGGAAAGAAAAATTTTGATTATATGACGGAGCAGCTGTATCCGGTATGCGGAGGTGTCTTTACAAGGGCATTTATTCTGTTCTACGGAGAGCGGCTGACCTGGTTTTTTACAGAAGAAAAACCGGACGGAACGGAAGTGTCCACTGCCTGCAGAACATTTGAAAACCGGGAAGAACATCCGGAGGGCGTCGGCAGGTACGAGCGTCTGTGCAGAATGCAGAAGAGTCTGGACTACCGGCAGGAGCGTCCGCTGAAACGGATGATGCGGGAATATGATGCTCTGTCGGAAATGGTGGCAGAGCAGTTCCGGAAGAGATGAGAGGAGGAATCCGCATGAAACTGACAAAGGAAGGAGACCTTCTGATTGCGGGAATCGATTATCGAAAAGAGGTTCCGGTAGTGTGCTGTATGACCGGACAGATGCAGGAACCGGAATATGTGCCGATGGAATTTTCACGGCCATGCGGGAAGAATGCCTGTTTCCGGAAGATACTGTCCACGCTGAAAAAATATGGGGCGAAGGAAAAAATCCGTGCGGTGCTGGTATTGCCGGATATGTCGGAGGACAGTATCCGCCAGTATATCCAGGAAGCCTGTCAGGCAGGATTTGACAGGGAACAGCTAAAGGTGATTTCTGAAGCAGAGAGTATCGCGGATTTTGTAATGCGGCAGAGCAATGATATCTGGCAGCACCGGGTATATGTGCTCGGATTTGAACCGGAGACGGTACGGGCGGTCTGTGTCAGGGTAAATAAAAGAACGTCCCCCATGCTGGTACAGGTGGAGGAACCGGAAAGCTGGAGAGTGGGAACCCTGCTGGAAGGCGGACGGGATGAGAAACTGGCAGAATATATCGGAGATCGTTTTTCGGGGGAGCCGGTATCTGCGGTATTTTTGACAGGAACAGATCTGAATGCCGCCGATTACCGGAAGAGCAGAGAGGCACTGTGTTACAGAAGAAGGGTTTTCCTGGCGGAACAGATCTGTGCCAGAGGTGCCTGCATGAGTATGACGGAGGAGAAAAGGCAGTATCTGTTTTTGAGTGAGCAGACACTTCTCTATAATGTGGCAGTGAGGAGCAGGCGGGGTGGAAAAGAAAGTCTTTATACGTTGGCAGAAGCCGGAGAAAACTGGTATGAAGTTCATAAAGAGCAGGAAATGATTCTTCTTGGTGATTCGGTGCTGGAGCTGGCATTTCAGCCTATGTTGGGCGGGGAAGCCATCCGTGCGGGCATGAGGCTGAATGATATCCCGAAAAGACCGGAAGGTGCGACGAGAATTCTGGTGGAGCTTCATTTCTCCGGTCCGGCTCAGTGCGAGGTCAGAGTGACGGATCTGGGATTTGGAGAATTGTATCCGGCTTCCGATCTGTACTGGATGGATACATTTACATTGGATAAAGAGGAGGAGACGGCGTATGGGGCAGGCAGTGATCTGTCAGAACCGGCGGACGAAGACCGCATATATGGTGGAACAGACCGGAATGAATCTTTATAGTCTGGAAGAGTTAGCCTTTTTCCTGTATCACAATATCTGTCTGGTCGATCAGGGATTCTTCGATGAAAGACTTTGCAGATGGCTGGAACAGGAGCTCGGCTGCGGGGATTTGGCAAAGCGAATACGGAAGGGAACAGCGTCAGGAGGAAACCTGACCAATCTGGTTATCTCAGTGGTCGGAGCGTCGGATCTTTATGACAGCCGTGAATTGACGGAGCTGGGAGAGCAGATGAAAGCCATCGGTTCCATGCAGGAGCAGGAGCGCCTGAAATTACGGGCAGATGAGCTGCTGGACAACGGAAATGACTGGGCGGCAATGGAGGAATACCGGCATATTTTAAGAATGCACCAGAATCTGAAGCTGGGAGTGTCATTTTATGGGGCGGTCTGGAATAATCTGGGTGTCTGCTTTGCCAGACAGTTTTTGTTCGAACGGGCAAAGGACTGTTTTGAGCATGCGCTGGAATATACTCCGGACGAAGAGATCCGGAAACAGGCGGAGCTGGCGGAGAAGCTGATGTATGGTCCCGCTCCGTTATCGGGAACGATAAAGAATGAAGATCAGCCGCAGAGACAGTTGCTTTCCTGGGAGCAGGAATACCGTATCAGGAGGAGGCAGTAAGAAATCTCTTGACAATCTGCATCCGAACTGGTATGATTCTATCATCGTCAATCGCTTTACTGTGGTAGAGTGGTAGCAGGTGGAAATATCAGGAGGATATGATTATGAAAAAGTTAGTAGTTCTGATGTTGGCAGGTATGATGTCTGCAGCAATGATAACAGGATGCGGAAGTTCTTCAGCAGATACCGCTGCTCCGGCAGAGACAGAAGAGACAGCAGATGAAGCGGAAGCAGCAGATACGGAAGATGCTGCAGCAGATGAGGCAGAAGCAGCAGATACTGCAGATTCTGATCTGGCATATGTACAGGATAAGGGAACTCTGGTAGTTGGTATTACGGAGTTTGAACCGATGGATTATAAAGACGAGAGCGGTGAGTGGGTCGGCTTTGATGCAGATATGGCAAAAGCATTTGCCAAGAGTCTTGGTGTCGATGCAGAGTTTGTAATCATTGACTGGGATAATAAGATTCTGGAGCTGGATGGAAAGACCATCGACTGCGTATGGAATGGCATGACTCTGACCGACGAAGTGACAAGTTCCATGGAGTGCACAAATCCGTATCTGAACAATGCACAGGTTGTTGTTGTCCCGGCTGACAAGGCAGATCAGTATCAGGATGAGACAAGTCTTGCAGACCTTTCTTTCGCAGTAGAGACCGGAAGTGCCGGTGAGGCAGAGGTAAGTGCACTGGGACTTAACTATACTCCGGTAGCAGCCCAGTCTGACGCATTGATGGAAGTTGCAGCAGGAACTTCTGATGCAGCTGTTATCGACTCCTTGATGGCAGGCGCTATGGTAGGAGAGGGAACCGGTTATGAGAATCTGACTTACACCATCGGACTGAACAGCGAGGAGTACGGTGTAGGATTCCGTAAGGGATCTGATCTGGCACAGGCACTCAACGATTTCTTCAAGACCAGCTCTGAGGACGGCTCTCTTCAGGCATGTGCAGAGCAGTATGGAGTACAGGCAGCTCTGATTCGGCAGTAACAATTAGAAAAATGATCATGAGCCGGAAAATGTTCCGGTGTGATACGGACAGCCGGGAGCGTAATTTCGCTTCTGGCTGTCACTTGTGTCTATGACACAATAGAAAATAAAAGGCAGGAAAAGTACATGGAACTTATATTACAACAGATGCCGGTGGTCGTACATTCACTGAACATCGGCTTTATGCAGACGCTAAAGCTCTTTTTTGTAACACTGATCGGAGCATTCCCTCTGGGACTGATTATCGCCTTTGGCTCCATGTCCAGATTCCGCCCGTTAAGTTATTTTACAAAAGTCATTGTCTGGGTTGTTCGTGGAACACCTCTTATGATCCAACTTCTGATTATTTATTATTTTCCGGGACTGGTACTTGGAAATGCCATCTGGGGAGGCTGAGAAACAGGCCGTTTTGCAGCGGCAGCCGTATCCTTCATTTTTAACTATGCGTGCTATTTCTCTGAGATCTACCGAGGCGGTATTCAGAGTGTACCGGTAGGACAGGAAGAAGCAGGACTGGTTCTTGGTATGACCAGAACCCAGATTTTCTTTAAGATTACGCTGCTTCAGATGATTAAGAGAATCGTGCCGCCCATGTCCAATGAGATTATCACTCTGGTAAAAGATACTTCCCTTGCAAGAATCATTGCACTGCAGGAGATTATCTGGGCAGGACAGGCATTTATGAAAGGCTCCCAGGGAATTTCGGGAGCTATCTGGCCGTTGTTCTTTACGGCAGTTTATTATCTGATCTTCAATGGGGTGCTGACCGTACTGCTTGGCAGACTGGAGAAGAAACTGGATTATTTCAGGTAAGGGGGAAGACGAGATGCCAATTCTGGAAGTAGAACATATTAGTAAATCCTTCGGAGGTACGGAAGTTTTAAAAGACATCAGTTTTTCTCTGGAGAAGAGTCAGGTGCTGTCTATCATCGGTTCTTCCGGCAGCGGTAAGACGACCATGCTGCGCTGCCTGAATTTTCTGGAGAGACCGGACAGTGGAATCATTCGTGTCAATGGAGAGACTTTGTTTGATGCGGCAGATTCTTCTGCCAAGCAGGAAGCGGAGATCCGTAAGAAACGGCTTCACTTCGGACTGGTATTCCAGTCCTTCAATCTTTTTCCACAGTATACGGCTCTTGATAATGTCATTCTGGCAAAGGAGCTTCTGGCAAAGGAGCAGCCGGATTACAAGGCAAGAAAAAAAGAGATTCACGATGAGATTGAGGCGCTTGCAGAACAGCTGTTAAAAGAAATGGGACTTGGTGAACGGATGAAGAATTATCCGCACCAGCTTTCCGGCGGACAGTGCCAGCGTGTGGCAATTGCAAGAGCTTTAGCACTCCGTCCTGATATTCTCTGCTTTGATGAGCCGACATCTGCATTGGATCCGGAGCTGACCGGTGAGGTGCTGAAGGTCATCAAAGGCCTGGCTGACCAGAAGATGACCATGGTTATCGTTACCCATGAGATGGCATTTGCAAGAGATGTGTCTACACATGTTGTTTATATGGCAAACGGTGTTATCGTGGAAGAGGGAACACCGGCAGATATCTTCGCAAATCCCCAGAGAGAACAGACCAAGGAATTCCTTGGAAGATTTATGCATGAGAAATAAGAGATAAGGAAGGGGCCCCCTGCGTTAGCAGGCAGTGGAGCGCGTCAGCGCGGGGAACCTGAGTGTAAGAAGCGGTCTGTGCAGGCTGCCGGAGTGGCAGCGGCACAGGCTTTTTTTGCAGAATTGAGGGTCTCATTCTGTCTGATGCCGGTGAGAACAATTGTGTTTTGTTGTTTTTACAACGTTTTTTACTTTGGCAATATAAGGATAAAGATCCTCATATGCCTCCACTTCACCTTCATCCTGTGGCAGTGATGGGATCAGGCCGGTACAGTCAGTAGCAGAGCATGCCTGTATATCTGAGTCATCAAAGGGATTTTGGACTGTTTTGTTTTTGGGATCAGAACTGTCTTTGAAATTGCATTTTTTCATAAAAAAACACCTCCTGTAAGCAGCTTTTGGATCAGTGATCTGTTTTGCTGTAAACAGGATGTGTTTTTTTAATAGTTTTTATTCAGCCAGGTTTTTAATTTACTGTTTATTATTTGTCCTGATTTTTTAAAGATGCCTCAATGAATCCCTTAAACAGCGGATGTGGGCGGTTTGGACGGGACTTAAGTTCTGGGTGAGCCTGGGTTCCTACAAACCATGGGTGATCTGGCAGTTCGATCATTTCTACGATACGGTTGTCAGGAGACATACCAGATAACATCATACCGTGCTCTGTAAGGAAGGTACGGTAATCGTTATTTACTTCATAGCGGTGTCTGTGGCGTTCATGGATGGTTTCTTCGCCGTAAAGGGCGTATGACCTGGAATTTTTATCCAGAACACATGGATAAGAACCAAGTCTTAAGGTACCGCCGATATCTTCAATACCGTCCTGGTCTGGCATCAGGTGGATCACAGGATGGGTAGTAGCAGGATCTAATTCCACGCTGTGAGCGTCATTCCAGCCGATCACATCTCTTGCAAATTCTACGATGGAAAGCTGCATGCCAAGACAGAGACCGAGGAATGGGACCTTATGTTCTCTTGCATAGCGGATAGCGCAGATCATTCCGTCAATACCGCGGTCTCCGAAGCCGCCTGGTACCAGGATGCCGGAAACATCACCTAATTGTTCTTCAACGTTTTCAGGATTTACATTTTCGGAATCGATCCATTTAATGTGTACCTGTGCTCTGTTGGCAACTGCACCGTGTTTTAATGCCTCTACAACAGAAATGTAGGCATCGTGGAGCTGGGTGTATTTTCCTACCAGTGCAATAGTTACATTTTTTTCAGGATGTTTCCATGCATCGATCATAGCAGTCCAGTCTTTTAAGTCTGGTTGTGGACATGGCAGATTTAAGCATTCGCAGGCAACCTGTGCCAGATGTTCTTCTTCCATTACAAGAGGAACCTCATAAAGAACTTCCACGTCCAGATTCTGGAGCACATGGGTCTTTGGTACATTGCAGAATAATGCGATCTTGCTCTTGATATTGTCATCTAATGGATGCTCGGAACGGCATACTAAGATGTCTGGCTGGATACCCATTCCCTGCAGATCTTTTACGCTTGCCTGGGTTGGTTTGGTCTTTAATTCTTCAGATGCTTTTAAATAAGGGATAAGGGTGACGTGGATGAGACAGGTGTTGCCTGGACCAACATCGTGCTGGAACTGGCGGATCGCCTCTAAGAATGGCTGACTTTCGATGTCGCCAACAGTACCGCCAACTTCGATGATGGCAATCTCGGTTTCGTTATCATTATAATTGCGGTGGAAACGGCTCTTAATTTCATTGGTGATGTGGGGGATGACCTGTACCGTACCTCCGCCAAAGTCTCCACGGCGCTCTTTCTGCAGAACGGTCCAGTAAACTTTACCGGTAGTTACGTTGGAATTTTTAGTCAGGCTCTCATCGATGAAACGCTCATAAGATCGGAAGAGCGTCGTGTAGGGAAAGAGTGTAGATCTCGG
>OOCB01004823.1_pt1 | contig 10741 bp, 8 predicted proteins | sample 1671351 | NCBI WGS metagenome assembly OOCB01 (sample SAMN06348148, study PRJEB24527) | human gut metagenome | biome: human gut; feature: ankylosing spondylitis patient; material: feces | host: Homo sapiens | place: China | collected 2015-10
CATTTCAACGAATCATGCACCACACAGTTGCTGAAATCTGCTACGGCAAGCAACCACGAAGTGCAGATGTTGCCTAAAAACGGCAAGGCAACCGACATCAAGTCTGTCAGACTGACCATCAACAAAACAACCAATCTGCCGGTGAAAATCATTTTTGAACTGAAAGACATGTCGTCGGTCATCGTTACCCTCAGCCACTACAAAACCGGACAGAACTTTTCGGACAACACATTTGTTTTCAATAAAACAATGGTACCGGCAGGAACACCGGTAGTGGATTTACGATAATAATTAAAAAACTACAAATATGGAACAAATCAGAACCAAATGCCTCATCATCGGCTCAGGACCTGCCGGCTATACGGCAGCCATCTACGCTTCACGTGCCAACCTTTCGCCGGTACTTTTCGAAGGACTTCAGCCTGGCGGACAGCTAACAACGACCACCGAAGTAGAAAACTTTCCCGGCTATCCGAACGGCATCACCGGTCCGGATATGATGGACGACCTACGCGCCCAAGCCGAACGCTTTGGAACTGATATCCGTATCGGCGTTATCATCGATGTGGATTTTTCCCAAGCTCCGTACAAGGCAGTTTCCGACGATGGTATCGAAGTATTTGCCGACACGGTGATTATCGCGACAGGAGCATCTGCTAAATATCTCGGTCTCCCCGATGAGACAAAATATGCGGGCATGGGTGTATCGGCATGTGCAACCTGTGACGGATTCTTCTATCGTAAAAAGACGGTAGCTGTTGTAGGCGGCGGCGACACAGCCTGCGAAGAAGCTGTTTATTTGAGCAATCTTGCTTCAAAAGTTTACATGATTGTCCGCAAAGACCATCTGCGTGCATCGAAAGTGATGCAGCAACGCGTATTCGACAACCCGAAGATTGAAGTATTGTTCAACACGAACACCGTGGGATTGTTTGGAGAGAATGGTGTGGAAGGTGCGCATCTTGTAAAATTCAAGGGAACTGACAAGGAAGAAAACCTTGACATTGCCATCGACGGATTTTTTCTTGCCATTGGCCACAAACCGAATACTGATGTATTTAAGAAATACATCGAGTTGGACGAGAACGGCTATATCAAGACAAACGGCGTAACTACAGCAACCAACATTCCGGGCATCTTTGCAGCCGGCGACGTTGCTGACCCTATCTACCGCCAAGCCATCACATCAGCCGGCCAAGGTTGCAAAGCAGCCATCGATGCCGAACGCTATTTGGTATCAAAATAAAAGACACCCCATAAATACCGTCAGGCGCATGCTTCCAGTTAGGAACATACGCCTGATTTGTTTTATTCATTTGACCTATTCAAAACTCTGTGATTGGTACTACATTTATCTTATAACCATCCTTTTCTATTGTACGTTTGTCCTCATAAGTCACAATAACAAGATTATCACACTTTAATTCTTCAGCACATTCAATTATACTATCTACCTCCCGCTTCTCCGTTTTAAGGCTACTCATATCATAACATACCTGGACAAGACGTAATATACGAGTCCCTTCCCGAAGAACAAAATCAACTTCTTTGTCATTCCGTGAGCGGTAATAGAAGATAGTCTTTTCGACATCGTAGCCTTGACGTATTAGTTCTACGAAAACTTGATTTTCAAGTAATCGCCCAAGATTATCACTCAATGAAAATGCCTTAGACACAACAAAACCATTATCTACAACATACACTTTTCTTGGAGCTTTTTTCATCAACTTAAGCTTATTATTGTAACGTGATAAATAATAGAAAAGGTATGGTTCATGGAGGTAATCCATATATTTTTTGGTCGTATTTACACTGGAGAAGTCAAGTTCTGTCGTTAATTCATTAGCACTAACAGGATTACAGAAGTTAGACACAAGATACATGGCCAAATTATTCAAATCAGTCACATTCCTAACATTATGACGCTTGGCAACATCTTTCCATATAATAGAATCAAATAACGTATCAAGGTAACTACGTGTCAATTGGCGTAAAGCAACGACTTCCGGATAACCGCCATTCCTCAAATAATCATCTGTCAGTACAAGAGACTCCGTTTTGTGCTCCAGTTTCAGTGCATGCAAATCAAGCTTATTCCAATTGAAAAACTCTTCAAGACTAAAAGGCAACATTTCTACCTGAATATACTTCCCAGTTAATACTGTAGCCATTTCACTGCTGAGCATTCTGGCATTACTGCCTGTTATTACAAGATTCTTTCCCTTTCTATACAGTTCACTGACCCACAAATCCCATCCATCAAGGTTCTGAACCTCATCCAACAAAATATATTCATACCCAGGATAAACATCATCCAGCATTCGCATGACTAAATTAGCATCCCAGGCTTCCAACAATTGATAATTATCGAAGTTCAAGTATGCAAAATTTTTATCCCGTAGCATCAATAACGCCTGAGTAGATTTACCTACTCGCCGAGGCCCTGTTATCAATTTGATAAGATGGCTACTCAATAGCAAATCTGCATTTTGATTGCTCTTACGAATTAAATACGGTCGAGACATTAGTTCATCACGTTCTTTACGTTGAGCCAGTATTATTGTTTTCATCTTATATATTGTTATTCAAATACAATATTACCATTTTTCATTCAAAAATCAAAACATACTGCACAAAATATATACTATTTTATGCAATACAGAATTATTATTGAATAAAATCAGAAAATAATAACTGCGTAGAACTTTATCAAAAATCATTCATAGCATTGGCTTTGCTACAAGTCTGATGTTTTATGTCGTTTGTCTGCTCTGTACTGCTGTGGGGAAACGCCAGACTTGCTTTTGAAAAATTTTCCGAATGCTGACTGGTCGGAAAAATTCAATTGGTCAGAAATACTCTGCACTGTTTCATCCGTATACGTAAGCATCCGACAAGCCTCGGCATAAAGCAAACCGGAAATAAAATAACCAGCTGTCTTCTGTGTCACCTTGCGAATGACACGCGACAAATAGGTAGAGGAAATTGACAGCCGACCGGCATAGAAATCTATATAATGTTCCTGTCGGTAATGCTGAATCAGCAATTGAACAAAGCGATGAAAAAGTTCCTCGTTATGATTAAGCGAGGCCGGCAGTTGCCTTACCCGTCCTTCCACAAGTTCCAGCACTTGCAACAACAGGACATGCAATTGATGATGAAGAATATCTTCTTGATAGACGCAGACATGCGAAATCGTTTCAGAAATCTGCCGCATGGAAGCCGCTATCGTTTCCACCTGTTCTTCCGACAAATGAATGACAGGAAAATCTGTTCGGCAAAAGAAAAGAGAGTACGACTGATAGGCTATATTCAACGAAAGCAAATGCTCAAAAAAACTTCGGTCACACATCAGATTCATTGCTACAAAATCTGCACTTTGTCCGGTAATGGCAACCAGTATACTTGGAGAGAGCAACAGCAAATCACCTCGCACGACGGTATATTCACGAGAGTTAATGGAAAAAACGGCTTCTCCCGACTGAACGAGCAACAATGAAAACATATCGGCAAATGTCGGTGACACGGTGTCGATATTCACCAAACTACTATCCAAACGGAAACAGGCAACACTGTTTTTATAAACCTCCGTTATCTCATGATATTCCATGAGTTCTTTAAGCTGCAAGTTGTGATTAATAGCCATATTACACACAATTATAAAACACTCGGCATATGTTTTCCGTCCAACTTTACAAAGATAAATATTGTTCTGTATTTAACCAATCCTGGCTTTTATTTTGACAGTAACAATCCAATTTGATTCATCAACTTTGCAATCAGAAAAAATTTACTAAAACGAATTGAAATATGATGAAAAATTGGATTTATATTGGAACATTCGCGCTAATGTGTGCCTGCACCCTTCCGACAGATGCACAAAATATAATTCTGCATAATGCAGAAGGCAAAGAAATACAAGTTCCTACACGTAAGGCATTGCCGACCGATGCATCCCGTGCTCGTTATCCCGGCTTCAAACAGGAAACACTCATACTAAAAGCCGGCAGCGTTCGCAGAGAAGGTGCCAAACCTCTGACATGCGACATTCTGCTTGAAAGGGATGTACCCCTAAAATTACGTGACGGCGTAACAATCTATGCCGACATATTCCGTCCGACAACAGGTGATGCCTGTCCGGCCCTACTGGCTTGGAGTCCGTATGGAAAGGAAATCGGAGGCCAGATGCTCGACGATGTGCCAATGCGTGCGGGTGTAGCCATCGACGCAACCTCCGGTTTGGAAAAATTTGAAGGTCCGGATCCTGCCTATTGGGTGGAACATGGCTATGCAGTGGTAAATCCCGACAAACGCGGTGCCTATATGTCGGAAGGCGATCTGCTGTACTGGGGACACGAAGACGCTCTCGACGGATGTGATGTGATAGAATGGATTGCCTCCCAGAAGTGGTGCAACGGCAAAGTCGGAATGTCGGGCAATTCATGGCTGACCGTTTCACAATGGTTCATTGCAGCAGAACGTCCAGAACATCTGGCCGCCATTGCACCGTGGGAAGGTTTCTGCGACCATTATCGGGAATCCGGCACACGCGGAGGTATTCCCACGCCTGAGTTTCCCGAAATGATTGCCGAAACTTTTTCTTCTGCATACGGAAAACTGGAAGACCAGCCACGAATGATTGTGGAAAAGCCTTTCATGTGCGACTATTGGGAAGACAAAGCTGCGAAAGTGGAAAATATCGAGATTCCTGCCTATGTGGTGGCCAGTTACACCAACGCCGTTCACACGCACGGAACCTTTGCCGGATACAGAAGAATGGCTTCAAAAGAAAAATGGCTTAGAGTTCACAATACGCAAGAATGGTTTGACTACTACACACCGGAAAACGTGGAAGACCTTCGCCGCTTCTTTGACCATTATCTTAAAGGAATCGACAACGGTTGGGAAAACACTCCAAAAGTACGCCTGTCCGTTCTCAATCCAGGCGGTCAAGACATTGTCGGACGTGAAGAGAACGAATTTCCGTTAGCTCGTACGAAATACCGCAAATTGTATCTGTCGGCCACCGACAGCACATTACTTGCTACGATCCCGACTGACACTGCCACAAACACCTATCTGTCCACAGCCGACAATGCAAAAATCACCTACCGCTACCGCATGGAGCAACCTACCGAAATAACAGGCTACATGAAGCTGCATTTATGGGTTTCGGCACCGGACAACGACGATATGGATTTGGCTGTCCGCGTCGAAAAACTTTCAAAAGACGGCAAACCACTTCCCGATAAAACCGGTCCAATTATCGCTGCGACGGGAATGATGCGTGTATCCATGCGTCAAATCGACAAGACCAAAAGTACGGAAGCCGAGCCTTATTACCCGTTCACAACTGAACAGAAACTCAAGCCCGGCGAAATTGTACCTATCGAAATTGAAATCTGGCCGATGGGACTTCTTTTCGACAAAGGCGAAATACTGCAACTGACCGTTGGGGCCTATAAACCCGAAAAAGCGGCAATACCGTTCGGCTCTGCCCGCATCACGATTCCCAAAGAAGGATTCACCTATATGCCCGGACAACAGGTAGAAATGATGACTCTCGGAGGTAATGCAACCCAATGTGCCGATCCGGAAGAAGTTGTCACCTCTCCGGCTACTCACAATGTCGGCAGACACTGCATCTATACCGGCGGAAAATACGACAGTTATCTGTACGTGCCGGTAATCCCTGCAAAGGCCAAATAATCTGCAATCCACACAAATAATAAGATCAATGACAGCCGAAAGGACTCTTACAACCGTTCTTCCGGCTGTCATTTATTATAATCGTGACATCAGTGCATTACGGGAGGCAAACAAAACCAGATTTTCCGGCACATTGTCACTTTTAATATCCGAATCTGTATGAGGAATAACAAGACGGATATTGGAGAAAGACAGTAAACCACGTTTCGGATGTTGATAGTCCTCGATTTCGAGCATGTATTTTACGTATTGCGACACTCGTTCCCAAAAAGGTTTTAATGTGAGATTGTTCAAATGCTCCAAACAAAGTACGGCATCTTCCGACAGGGCTTTTTCCGTCAACTCAAACAATTGTTCTTCACTATCAATCTTGTCACAATCAGCATAATACACCTTGTCCAATACATTTAGACACATGCCAAGGTCAGAAGTCACATAATTTTCGGGCATACAAACAAGAACAATTCCAGGATCTGTCAGAAACTTTTTAAGAAAAATCACATTTGCCATAATTTTCGTTTTTATTATCAATCAATATTTATCATTACACTATACATATAGAAAAACTCATTCAAAATTTAGTAGTTGTCCCCAACTTTTTCTTCTACACTCGGCTTCACAATACCTTTAACGGAAACCGATTTTTGAAAACTGCGTTTTCATTTGTCTCTGCGCTCGGCTTTCACTATATTTGCACAATATTTTAAAACATCAAATGGAAAAGCAACTGAATTTATGTGGCGTGACCTTCAATTTCAGTGTCGAAGGCGAAGGAAAACCAGTAGTTCTGATGCACGGATGGGGCTGCAACCGCACCACTCTGGCACGCATCGAACAACTGCTTGTGCCGCATTTCAAAGTATATAACGTCGACTTTCCGGGCTTCGGTAAAAGTTCGGAACCGACCTCTGTGTGGGGAATTGAGGACTATACCCACCTTTTCGAAGAATTTCTGAAAGCGGAAAAAATCGAGAATCCGATTTTGCTGGGACATTCTTTCGGCGGACGCGTTGGCATTCTCTGTTCGTCGCGCAACAAAGTGCACAAACTGATACTTGTCGATGCTGCCGGCATCAAGCCGAAACGCTCACTGAAATATTACGTGAAAGTATATTCTTACAAAGCCGTAAAAAAATTACTTCCTCTCATATTCGGGAAAGCCAAGGCCGAAGAAAAGCTGAATGCCTACCGCAAGCGTGTCGGTTCGAGCGACTACAGCCAGGCATCGCAGATGATGCGTGCCATCCTCAGCAAAGTCGTAAACGAAGACCTGCAGTTTGCCATGCCTAAAATCAACTGTCCGACACTGCTTATCTGGGGCAGCAACGACACGGCAACTCCTATTTCCGACGCACGTCGCATGGAAAAACTTATTCCGGATGCAGGACTGGTAGAATTTCCGGGCGTTGGCCACTACAGTTTTCTGGAAAATCCATACCAGTTCGACGCCGTACTGAACAGTTTTTTAGAAAAAGACAAAAAACAACATTAGGACATGATTTCAATAAACTTCATTCTGACTATCCTTTTGACTCTCGTGTCAGCCGTATATCTGGTTGCGACCTATAAGGTTGACTTGCAGATGATGCAACAGAATTCCTATCGTAACAACCGCTATTTCAAATGGTGGAAAACCAACAACAATTACGCCAGCATCAGCCGAATCACCGACCTGGCCATGTTGTTGCTCCTTATTTCCACATTCCCTCAATATGTGACAACGCCGATTGTCATCATCGTATTCCTCGTCAAATCCATTGCACTGTTCAAGAAGAAATACAAAAAGCCGCTGGTGTTCACCAAACGCGTATGGCGTCTGTTCACCACCATGTCGGTGTTCTCACTCCTGTTTCTTGCGGGTGCTTTTGTGGGCTCCGGAATGAATCCTGTTTCATTGCCGCTCTGCATCACCCTGCTTGCCGTACTCTCATGGATAGTGCTCACTTTTTCCAACTGGGCTATGGTGCCGGTAGAAAAAGCCATCAACAATATGTATGTCAACGATGCCAAGCAAATGCTCGCACAGATGCCGGACCTGAAAATTATCGGTATCACAGGCAGCTACGGCAAGACAAGCACCAAGCATTACCTCAACCGTATCCTCAGCGAGCAGTTTGATGTACTGATGACTCCCGGCAGTTTCAATACTCCGATGGGAGTAGTCCGCACCGTCCGTGAAATGATGAAGCCCTACAACAATGTGTTCATTGTGGAAATGGGAGCCAAACAATTGGGCGACATCAAGGAAATCTGCGACATCGTTCACCCGGAAATCGGTATCGTGACGGCTGTAGGTGAACAGCATCTGGAATCATTCAAATCGATTGAAAACGTACAGCGTACCAAATTCGAACTGGTAGAAGCCTTGCCGGAAAACGGTTTTGCCGTACTGAACGACGACTTTGAATACGTGGCCAACCGCCCAGTGGAAAGCGTTAAGGCATACCGATATGCCGTACAGAATACGAAAAACGCCGCTTACACAGCTAAAAATATCGAATACAGCGAATACGGAACACGCTTTACCGTAGCAGGCGAAGGCCGTGAACTGGAACTGAACACGAAACTCGTGGGCGAATGCAACATTTCCAACCTGATGGCCGCCGTGATTGTTGCCATGAAGTTAGGAGTCAGCGACGACAAGATTCGTTTTGCCGTCAGCAAAATCGAACAAGTGGAACACCGCCTGAACATGAAGCGCACTCCGGGCGGAGTAACCATCATCGACGACGCATTCAATTCCAACCCCGACGGCTCACGCATGGCTCTTGACGTGCTGTCGCGCATGACGAAAGGGAAACGCATCGTAGTTACCCCAGGCATGATTGAACTGGGCGACAAACAGGCATACCACAACTGTCGTTTCGGTGAACACATAGCCGAAACCTGCGATGTGGCTATCATCGTCGGCCAGTACAACCGCGATGCCATTGTGGAAGGCATCCGCAAAAGCGGCAAATTCGACGAAAACAATCTGCTGATTGTCGACTCGTTTGCAGAAGCGCAGACACGTCTTGCCACAATTCTGAAAGCAGGCGACACGATTCTCTACGAAAACGACCTGCCCGATACATTCAAATAACAAGGAACTAAAAGCATAAAAATTACAATAAAAAGATGAAAACAAATGTTGCTGTCTTCTTCGGAGGACGTTCAGTGGAACATGAAATCTCAGTCATTTCAGCTTCACAAGCCATGCATGCAATGAATAGGGACAAATACAACGTAATCCCTGTCTACATATCAAAACAAGGAAAATGGTACACCGGCGACGCGCTGTTCGACGTAGCCAACTACCGCGACATGAACGCGCTTATCGCAAAATGCGACGAAGTGTTCATGCGTCCGGAATTCGGCGATTACAACCTCTATCGCGCCAAAACAAAACTCTTCGGTTCGAACATCTACACGACGCTTGACGTTGTGATTCCGGTGCTTCACGGAACCAACGGCGAAGACGGTATTTTTGAAGGTGTACTCGAAACCATCGGTATCCCCTACGCCGGCTGTAACACCGTTTCTTCGGCCAACGGCATGGACAAAATCACGATGAAAATGATTTTGAAGGACTGTGGTATTCCTGTTGTCGACTATGTATGGTTCACCGACAAACAATGGTACAAGCAAAAAGACCAGCTGATTGCCCAAGTGGAAGAAAAAATCGGCTATCCGGTCATTGTGAAGCCGGCCAACCTCGGTTCAAGCGTAGGCATCAGCCGCGCATCTAGCCGTGAGGAGCTGGTTGAAAGCGTTGAAAACGCCGAAAGATATTCAACTCGTATCATCGTTGAGAACATGGTGGAAAATCTGAAGGAAATCAACTGTTCCGTTTTGGGTGACTGCGACGACTATCAGACTTCCATTTTGGAAGAACCTATCAAAACCGGCGACTTCCTTTCATACGAAGACAAATACATGGGCGGCTCAAAGAGTGCCAAAGGCATGCAGGCTTCACAAAAACGCATTCCGGCCGAATTGCCGAAGGAAATGACCGAACGCATCCAATTCCTTGCCGGCGAAACTTTCCGCGTACTTTCCTGCCACGGTGTCAGCCGTGTTGACGTGATTGTAGACGGCAACACCAACGAAATATTCGTCAACGAAATCAACACTATTCCGGGTTCACTTTCCTTCTATCTCTGGGAAGCAACAGGTATCAGTTTCGACAAACTGATGGACAACCTCGTTCAACTGGCACTCAAACGCAAACGTGAATCAGGATTGAAAACAACCAACTTTGACCACAACATCTTCAACCTTTCGGGAGGCGTGAAAGGTGGTTTGAAAGGCGGAGTAAAGAAATAAGGACAATCTCCCCCTCACATACAGCAGGCATGCAGTCAAAAGCGTGCCTGCTTTTTTGTTGCCGTAAACAAATCCGCCAATAGTTTGTTTTATAGAAAAACACAACATTACAGATTATGAAAAAAAGACTGACATTCGGTTTCATTGCCGCTATATCTTTTCTCAGTTTACCACAACCATCGGAAGCCTGTACAGGCATAACACTTACCGCTCAGGACAGCACAACCATCGTAGCACGCACCATTGAATGGGGCGGCAGCGACCTGAACAGCCAATATGTCGTCGTTCCGCGAGGCTATACGGCTCAATCCTATACACCGGAAGGTGTCAACGGAATGAAGTTTACATCACGATACGGCTACGTTGGACTGGCGGTAGAACAAAAAGATTTTGTGGCCGAAGGGCTAAACGAAATGGGACTTTCCGCCGGACTGTTCTATTTTCCCCGCTATGGAAAATACGTAGACTACAATCCCAACAACAAGTCAAAAACAATAGCCGACCTTCAACTGGTTGCTTGGTTGCTGGGCGAATGCGCCACTGTTGACGACGTTATGGATGCCGTAAAGGATGTGGATATTGTACCAATCGATCCGCGGGCATCTACCGTACACTGGCGGTTCACTGATCCGACAGGCCGACAGGTTGTATTGGAAATCGTGGACGGCAAACTCCAGTTTTTCGAAAACAAGCTCGGAGTTTTGACCAACTCACCCGGTTTCGAATG
>OOCB01004830.1_pt1 | contig 10709 bp, 8 predicted proteins | sample 1671351 | NCBI WGS metagenome assembly OOCB01 (sample SAMN06348148, study PRJEB24527) | human gut metagenome | biome: human gut; feature: ankylosing spondylitis patient; material: feces | host: Homo sapiens | place: China | collected 2015-10
GTTCAATAAAATTAAAACACCAATGTTGTACAATAATGTGCTTCGATTGGTGTTTTTTATCAACATTGATGTATTAACTTTCTAATGTATTATATTCTAAAAGCTTAATAATTAACAGTTGATGTTATTGAAAGAAGAAAAAATATAACAATTTTCTTAATACAATCCCATCAAACTATTCATGTAATTAAAGAAAGATTCATTCTTTGCCTTAAACTCATCTGGAAAATTCACATAGTAATCTCCGGCATCCGCAAAGAATTCAGCAGGGTTTTGAGAACTATATTCTCTAAACAACATTGGATTTTCATTGAAATAATTCATAAAATCCTGACGAACAGAAACTCCCATATATGACGTATATCCATTGGCCATAGAATAATCAAAAATATGTGTCAATTCATGCGTAACAGTTTCTTGATCATAATCCGTTAGATTTAATGGAACAAATATGTTCATATCATCACTGCTCGCAAAGGCATACGCATCATCATCTAAAGACATATCATGTGTTCGTTTAAAATAGTTCATATTGTTTTCATCACAAAGATTGATCATAACACAACGATTCAACAAAATAGCTGGTTGACTACGAATATACGTATCAATATATGTATTCACATCCCCAGTTTTAAATGTATTACCAGACACTACATTAATAGGTGGTAATCCCTCTAAATAAAGAACCTGATCTTGAAAGGGTGCATTATAAGCAGCCTCTGCCTCTTTTGCACGCTGTTCTTCTAGTGCAAGTTGTTCATTATATAAAGCTAAACCTTCATCATACGCCGCCTTTACAGGTTGACTTACAAATGCTGCACTTAAAACAATTCCAACAACCAAACAAAGCTTTAAAGGCTTCTTCATTCCCTTATGACTATCCACATAATCAAGCATTGCTCTATATTCAACATTCGAAAGATCTTCCTCACTTTCAAATCCATTTTGATCTAAATATTCCTTCCTTAACTTTTGAATATACTTTTCTGACTTACCATAAGAAATTACTAAATATAACCCAACTGCCAATAAAGCCATAATAACACCATACGTAGGATCCATTTCTGTAATGATGGCACGATCCATTAAGCTCAAGTTACTTTCCCCAACTAACTCTCCATAGTTCGTAATAAAACCATATACCAATCCAAATAATACACTAGAAACAATAATTTTTTTAATCATATTTCTATCCACCTATCCCTTCTAATAATTCTGGAAAATTTTCCTTATAAAACGCATAAATATCATAAATAACCTTATTCAAATCAACCCCATAGGCCTTGATTACTCGACATAACTCAATAGGCTTAACACGAATCTTATTCTTTTCCATCACAAACGAATTCAATCCGTCCAAACCATATAAAACATCTTCCGTTCCTACACTCACATCACTAGCCGAAGGAAACACAACAAGTCCATTGATTGGTACTGAGAGTTTCTTCATCTTATTCATACCAAACAATATTCTCTTCTGATTACGCATCTGCAAAATAGGATTACGCATAGTTCTTTCAAACCTACCATTCTTATACTGTTTCCAAACACGATCACTACAATTCCCTTCAATTAATCCCTTATGATTCTTCACCTCCACAACATACATTCCATAAGGACTCATCACTAAAGCATCCACCTCCGATCTATTACCTTCATACAATATAGGCACATTTGTAACTACAACATATTCATCCGGCAATTGACTCAACGTATTAAACACTCTATTCTCACCACTCAATCCGCTTGCTAAAACATCTGCTTCTGCCATCAAAGAACAGTATTTATAATCCATAAAAACTATAGCCACAGCTCCTACAAAGATTGAACACCACCACATTAATGTATATGGATTTATAAACGAAAGTAAAATCATTCCTACAAGAATTCCAATCCCGACATTTCTTACTCTTTTAGCCTTACCAATCAACCCATCATATTTTTCTTTATTCTCATTTTTATAATGAAATACATTTGCCATATATATAACCACCTCTTTACTACTTATATATGTACAAATATTTCAAATAATTAACCAAAAAAATAAAAAAGAATACTTCATACAGTATTCCATTAATTCAATATAGATTAAAAAAAGCTGCACCTAAGTGCAGCCAATTTTTCATCCTTCATAAATATCATATTTTCCAGGAGATACATATAACAATAATGAAAAGAAGAATTAGTGTCGATTCTTTATAAGTATCATATTTCCCGGAGTATATATTCTGAATTAATTGATGGGGAATACGGCGTGTCGATCCTTTATAAGTATCATATTTCCCAGATTGAGGAAGCTCCTATCAAAACTAAGGAAACTCGGTTGTGTCGATCCTTTATAAGTATCATATTTCCCTGGATAAACTTTAATAACAAAAGAGTTGCAATTTCAGTGTCGATCCTTTATAAGTATCATATTTCCCTTACTAAATATAGCATATTTTTGGCTTTGGTTGATAAAAATATTGAAAAATAGCTGAATTTAGCCTATTTTTTTCGACCACCTCGGTATTTTGTGGCGTTTTTGGTGCTCAAAATACTTTAAAATAAGTCGATGGTCGAAAAATGTAGGCTTTAGTGAACTGGTTTTAGAATCATGAAGCCAAGTCTTTGTATCTCTATATTTGTATAGATTGTATCGTTATTGATAATATTTACAAATTCATTTTGCATTGGCAACATTGTATTAAGAGTATACTCTTTTGTGTTGACTACGATATAGAGTGTTTCATTTTCTTTAGCTCGTTTCATAATTAATAATTCATTATGGTGGATCCATTCAACACTTCCTTCATTAGCTAATACTGGATGTTCTTTTCTGAGTTTTATCAATAATTGAGTCATATAATAAATGTCTTCATAAGACTCCTTTGGTTCTTGCCAATTTGTTGGTCTACGATTATCTGGGTCTGAACCACCTTCCATATATCTTTCCGTACCATAATAAATGGATGGTGTACCATAGAATGTTAGTAACAACAACAAGCATAGTTTCACTTTGTCCTTATCATTTTGACAAATATTACGAATACGTGGCGTATCATGTGAATCTAATAGTGGCATAGATGATTTTAGTTGTTTTAAAGTATAAGCATGCATCAATTCATCTATACTACTTCTATATTTCCAAATGTCATGATTTGGATCACATACAAACGCAAGTGTAGCTCTAGAAACGGCATAGTTAGTAACTCCATCTAATGCATTATTACTGATCCATTCTGTTGCATTATGCCATATTTCTCCAACGATATATGTTTCTTCTTTATAATTATGAATATAATTATTCAATCTTAATAACATACCATCACTGATTTCATTGGCAACATCAAGTCTCCATGCATCCACACCTAGTTCCATCCATTTCTTAACAACTTTATTAATAAAATAATCCGCTGTTTTAAAATTCTCTGTTTCAAACTTTGGCATAGAACGAATCATCCCAAACATCTCATATCTTAAATGACCATGTTTGTCTTCTTCAATTTTAAACATAGGCCAATATTCAGATTGCTTTCTCTTTTCTATGGCATCTTTAAACATTTCATTCTCATCACTACAATGCGTAAATGAAATATCCAACATAACCTTCATACCCAAATCATGAGCTTTGTCACACAACTCTTTAAAATCTTTTTCTGTACCTAGTTCTGGATCCACCTTCATATAATCAATCACATCATATTTATGATAAGAGTGTGCATAATAAATAGGATTTAAATACAAACCGTTAATACCAAGTTCTTTTAAATAATCCAATTTATCAATTACACCCCTCAAGTTTTTATTGAATCGAGTAGGCATGATTTGATACCAAACTACATTTCCAACCCACTTAGGCTCCTTAAAAATATTAGACTCCGTAATATATGGAATAAAGAACATAGAAAGATCATCATCCCGATAATTCTTTGTGAATCCACTTTCACTAAACTGTAAACATTCATAGTCATCATAGATTTTAAAATAATACTTTAACCTATGAGATTCACAAGGAAGTACAACACTAAAATAATAAGAATTAAACGTTTCTCCAGTACATTCCATATCCACTACATAATTTGGCCAAACTAAACCATCTGAACCTTCATAACGAATATATGGATCATTATATACAACTTCAACCCTACAAATATCCTTCCCTGTTTTTAAACGAATGCATACATGAGATTTATCAATCAAATCACAATCAATCTTTTTATAACGCCCATTAATATGAACAATTTCATTCGTTCTCATATCTAATACTCCATAAATTTAATAAACTCAAATTCACTTTCACGACGCGTATTCTTGTTTTCATCCACAAACTCAATAGTTCTTCTATCACTTTGAGCTGCAACAACACGAATACCATGCTTCTTTAATAAAACAATCATTCTATATGTGAAGATGAATTCTCCTTGTACCATCACAACCACATCTGAATATTGTTGAATCTTATTAAAATATTCTTCAACCAATTCATCCAATTCTTCACTAGAAATATGTGGAGAAACAGTCGGACCAGGCATATCCACTATTTCTCCATTTTTTCTTGCCGCTTCTTTTTGTACTTCAGACCATCTTGTAGATGTATGATTCGATAAGTTAATAAACATTTTAATACTCCCTCTTTCTACATTTAGAATTTCGAGTTATTCCAATTCTTACGTTTTTTGTTGCCATTAGCATGAGAATTATTATTGCGAGAATTATTATAAGAAATATTCTTATGTCTGCTTTCCATTTTAGTCTGTGGCAATGAAATATCATTATCTAATATTTTTGGCAATGCCAACTTAATCTTCATTTCTTCACGACTATCAGGAATACTTCTTCCACCATGGTTATTTTGGAACCATTCAAAACCATGATCATAATCACTAGTTGTCTTAGGGTAACATATATCATATTTCTTAGGAACAGAATTTAACCCTGCAATCTTTTCAAATTCTTTCTGAATTGACGCACTAAATCCAACATTACCATAAGTAATATCCGAATAATCATAAGAAGCAACATCATAACTTACTTTACTTTGTTTCAACATGATCTTTCTTTCTTCGACTGCATTCACTTTACAAGCAACACTACCAAGTCCTAATGGTTTACCCATACCAAGCTTATAGCCAAGACCATCCTTACCCGTATTCAAGATATAAATCAATTGATTCAATTGTTTTCTAGAAATACCGTCAAAATACAATTCCCCATTAAATGTAATTCCTTCTTTTACAGGACGAATTGTTTTATTTAATTTCGTTCTTCCCACATTATTAAAACTTACTTTTTCAGGATGATGATGCCAATAATATTTCCTACCTCTTAAAATACCTGCATATGCATATACTTTATTATTTGACACATAATAGTCATAAGTCCAGAAAGTCGCATTTTTAGGTCTTTCTAAGTAAAAATCCACATTTGAAATCTTTGGAGAACTTAGATTCGCAATTGTTACAGAATCTTTTACATAATAAGATTTATTTGAATCATGTTTTTCAACATACATATCCGAAAAACGAATATGAGAACCCTTCGCATTATCTCCAAGCTTTCCAAACAAATCACAAGCAGGACACAAAGAATCCTTACAAGGTGCAAATACTCCTGCATAATCAGCTAAGCTTTTACTTGAAACTTCTTTTGAGAATGTTGCAGGTGTAATACTCAAAAGACCATTTACTTTATCACTATAATTAACAGGAAAATAGCCTTTTCTTCTATTTAAAAATAATTTAAATGCTTCGAAATAATCATTATATGCTTCTTCATTATCTTGTTTTACAACAGGTTGTTCCATATATGAAGTTATGATAGATCCCATTTTAAATAGTACTTCTTTACTATTCAAATTATTCACTGCTATTGAAGTCTGACTTTCAAATACATGATAAAAATGTTTCTTAGCACCAAAGCCCCATCTAATCACATAACCTGATCTTTTTCCATTTACATATTTAGTTGAAAATCCATCTATTCTTTTTTGTCCACGCCCTACCGATTGTGGTGTACCATAATAAATTTTTTGACCATTTTTAATTTCTTTTTCCTGACATTGATCAGCATCAACCTGAATTGTGGTTGCTTTTACTAGTGATAAGCTACCATCCTCTTCAAAATGTAATAATCCCGGTTCAAAAGTTACACCAATTCTTTTTACAGGATAATCATCATTTAAAATACCCATACAAGAATCTGTTAATGTTTCATATACATTACGAACCAATCCACGCATTTCACTACCAGGAACAACTGGCTCTTGATATTTTCCACTTACGTTATTCTCATTGGATAAATCTGTATATGAGAAAAAATCATAAGACTTATGACCCGATTCTTTACATACGAACGCATTATCATTTGATGAATTTGGAATAAATAAAGGTGTTTTAGTCGTAATCGAATAACGAATTACACCATAATGTTTATCTTTATCTGTATAAGCAGATGCCTTTTTATTTGGAAGAGAAATAAAATTATATGGATTTACAAAACAACTGTTATCTTTCATTATGATTTCACCTCCTGTAAACGATAGTTTGTAATTGTTAATAAATCATCCGCATTGTATTGAATATAATTCACTACATTGACGCGATTTGAACTTGAAGTGACTTCCTCATCCAAATTGGACTGAATATATGTTGATTCCACATATACATCTTCATGTTCAATTGAATCATCAATGACACATTCAATTTCTTTTAATCTTGACTTGATATAACGATACTCTTTGTTCTCATCAAACAAATGCATCTCTAATAATTTATCTTCTAAATACGCATCCTTTAATAATTGATCTTTTGTATATTCCTGAAATACCATTCGATCAATATATAAAGCATACATAATTCCTTTTTCCGGTGCCAAATTAATGTTCATTGTCCAACTCCTTATATTTCACGATAGATGATGCGATATATTCATTCTCTTTATTTTCTTCACCATCAATTGTCAATGGTCCATTTGCTTCAAAAATACCTCGACCAATTGATGTCTGTCCTCCAACAGCTAAAAATCCATTCTGTAAATCCTTAATAGCCAATAATAGAATTCCAATAATCCATTCCACATTTGGATTTTCTCTGCATACAGAAAGTCTTAATGTAAATACACCATCCACATATGTCTTTTCCTTATACAAAGCTCCATTACGAGCTGAATTTTCAAAACGAGAAATACCAGTTCTCGTCATCTCCAAAGCTTTTGCTCCTTCAATTACCATTTCATCTACGATTACGCCTGAAATATGTGCATCTTTACCACTCACAAAGCCAAACATTTCATCAATCATTTTATTTGGATATAAACCGTAAGAACTATATTCATCAAGCTCCTTGATAATTTCTTTTATACGATGACGCAAAGCACCCATAATACTTGTTCCCGGAATAACTGGACTACCATGATCTGTAATATGCTCAAAATCAGGAGCACCTTTTCTTACCGCATACTTACGAATAGAAATACCGCCCTTTAAACGTAACGGAACTTCAATACACATCCAATGACCCTTTGTTGAATAATCCAATTTATATTTTGGCTCATTATTCCAAGCATTCTCACTATAACAATCTTTATATTCTAAGAAATTATTCTTTGAATATTCACGCATCTTAATTTCTTCAATGTCAACAATTCCATAACCCCTTGTTTTATTGCTTCCCAAACGAATCTCTTTTAAATGAATACCATTAAAGATTTCATTCAATGCACTTACCAACAATTCTTCATTATCCTTTTCACGAATTGTTAGTTCAATATAGAAATAGCCTTTTGAATTTCCCTGAAGAACTTCAAAATCAAATTTAGCTCCTTCTTTCGTAATCTTATTATCATCCAAAGCTACACTATCGCGAATATCATTTATTACCTTATTATCAAATTTCAAATCCGAAATAAATATAGGACTCATCTTTCCATCTTCATCATTCGCAAAGCCAAATATGTCATTCCTATTATTTTTAGATTGAACATATGCTCTAAATGCACCCGCAATTGAACTTCCTGAAATAAATGGATTTCCATCATAATCACGAAGTACATCACTATCTGTCATACCTTCATATCCTGAAGAAACACTAATAGGAGAAACAAATAACAGTTTAACTCTATATACAATTCTTTTTACTACTGAATTCATATCATTTATCCCTCCACTTTAACTCTGTACTTTAATTCACGAATATATGCAGAATATAATTTTCTAAATTTCTTTTCTTCACTCCAACGCAATTTGAAATTTGTGTATTCATTTTGAATTTCTTTTTCAAGCTCATCTAAAACCTTCATTGGAAGATCCTTCATTAAGTTAGTACACTTACCTTTATTAGCACTCTCCAACTGTTCAAATTCATGTAACATATTCTCATAATTTGACTTTGTTCTAAACAATAAACGCATCTTAGATAATGCCGGATTCAATTGATCTGAACTCATACTATTCTTCGCAACCACATCACGAACTCTTGCATCCATACGTTTTTCTAATTCTTTTTCTAACAATTCATTCATGATATCTAAATTCGCATCCTTATTTAAGGATTCTTCTTCCTCAACCGGTTTATAAACACACACACGATCATTTTCCTTTGTCTTTTCTAAAATAATTTCTCCAAAACCTTCAGAAATTCTTTCACCTACAAAATAAGAATGATTGTAGCTAGCCTTAAAACCAGTATCCGAATGAATTTTCATACAAGAAGATTTAGATAATGCAGAAAAAATCTGTTTTTTTCTTCTCCAAGTCACGTTAAATCCACCAATCGTATTATAAGAAATAAATGGCGTATCAATTTCAATATCATCCACACCAAAATAGGCATTCAAATAATCTTTCAACACATTTACATCAGCCACCAACATACCATTGTCGTTGTATAAAATAACATCAGAAGCCAACAATAAATCAGCATCATGAATCAATGTATCTTTACTTGTCGTATCTTTAACAGAATCTAAAGTAAAATCAATCTGACCAAATTCACTATTTCTTCCATATCCCATACGAACTTGTCCAAGCTTAGAAACAGAATTCATAATTTGTTTGGCTATTTCACGATTTGCGTAAATAAAACCTTTAAATGTCTGTGATTCACAAATGCTAGCCAACTGATAGAACTGACCTTCCCTACTTGTAGCACGACCAATCGATTTATCACTAGGACGTTGGTGATGATATGAAATCTGTTCTTCAACCGACAACACTTCATTCTTCTCTGTCATATAATCAATGTTTGCCGGTGTTCGCTGTTCTTTATCATTGTCATTCTTGAAATACATCATATCGACAATTTCCATTTTGCCATCAACATAAGACTGATTCTTGATTTTCTGTAAAGAATTTCTCCCTGGAAGTGAACGATTACCATTCAATGAAACATAGGCATTGGAAACCACAATATCATTCATAACCTTTTGGTAGGCATCATTTCCCATACTGCGTGCAATCAAACCTAAAACCTTACTTCCCACAATATAGTCTTCTGTTTTAGCCTGATTCCCTTGAGCTGATTTACAAATCAATGGAGAATGTAAATGAATCGTATATGAAATCTTATTTTCATCCTTCAATTCATTTTCTTTAAATAAAACATGATCTACAGATGTACTTAAACTATTTTCAACCTTGAGTTCAACCAAACCCAAACCACGAGTTCTAGATACACCCATGTGTTTTACCATGGAAACCGCATTCTTGAATTCTTCAACATAATCCTTATTTTTTAAATCCACATCTGCATGGAAAATTAAACCCTTTTTCAAGACACGCAACGTTCTTAAACTATTCTCAATAGCCGTACCCGTATTTGTATCTACAGCAGTTTGTGTTCTTAAATATGTAAAAAGTGATAAAACATTTTGTTGATTGGCAAAATCCGTTTTTTCAAACTGTTTTAGTTCTATAACCTTTGCATCATAATTTTCTAATCTTGCATTTGAAATTGTGAATGCAGAAGCATCACTTCCTTCTTTTCCAAAAATCGCATTATAATGTGGCAACAAACCCATTTCATATAGTTCCAAAGCTGCTTCACGAATACATCCCTTAAGTCGTTTGGCAGGAATATACGGAAGTCCATAATCATCATAAACCACATCTGTATCTACGGTTGTATTGTATACTTCGCCTGAGTAGCAACATAAATCACTCAGTAATTCAATTGAAATTATCATAGCCAAATACCTTTCTATAACTTAAGATCCATAAGTTCACATGCATCGTACCATGTACCTTTTTCTTCTTCTAATTTATTAAATTCATTATGTTTACGACTCTTTAAGAAAGCCACTTCCTTTTTGATTTCATTATTACCCTGCGGAATCACATTACGAATTTCTTTACCCAAACTTCTAGGGAAGTCTGGACTACATAATATACTCAATTTCTCTTCTAGGTTTGAAACAGAATACTTTTCATTCTTCACATTCAAACCTTTATCATTTTCAACACTCACATAATAAGGACGTTGAATAAAGGATTCATTGTCTACAACATAATGTTTATCCCTGTAATCATCTAGATTAGAAGCATTCACATTTGTACACAATTGAAAATCAAAGAAGTTTCCTACTATCTGATCATTGCCACTCATTGAACACTCCTTACTCTTTGCCCTTTTCTTTGCGCTGTCACAACATGCTTCAGCCACCATATATGCATCTGAGAATGGAAAGTGAGAATTAAAGAAGGCAATACCGGCACATGCGGTAAAGATTGGATT
>OOCB01004835.1_pt1 | contig 10691 bp, 8 predicted proteins | sample 1671351 | NCBI WGS metagenome assembly OOCB01 (sample SAMN06348148, study PRJEB24527) | human gut metagenome | biome: human gut; feature: ankylosing spondylitis patient; material: feces | host: Homo sapiens | place: China | collected 2015-10
AAGGATGCCGAGATAGAACGCCCAAAGGCTTTGCAGGACGCAAAGCCCACAAAGCGTTCTTATAGGGATAGAGAATTTGCTCTATTTTTATAAAAATAGACTTTTTCTACAAGCTGAACCGCTCATTAAGAGCGGTCGGAATTATTTCTTATCTTTCTTTACATTGATTTCGGGAATAGCCACATTGTCGTAATTTACCGGCTCTTCGTCTGTTTCCTCGGTATCGCTTTGTTTTTGCTCTTTTGCGTATACCTCCGGAAAAGCGAGATTGTCATAAAGAACATTGTAGTTTTCCTCCGAATGTCCTGCTTTATCATTCGTTTTTTCTTTTTTCTTTTTCTGCTTGTCTTTATCTTTGCCGAACATATAAACCCCTCCAAAAGTAAACCACTGTAGGTTTACAGCATATTTATAAAGAATGTGATGGTGATACTGTTGAGAAAATCCGCAAACAGACTGCCTATAAGCGGAACAAGGAGATACGCCTTTACAGACGGCGCATACCTTTGACATATAGCCTGCATATTGGCCATTGCATTTGGTGTTGCACCCATACCAAAGCCGCACATACCGGCTGTCAGCACTGCCGAGTCATAATCTCTGCCCATAATTCTGTATACGACAAAATAGGAATACAGGAACATCAACAGTACCTGTCCGCCGAGCATGATTATCAGCGGTAATGCAAGGTCGGCAAGCTGCCAGAGCTTCAGTGTTATCATTGCTATTCCGAGAAATAACGACAGGCATATACCGCCGAGGTCGTTTATTTCGCCCATATGAATGGTGATCTTGCCCGTGTATTCGCCGATATTACGCATAAGAGCGGCAACAATCATCGCACCGATGTATATCGGGAACGTCATTCCCGTCATAGTCAGCAGGTAGGAGATTACCGTGCCTGCGCCGACAGCGAGTACAAGCTGATATACGGCGGGAGCGTACATAGAGAAGTGACGCTCGTGCTTTTTGCCCTCTTCGACAAGCAGGCTGTCATCTTCGGGTACGACTGTCTTTAATAGGTCGTGCTTTACTATAAGCCGTCTGCCGATAGGTCCGCCGATAAGGCTTCCTGCGACAAGTCCGAATGTAGCCGCCGCAGTACATAGGGTGGTAGCTCCCGATACTCCGAGATCCTCAAGAACAGGACCGAACGCACCTGCCGTACCGTGACCGCCGACCATTGGTATAGAACCGGTACACATACCGATAAGCGGATCGAGTCCGAGCAGATTGGAAAGTCCGAGTGCGGTGAAGTTCTGTCCGACTATCAGCAGTATGACCAGTATCAGAAATACTATCATCGACTTTCCGCCGCTTTTGAGGACTTTAAGGTTTGCCTGGAAGCCTACAGAGGTGAAGAACAGTACCATACAGACTTCTTTCAGTGTATCATCAAAGCTGACGTCTGCAAGACCCGTGCCGTGCAGGACGCAGGTGAGTATCGCAAACAGCAGACCGCCTATAACGGGTGCGGGAATGCAGAACTTTTCAAGTAAATGTATCTTTTTGCGCAGAAATGCGCCAAGCATCAGGACAAGCACAGCTATTGCTACTGTCTGATACATATCAAGTGCTATGCTCATCTTGTTACTCCGTTTCTACGTTTATTCCGTTTTCGCCGTAATACTCGGCTGCACCCGGATGAAACGGGATATTGATGCCGTTGACAGCTGATTTTCTGTCGGTTACGATATTTACGGGAAGTGCGTTTTGTATGGTTTCCGAGTTATCGAAAATCGCCTTAGTTATCGCTTTCACTGTGTCCTTAGGGCAAGAATTTCCTGCAAGCAGTACAGCGGTAACACCTATAGTCTTGACATCTTCGGTCTGACCGTTGTAAGTGCCTGCAGGTATTGTGCAGGCAGAGTAGTAGCCGTAGGAGCTTACAAGGTCATCTATTTTGTCGCTGTCAAGCGAAACAAGACGTGCAACACCCTTGTCGCAGAGTGATTTTACAGTAGGATTAGGTGCGCCGATAGTGCAGAAAAATGCGTCTATAGTGCCGTTTTCAAGCTGACTTGCGGCATCCTTGTAATCAAGGTTTACCGTCTTTATCATATCCTCGGCAATGCCGTAAGAAGTCAGTATCTGCCTTGCGTTATGCGCAGTACCCGATTCTTCTTCACCTATGCTTACAGCCTTTCCTTTAAGATCCGAAACGCTTTTTATATCACTGTCACTGCGTACTGCGATCTGACAGCTTTCGGTGAACAGTCCTGCTACTGCGCCGAAATCACGGTATCCTTCGGTAAAGCCGTTTCTGCCGTTCCACGCATCGTCTATTATGTCGGTCTGAACCACTGCCATCTGAAGATAGTTTTCTGAGAGCAGACGCATATTTGCGGCAGAGCCTGCCGTTCTTTTGATATTGATATTGTAGCTTTCGAGCGAATCTATAGCATTCAGTTCACTGCCGAAAATGTAGTAATTTCCGCCTTCAGCCGCCGTGCCGATTCTCACTTTGTTGCTTAGGTCGCAGCCGCCGCATAAAAGCAGTATTGCACTGCATAACAGCGGTATCAAGAATTTTTTCATTTTTCACCTCAGGTTATATTGTATAAAAGATATTGTAGCAAGAATTTATTGTAATGTCAAGTAGAAGAAGTTGACGGTTGAGGGAATATGTGGAAGATGTTTTGATATGTTTATTGAATTCGTAAAAATCACAGTAAAATAAACCCAAAGACCTCTATGAATTTTTACCGAGAGGTTGGTTATTAGTTTTCATCCCCCGAGATAAACCCTGAAATTCCTCTCAAGCAACGTTTTCACCAGCTCCTCGTTACTCCTTATCCTGTGCTGTGTTTCTATTCCGTAGGCACTGTCAAAGTCGGTGCTGTGCAGATCGCTTCCTGCGGTGATAATCGTATCTCCGTTGCCAAAAACACGGATTGCTTTTTCGTTTTCAATATCACGGTTTCCTCTGTTGTAGCCCTCAATTCCGTCAACTATCGAAATATCCGGTACTTCATCTGGATTTTTTATGTAATCTCTGTTACGGAAAGGGTGAGCGTAAGCAATAAATCCGCCGACTGAGTGGATCTCTTGTGCCCATATATTCAGATCGGCATTTCTCAGAAACGGACGTGATAAAAGAAATTCCGGCTCAAAGCCGTATGCTAAAAATTCCTTGCCGTTACCGTAGCCTTCTTCAATGCCGAAAAACAGGTCAAAATCAAGCTCTTCGGCGATTCTTCTGCCGTTCGTGTATGCCTTGCTGTATTGCATAATAAGCTGTTCCCACGGCAGAGAACGTGAAACACAGGTGTTGCCTCTTATAAAATGGTTTGTTACAACAGCACCCGAAAAACCGATTTTTACATACTGCTTTATCATATCTTCTACCAAGCTTACAGCGCAGGCACTGCCTTCTTTGGTGTGCATATGCAATTCGTATCTGTACATAAGAAACTCCTTTTAATCAGATGAATGGTCAGATGTTATTGTAACACATTTTGAGAGGTTTTGCAAAGGTATGTTTTATCAGAGTGCAGTCTATGGCAAAACCCCGATTTAAAAGCAAATCGGGGTTTTGCCTAAGCTGTTATAGCTGAATTTAAATTTACAAACTCGGATAATCAGCGGATTATTGCAGTGATTGCAGTGCTATTTTGCTAACTTTTGTTCGCCATTCTCGCTTGTGTAATAAATATAATCGTAATCTCCCCACAGCGAACGTGGGATTATTTTTTCACCGCTTACAATTTCGCTGAGAATGCCTGTTGAAAGATCGTAACGCTTGATGCTGTCCTTTTCACTGATAAAATAGATGCTGTGAGCATCGTAAATCAAGCCTTCGGTTACAGGCTCGTCTATTATCAGTGACGCATTTTTATTTACGCCTACCTTATACAAACCGCTGTCTGTAACAAAGAAAAAATCTCTGTCATCGGTGAAAATTAAGGAGCTTGTCGTAAATATGCTTTCGCTGTCCTTAAAGGTAAGTCCGAACAGATTTTTTTCTACTCCTCGGGTGTTCTGAGCGATTGTTTGTGTTGAAAAGTCATTCAGGTCATAGTACCGCATTGCTTCTGTTCCGTCTTTGGCGATATACTCGACTAAAATGTAATGCTCGGTTATAAAGCAATGAATGAAAGTTTCGTCCGAAAAATAGCTCTGCGGAATATCGAGCTTTTCATTGCTTGCAAGGTCAATCAGCGATATTGAAAATCCGCCGGAAGACTGATTGGTCTCAAGAACGATTTCATATTTGCTTGTTTTCAGTTCATTTGTAAAGGGAATATTATATTCGCCGATCAAGGTATATGAGCCGCCTACAAGCTTCATTGTATCTTCGGGGTCGTAGCGGTTATTCGCAACACTGCACGAGGACAGAAGCAGTGAAGTGACAATGCACATCGTTGACAAAAGTGCCGCCTTGCGTATCTTTTTCCTTTTTCTTTTCAGCCGGTTATTGCAGGAAAGAATCGTTCCTGCACAAGCTGCCGCCGAAAAAATCAGCAAACCGCACATAAGCACTGCAGTATACCAAAGAGGCACTCCCGAAAACTGCATATAATTGTTTTCGGCGGTCGGCGTGACATCGCCGTAAAAATAACCGTAGCCACGCATAGCCCCTGTCGGCAGAAGATAGCTGAGATTTGAGCGGTTGCCTACATAGTCGACAACTATCTGCACGGTTACAAGCGAAAATACGCTTGCGGCATAGCTTTTAAAAAGCTCGGAAATAAGAATTGCAACCGAGGCGATGAAAATACTTCCAACCAGTTTAATAAGCTGGGTCTGAATAAACAGGCCGCCTATAGAAAGCTCTGCCGTGCAGTTCGTCATTATCACTATACCTCTTGCGGAATACACCCAGTATTCAAAGGGAAGCTGTTTTGAAAGGCAGTATCCCTCAACCGCCGAGAGTAAAACCGATGCCACTGCGACCGATAAGAGCAGAACTGCCGTTTTTGCCGCCATACTGCGTGACTGTCCTGCCGGAGTAGTACACAGGATATATCTTGTCTTGCTTGTATACTCTGTGATTACACTCAGACTGCATATAAGACAGATTGCAAGCACAAAAAGGTAATCGGCTGACGCATCACATATTATGGGGACATAGCTTACAGGCAGAATATCGCATTGGCGTTCTTGCGCCTGCCGTACCTGTTCGACAGTTTTTTCAATCTGTTTTTTGATATTGAGCGTCGGTTCGTACAGCTTCATCTGCTCGTAATATTCAATATCCGATATTTTGTGTTCCAGACGCTGATCAATCAGCTTATCGTATTGTTGACTTGCCGTTTTCAGCTGATTTTCAAGCTCGTCTGCACGGTCAGTTTTTTCTTCGGTCACTGCTCCTATAAACGGAGAGATTATCTCAAAATATTTCTCTCGCTCTGTGGCGGAGTCAAATCCGTATGTCTGCTTTGCAAGCGGCAGAGAAGATAGCAGTCTTACTATTACTACAGCTGCCAGAATTATTATTGCGTACTGTTTTATTAATATCTTTTTCATCTCATATACAAATATTTTCATATAGCATTACTCCTCGCTTTTCCGGTAAGCCGTATCGCACGTTGCGGGCAGGCGACAGCAAAGCAAATAATATTTACTGTAACGCAAAGAAGTATTGTAAGTATCGGCAGAAAAATTATGTTAAGCACAGGGAAACCCAGCACATTAACAAATTCCGCATCGGTGAAAAAGTTACTCATACATATCATAGAAAAAGGAGAGAATTGTGATGGCACAGAGCCGTGCAGATAGATAAGCGCACCTATTGCACAAAAGCTCAGGGCATAGGAAATGCCGATGTTTTTCTGGGTAGAGGATATGAGCAGTACAATTTCACCGATAAGCACAGTAAGCAGAAACCTCATAAACGCCGTAATAAGTATTGCGGTAAATATGCTTATGTCAAGCGGTGCATAAGTAAAGCTGTGTATCGCATATATCGGCTGCTCCAAAAATTCAATGCCGTACCGACAGCCGAAGGATAAAATATCCGTAAATGTCATTATCACCGTAATGGCGGCACAAAATGCGTACATACACAAATGCTTTGCAAAAAATACGCTTTTGACCTTTCCGCAGGCGCATATTATCTTGTCATCGCTGATAGCCTTTTGTTTTGAAAACGAGGGAGCAAATACAAACAGCACCATTATCATCGAAATAAAGGTAGAGAACTCATAGTCAAAGTAAAGTGCATAAGTATCGTAATTGCCGTATACGTCTATATGACGGTTTCCGTACAGGCGTTCGATCTGCTGAGCTTCTCTCACCTTGTAGTCGTTTTTACCCTCGTAAAATGCAATTGCGGTCTGTGTTTTCTCTCTAAGCACAATGATATTGTTTATGTATTCTATCGCATATTTCATTTCTTCGATAACTTTTTCCGATGACCCGTTATCTCCGAATGCAAAGCCGGTATAATATCTGTCATCGGGCGTAGTCGGATAGTCGAAATCCGATGAGCTTACAATAGCCGACATTTCATTTCTGTATGCGGCTATCCGCTGTATTTTTTCATCGGTAATCTCGCCTTTGTACGCCTGATAAATGTTGTGCATAAGACCGTCGGCAAGATAATCCTGAGTGCCGTATAATTGAACGGTTTCACTGTGCTTGTACAGGCTTACAAGAATAAGAGCCGCAAACAACAGCAGAACGGGAAGCCGCAGTATATTCTTTTTAAGTTCATATTTAAACAGTTTCATATCACATATCTCCGAAATAATATATACATACGTCCTCAAGTGTAGGCGGTACTGAAACAGCGCCGTTTTCGGGATATTCATCGGATACTATTCTCAGGGTATACTTATTGCCGTCAGACACTGCGTTTGATACACGCATACGGTTCATATAGTCCATTACTTTGTCACTCTGTGCGGTTATTTCCCATACCTTGTCTGAAATATCGGAGCAAAGCTCCTCCTGCGTTCCTGTTTTTATTATCCTGCCGTCGTTCATAAGCACGACAGTTTTTGCTACATACGCAATATCAGTCACGATATGAGTTGCAAGTATTACTATTTTGTCTGCGGCAAGAGAACTTATAACATTTCTGAAGCGTATACGCTCCTTTGCGTCAAGTCCGGCGGTAGGCTCGTCAAATATAAGCACCTTCGGTTCTCCGACTATAGCCTGTGCTATGCCGAGCCTTTGCTTCATTCCGCCTGAAAAAGCGCCGATTTTCTTGTCGGCATCTGCACGGAGATTTACCTTGCCGAGCGTTGTCAAAGCGTACTCGTCTGCATTATCGGGAGAGTATTTTTTCAGTGCCATTATGTACTTTATGTAGTCCTTTGCGGTAAAGTTGCGATAAAAGTCCATACCTTGCGGCATAAAGCCGAGATGCGACAAAAAGCTGTTGTCATTGCCGTCGGTAAAGGATATACTGCCGCTGTCCCTGCCGATTATCCCCGTTATAATATTTATCAGCGTTGATTTTCCCGCACCGTTGGGTCCGAGAAGTCCGTATACTCCCTCGGTAAGAGTGAGAGTAAAGTCTTCAAGAGCGTTTTTGCGTTTTTTTCCCTTTGTGTAGGATTTTGTGATACCTTCTAATTTAAGTTCCATTATTTTCCCTCGTTTGTTAAATTCAAAGCATACAGTGCATCATTATAATGTACTGTATGCTTAGCTTGTAGAAAAAGTCTGTTTTTGAAACAAACTTCTAACTTACTATCCCTATCCCCCTGCCCCCTTTCCCAGGGAAAGGGGGGTACTGGGGCTGCCGCCCTCACCCCGCTTGGGGCTTCGCCCCAAACCCCATTTTTGATAAAGATAGAGGTTTTTCGATAGACTAAGCATACAGTGCGTCTTTATAACGTACTGTATGCTTTCTTCTGCTGAAAGTGTGTTGCCTTAACTGTCAGTGCTTGATTATCCGTAATTTCGGTTACGCTCTATCCTTTGGCCATATAGATTCACCCTGAACAGTTGCACTCATTATACATTTCCCATCGTCACGCAGGCAGGCAACAGGTAAAAAGACTATCGTGTCACACTCGCCCAGTATTTTCGAAAAATCCTGTGCTTCATATACATACAGCTTTCCCGGTTTCATATCTATGCTTTTATAAATACTTCCGTCCGGAAAAGCGTGGGGAGCGCCGTTTACAAACATAGAAACAAGGTATCTGCCCTGTGAAGATATTTCAAAGTCAAATTCACCGTCTTCGCTTACCGATGTGATAAAACCCAGATCAAGCTTTCCGTTTTCATCAAAATTGAAATGTGAATGATATTCGGAATCGACATTTGCAAAGGGACGTGTATTTTCAGTTATGGCTTTTGGGGCAATATTAGCCATTTCCGAGTATTTTTCTATAACCTCATCGGTTAAATCCAGCTCGGTAATGCCGCTCTCTGAAATTATATCCTTGGTGTAGTTGGTTATCGGTGAATTAAGCGTCAGTGTACGAACCGAACAAGTAGCTGCCCGATGCATCAAAAATCCCAAAGGATATTCAGGCTGAAGTCTGAAAAGCGGGTTGTCTACTGAGATAACTGTAAGCTGCAGCTTTGTCAGGTCCTTATCCTTTTCGTTTATCTGCGGCTCAAAGCTGAGGGTGATTTTTTTGCGTGCAGTGTAATCCTCGTTTTCCTTTATGAAATCATCCTTTTCATAAGTCTGAACATACATATATTGATCTTTTTGCTCGCCGCATGATAATTTCTGAAGTACGCCGTTTATCGCTATAAGGCATCCTGTTGATACATCTGTGAAAGATTCTTCCGATTTACAGCTCTGTTCTATACTGCAAGGCAATTCCATTACACCGCCGTTATATTTAACAGTGTCAACATTGTCATCTATGTCACATAACACGTTTCCGTTTCCGAGTGAAATGAGCTTTTCACGTGCTTTTGCGGATCTTTCCTCAGGTGTTAAATCTTCTTCGGAACGATCATTTTGCGATGCCGATATATCGGTGCTTTGCGAGATCTCAAAGTCTGCACTGACAAGCCCGCCCGATATAGCTTCAGGGGCTGATGAACAGCCGGAGATGATGAGAGCAAGAAACGATGCTGTCAGAGGTTTTAAAAGTTTTTTCATGTTCATACTGACAATCTCCTAATAATTTCTTTTTTGTGATAAATTTTCTTGCCGTCCGATACAGTAAGTGTACAATACTGTTGTAATATAATCTGCAATTCTGTCGGACGTTTCAATATAATGTATGTTAGATATAGTGATATACAAGGGAAATTTTGTTGATATAGCAAACGGAATTAACGTAATGAATAAATAATCTGATTTAATTATAACTCTGATATATTCCTTTGTCAAGCATTTTGATACGCATTTGTGATAGTTTTCTTGTACTTTTTATTAATGTCAGAGATAAACAGGGTAACAAATTAACTTATCGAATAGGGGAAGCAACAAACTGTAAAAGAATAAAGCCGCACATCATATTGAACGATGAGCGGCTTTCAGCTTGTAGAAAAAGTCTTATATTTGTGTGCTTCTGTTATATCATTCAGCTTAGACTACGATAGCAAGCTACCGATAGTTCTGTTTGTCGGACAGCACTTCTCGGGTTCGCTATTCCATTTAATAACGTTGCTGCTATTCACGCAGGAGACAACCAAAGGGACTAGGGTGAGGGACTTGCAGCCCCTAACCCTATCCCTTAGGTTTTCTCCCTCGTGGCTCCCTCTTTCCTTACCCACACCCGTACCCCGCTGGGGTGTTGGCTAAACTCGAATAACCACCTGAACATTGTATACCCTGTCAATTCAGGGACGCTTAACGCTACACGTCCGCATATTAGTACATATATCTTAGGTTAGTAGCGTTTTTTTGAAAGGTCAATGTCAGTGCAGTTGCACAGATACACTCACGAAATTATTAATAACTTGTCGATACAGAAATTGTTTTAAGCGGTGTTGGCAATATGTTTCATCATACTGTTTTAATAATAGTTTTTTCAGCAAACTGAAAGCCGCACATCATATTGAACGATGAGCGGCTTTTATTTTTGGCACCCCCTGCGGGAATCGAACCCACAACTAACCCTTAGGAGAAGCCTCTGAACGAAATTTCTAATTTTCTCAAAATCATCAAGAATCTTTGATTTTACCGGCTTTTCAGAACGTAAACTGATGTCCGTTATCGGTTTCAAGCTATATTCAGATATTAAAACGGTAAGTCTTCTCGGCTGCACATTCTTGCCCTTCGGACGAGGAGTTTTCCTCATTCAAAGAGTGCGGTCAATTTCTGTTTAACGGTTTCTTTTTCCGGTATTTTCTGTCCCTCGGATTTCCTCGTGATAGAAATAATTCACAATCACCGGATGTCCCTGCGGAACTCTTCCGTAAGGCATTTCATTATCCACAAAGGGACAATCATACTTCTTAGCCATTTCCTCAGCTTTTACTTCAAGCGCTTCAAAGTAGCTGCGGTTATGCTTGTTATAGATCTCATCGTAAAGCGGTACAAGGTCAGGATATTTTCCGGCGATATAATCCAGGATCGTCTTTTTGAAGCCGCCCCGAAGATTGAGATTTTCGAGCCAGAACAGATCGCACTGATCCTTTACCCGCTCAAAGATCGCTTCAAAATCCGTGATGCCGGGGAATACCGGAGATACGAAACAGACTGTACGGATCCCTGCGTCATATACCTGCTTCATAGCAGCGATGCGCCGCTCAATGCTCGAAGCAGAGTCCATATCGTTCTTGAAATTTTCATCCAGTGTGTTGATCGACCATGAAACGGT